>ERZ1026856.204-NODE-204-length-42766-cov-25.262789_pt1 | contig 42766 bp, 78 predicted proteins | sample MGYA00380158_ERZ1026856 | MGnify/ENA primary metagenome ERZ1026856 (study PRJEB33269, sample SAMEA4719794) | human gut metagenome | biome: human-associated habitat; feature: organic feature; material: feces | place: Cameroon | collected 2013-10 ... | reverse complement strand
ACAGCCTGCCTTGATGCCATAGCCTGCCTTGATGCCACAGCCTGCCTTGATGCCACAGCCTGCCTCGATGCCACAGCCTGCCTCGATGCTTCTGGAAACCTCAAGTCGTCCAGCAAAAATGATTGATTTTTCGGTGATCAGATCGCCGTCGACCTTCCGGACATCATCCGTCCTGCCGAATACGGAAAGCAGCCATGACCCGTAGCTGAAATTCTTCTCCGCGCAGCAGTCCAGCAAATCCTGATACTCTACGCCCTCCGGATACTCTTCTTCCGGGAATTCTTTCAGAAAATCCCTGTATCCGGCTGCACACGCGCCTTTCTCCCGTAGGAGCTCCTTTGTAATTTTCATTTCATCCTCCTTAAATAGTCTTCCTTGCCGATAAATGCTTTGCTGTTCGTTGCATAGCCTTTGCGTCTCTGAGCCCTTCGCAGCCCTTCCGTCGCGATGCCAATCCTCGCTCTACTTCGCCTTTGCTGTGCAATTCCAAGCCGCGCAGTTCGTAGCCCTCGCGTCGCTTATCCTAGCCTTGCCGCTGCGTTTCCATTAGTCGCGCATCGACGCCTTGCCACTGCAAACATAGCATCCCATGCCGCCGCGAAGCCAGCCTGTTCTTTGCCTTTGCGAAGCACATCAAATCTCTACTGTGCCTTTGCCACGAATTTCATTTCATAGCCGTTGCTCACCTTGCGTTGCATAACAAAGCCTTTGCGTCTCATTGCGCTGCCCCGCTATTCCGTTGCCTTGCCCTTCCGCGCCTGGCCGCGCCTTGCCGTCGCCTGTCGTCGCGAGACCCAGCATCGCCGGTCATGGCCTCGCCCTCGCATTTACTCGAGCACTTTGTAAGTGAACCGTCCCTTTCCGGAGTTCCGCCACTGGCCGATGCCTCTGAGCCGTCCGTAATCAAGCCACTCCAAGACGATATCCTTGTGTGCCTTTTCGTCCAGCATCGTAATTTCAAACTCGATCGTGCTGCCCGCTGGAATCTCCTCCGAGTTCGCAAGCGCCACACGCTCGCCCTGCGGGGTCGGTGCTCTCAAAGGCCGCTGGCATTCACCGATCTCACCGTTCGTCTGAATCGGGATGTGCCGCGGCTCGACGAAAATCAAACCGTCAATGATCTTCTTGTAAGCTTTCAAGCTCGAGCTCTTTGTGCTTTTTACTCTTGCCAACATGCCGCAAGAGTCTTTGAAAAAGCCCTTGATCTGGTAGTCATACAGAACCGGGCACCCGTTCGCGCGGGGGAACACCGTCATCCCCTTGTCTGCCACCACGTCCGCGCCCAGCGCCGCGATCTCGTCTTCGATGGTAGAAGCGTCCGGTGCTTTCGACGCGATGAAATCCCGCGCCACGTTCTCATTGCTCGGCCACGTGCCGAGTACCGGCTCCAAAAATGTTAATCTGACTTTCATTTGCGTTTCCATCCTTTTCGTTTGTTCTTAGATTTTTGCAAGCGCCCCAATCAGAGGCACAATGATCAAGATGACTCCATACACGACGAGGTAAAAAAGTGGACTATCTCCGTCGCCGACTACCAGCCATGCTGCCAGAATCGCCAAACCGACAGTTACAGCCGAAGCTACGACTACCGCAGCGCCGATCAGAAATCGTCGGAAGTAGTCTTTGAAGAAGTCCTTCATGCGTCTACCTCCAATCCGAGGAATCGCATAAACGGGATTCTCGGGATTTTTACCCGATGCGGTGTCGGGCAGCACACCGGAAAACCAAGCCGTTCCGGCCGCTCCCGCGCCATCATCCGCAGCCACTGTGGGCTGCAACCAAGAATCTTTGCCGCAACGTCCACGTTGATCATGTCCGATTCCGAAGACATCAGCGCCGCTAGATTTTGCGTTGCCATCGTTATCCCTCCATTTCTGTTTAATAATTTTTCAGAAATACTATCTATTCCATTTCCATTTCTTAAAGGTAATACCGTGGTATTACCGGAAGTGTTACCACGCTATCGATGTGGTTCAGACTTCCTCCTTTTCCGTCTGAGCCTCTTTTACAAGGCTCATGCCATATGCGATATCACCGAGCCGCCGCAGCTGCTCCGGCGTAAGTTTGTCAGCGCTCTTGCTCAGATTCTCAAGCGCCTGCTTTACTTCTTCCGGCATTGTGTCACCCCGCTTTCTTACGACATCATTTCGCCGTGTTTTGTATTGTGACTACAGTATAGCACCACGTTTTTGTTTTGTCAATACATTTTATAATTTTTTATAATTTATTTTTGTCTTGACAATACATTTATATCGTGTATAATAATTGCAGGAGGTACACTAAAATGAATATTAACGAACGTATCAAAGCCGTCCGTAAAAACTCCGGGTTGTCTCAAACCGCTTTTGCCGAGCGTCTCGGAACAACACGCGGAGTAATTACGAACCTTGAGGGCGAAAAGACTGAACCGAACGAACCATTTTTGCGGCTAATTTGTAAGGAATTTAATGTAAGCGAAGAATGGCTTCGAACCGGTGAAGGAAACATGCTGCAAAAACTGACAAGAAACCAAGAAATTTCTGAATTCATGGGGCTCGTCATGCGAGACCCAGATGACGCACCAAGAAAAAGATTCATCTCAATCATCAGTAAGCTTGATGTCGACGAATGGAAGCTTCTGGCCGAAATTGCAAAAAAAATGTCCCAGGACGAATAACCGTCCTGGGATTCATTTTTTGTTATGTAACCATTGCATGAAGGAATCTCCATACGAGATCGATTTGTTCCGGCGTTGCCTTTTCTAGGAGTCGAATAACGTCATTTTTTGTCGAATTCTTTTTATCATCCATAATTTTCTCCATTTCCGTCAAATTTTAGGTTGCTTTTTCGTGCATGATTTCGTTGCCTGTGTCGGGATTTGATGCTAAAATTATAGTGATTTTAGAAAAAGGTGTGGTGCCTTTGGAATTCATATCTGTAACATTGGCTTTGATATCTTCATGCGCACTATCGGTGCTTATCATTTTACTGTTCATCAAGCGTTTACGTCCTCACAGAAAAACATATTGGAAATGTATTTTGATATCATTCTGCGTTTTGGTATTTGCGGCACTCATTGCACCCAAAACAGCAGAAGCGCCAAGCGCTGATACTCCCAGCGAATCGAAGTCTTCCGCTGAGGCAATCGAAGAGACGCCAGAAACTCCCGATCCGATGGAGTCTGTGCAAACATCCACAAGCGATTCCGTCGAGGCCGATTCCGAACCGATTGAAGCATCCGAACCAACCGAGCAGCCTGTTTCGGAAGCTATTGCTTCCCCGGACGCTGAGCCAGTTACAGAAACAACGTCCCAGAAATCATCCGGTGTATACGTTGGAAGTGTTGACTCGGATAAATACCATAATCCGAGTTGCCGCTTTGCAAAGGAAATCCTCCCAGAGAACGAAATCTGGTTCGATAGCATAGAAGATGCGCAGAATTCTGGGTATTCACCTTGTGGAGGCTGCCACCCTAAATAATATTATAGCGCAATGTTTACACCCAAAAATAGAAAAGAGGAAAATAAGATGGACACTGTAGAAAGACCCGTTCCAACCGAAAATCAAAAGTTTTGCAAATTTTGTGGTGCGATCATCGACAAGGACTGCGTGATTTGCCCGAAATGTGGAAAGCAAGTTGAAGAATTAAAGTCCGCGCAGCCGAACGTCGTAATCAATAACACGAACACAAATGCGAACGTGAATACTATCCGCGGGTATGGTCGTCCGAAGAACAAATGGGTTTCATTCTTCCTTTGCCTTTTCTTCGGTATGATCGGTGCGCATAAATTCTATGAGGGCAAAGTTGGAACAGGAATCTTGTATCTCTTTACACTTGGGTTGTGCGGGATTGGATGGGTCATTGACACTATCGCAATCTTGCTGAAGCCGAATCCTTATTACGTCTAACTCATAAATTTAGAGTTCTGCCACTGCTCCCGTGTCTCGCCTACATCTGAGACGCAGGCAAAGAGCATAGGTGCGCCCTTGATGTAGTCCAGGCTCAGACTGTGGACGTCTTTGAAAAGCGCCCCGTCTACGATGATGTTTACTTTCCCGTTTTCAAAGCGAATATTGATGCTCTGCATTTGGTGTACCTCCATATTTTAGAACGTTCGTTCAATAATTTCAATTTGGAATCTTCCACAAAGAACACCTTGCATTTTCTTCGTCCGGTAACCCTCGTAAGCGGCAATTATGGGACAGACTATTTTGTATAATGGAATGTTTAAGATCGCCCCACCGTCGCTCCCCAGGCGGTGGGGCTTTCTCACGCGCCTGTAACCAGCATAGCAAAAGCGGTGGAAATGTCCACCATCAAATTGGTAAAATCATACCAGTGGCGGAAGAATCAGCGAAAAATATGTGAAAATGGAGGTATATCATGTCAGCAATTCAGGAACTCGCCCCATATATTTCTGCATATCAGGGGAACATCAAGCGGGCGAAAGAAGATCAGCACTACACCATCGACAGACTTGTCGAGGAATCCGGCGTTTCCAGATCGGCTGTGACGAAGCTCTGCGCAGGAACACAGCAAGACCCGAAACTGTACAACTCTGCCGCGCTATGCCGCGTTCTCGGGCTGTCACTGGATGAACTGTTTGGGCTTGTTCAGCCCGCAGAAAGCCCGGAAGAACTGACCGAGCAGATTCATCATGTCGAGATTGAAAACGCCAAGCTGGAGGCAAGAGCGGCAGTGCAGAGCGCACAGATAAGGTCTACACATACAATGTGTTACGTTCTCGCCCTGTTTTGTATGCTGCTCTCCTTTTCTCTGATTGCCTGCCTTGTGACGGATGCGCAGATCCGGAGCATGGGTCTCGTTCGCGATGGAGATTTGTCCGTAGCTGCATGGGCGTGCATTGCCCTGATCGTAGGTTCAGCGCTGGCTTCGGCAATTACTTTCTATGCAATCCGAAAAGAACGTGGAGGGAAACATGGAGTGCATCAAGTGTAAAAAAGAAATCCCCGACGGCGCGCCCTACTGCTGCTGGTGCGGAAAAAAACAGGAAGCGCATCGAAACCGGACACGCGGGAACGGTCAAGGAAGCGCCTACCAGCGTGGGAAGACGTGGACTGCCCGGTGGACTGAAAAGACGTACCTTGACGAAAATGACAAGCTCCATCAAAAGATGAAGACAAAGGGAGGCTTTACGTCAAAGCGTGCCGCGCTCCAATATGCCGCCAACCCGCCGAAAGAAGAGCGGCGAAGCCCTACACTCAGAGCATACTACAAGACGTATCTGCGCGGAGATTACCTGTCCTTGTCGGCGAACCGGCAGGGGGCAGCGGAAAAAGCTTTCGAGCGCATGAAGGAGCTTGCCGACTGCGAAATTGACACGCTCACCATCTCACAGATACAGGATGCTATCGACCGCAATGCCAGCACCTATTACACGCGGAAGGACATGAAAACAGTCCTTTCACACTGCTATAACCTCGCGATTGCTGAAAAGCAGACCACTGTCAATCTCGCGGAATACATTAAGCTCCCGGAACTGGACGAAAAATCGCCGGAACCGTTTACCGACGCCGACGTAAAAAAGCTATGGGAAGCGTATGCAAAAGATCATTTTGTCGGTTTTATCCTCACGATGATCTATACAGGCATGATGCCTGGCGAGCTTCTGAAACTCAAGAAGGACATGATTGACTTTGAGAAAAACGAGATCGTCCGGGGCGGCATAAAGACAAAGAAGCGGAAGGAAACGCCTATGGTCTTCCCGGATTTCGTTGCGCCGGTGCTGCGTGAACTATGCGAAGAAAGCAAGTCGCGCGTCGGAAATATCTGCTGCATAAACAAAGATAATTTTTACAAGAGATATTATGAGTGTTTGGAGCTTGCCGGAGTGCAAAAGCTGCCACCTTACTCATGCCGCCATACAACAGCTACAGCCCTCGCGATGAAAAACATCGACCCGTTTACGATCAAGGAAATCATGCGCCACACGAAGATCACGACTACCCAACGGTACGTACACCCGGACATGAAAGGCATGGTCGATGCCGTAAATCAGTTACAAAACGACTCGCCAGAGTGAATTTTGTATGCTACAAAATATGTTACAAACGTCAATTTCCCCAGTGTTTTCAATGGTTTTTTCTCCCCTGCTAAGGGAGTAGTCGTCTAAAAAGCGAGCGAGAGTTCGAATCTCTCCTTCCGCGCCAAAGTACCGATTTTAGCTTGAGAATAGCTGAAATCGGTACTTTTTTATGCTGTTTATTCTATTTCCTTCATACTTTCAAATATAGAAAAGTAACGTTCTGACACACGCAGTAACATAAAATCATTTTCCGTATGCTACATCGTATGCTACAAATTCAGTGCAATGTGAGGGGACTCCCCTGTTTTTTCACTACATGGACTTTATTTTTCGAAGCACAGAATCATAGACTTTTCTGTTCACGAGCGAAAGCGTATCCATGAGCTCATCGACGACCGCCCACGCCTTTTCGGGGCTCTTCCCGGCTACCGCAAGCAAAAACTCGCTGTCCCCGTACTCGCCCACGGTAGCCGGTTCTGCGGTCACAGGGGCGGGAGCGCCGGAGTAGTAACCCACAAACTTATCTCTGGCATTCTCCGCTCCCTGCATCTTGTCGCGTATCACATATAGGTTCGCCAGCTTGGCATAATTGGGATAGCTGGATTCTTCGTATTCCAGCCGTGCTATCTCCTTTCGGATTTCGGCTTCATCCAGCATGTCTGTCCCCCCTTATGCCCGGTCGATCTGCTCCATGCAGCGGCGGATAGCCTCGCGCGTCTTATCATCGTCCGCGTCGCGCATCATGTCTTCCAGCGTCGAGCGCATATGTTCCCGAGCATCTGTCCGGCTGTATCGCCCCATAGAATCGCGATGCCTGCCACGGTAGGAGCTGCCGCGCCCATACGTGCCGCGCATATCCGCTTCCCACTCGCCGCTGCGAGAGTACCCGCCGTCCTCGAGCATTTCGATTTTGTAGGTGTTCTTGATGGAACTCGTCAGCTTCTGGATTGCATCCAGGTCGCCGGCGGACATTTCGCGCTTGTCGGCGATATCGTCCAGCTCTCTGCAGAGCATTTCCCGAAGGTTTCTCAAATCGTACATATTGCATCCTCCTTTCACGATACGCGCTCGACGATCATATTGCTATTTGCGAAACTGATCGCCTGTGCGCTGGTGTTCTTCGCCGCTACAGTCAAGCAGCAGCCGCGCGGAACTTCCACGAATGTTGAAACGTAGATGTTGAAATAGTTCTCTACAGCAGCTGGCGTCACGATCGCTGTGGCGCTGTTCAAAGCCTCCCCGTTAATGGCAAGCGCAGCGGTGATAGCTCCAACTGTTCCGCCTGTAGGAACGGCGATATTCGCGCCAAAGGATACGCGGAACTTCGCCTTGCATTGCTGCGTAAGCCCGCGCAGCGTAACGAGCCCGCTTCCTTCGCGATGCACGATGCACGGCTTTCCGCAAGCCGCCGTGGAGATCAGAGGGACGTTCTGCCCAGCGGCGACAGTTTGAATCCCGGATGATGTAAATTCAGCCATAAAATCATTCCTTTCTGCCTCGAATTCGAGGCAATTAAAATAGCGGCGGGACGATTGCCCCGCCGCGTTTCTTGAGTATCGGCAAGGAACCGATCATTTTCGTGAAGTCACGAAAAAGCTCTACGTTATGGAGTTAAGCGCAGTTGCCGCAGCCGCAGTTGTAACCGCCGTTATAGCCGTTACAGCCAGCGAACTGGTAAGGAGCAGGAACCGCAAAAGACGGAACCGGGCGCGGGTTGTAATACGCCAACTGCCCACTTACGTAGGACTTGAGCGTGTCATTCTGCGCCGCTTGAGAAGCCGCCAGCTGCGCCGCAAAGAGCTGCTGGTTCTGCTCGGCAATCTTCGCGTCCTTTGCAGCCAGTTCCTGCGCCGTCAATCTCTGGTCAATGCTGCGGAAGCCGCAGTTCATCGCGTCGATGATGTCGCGAGTGCTGTTCTGCATCTGGTTGCGAGTGTCGCAGGCCTGCGTCGCGAGGTTGTAATTGACGCCCTGAATCGCTTCTCTCGTCTCGCAGCAGCAGTTTGCATTCTGCATTGCCATGTTGTTGAGCTGCTGCATCAATGCAGCCTGCTGGTTGCAGCGGGAAAGCTCAGCGTTCGAGAAGCCGGAAGTCACAGCCTGCGTTACACCGGCAAAGCCGTTAAGCATCCCCGTGTTCATCGCATAGAAGCCGTCGCAGATACCATTGTTCACGACGTCAATCTTTCTTTCGATGTTCGAGAAGTCAGAGGCCAGAACATAGCCGTCAACAACGCCGCCGCTGTTCCCTCCACGATTGCCAAAGCCGTTTCCGTTACCCCAGCCGCAGAAAATTGCGAGGAACAGGATAATGATCCACCAGCCATTACCGCCGCCCCATCCGTTTCCGCCGTCCGAGTTTGCCGGAACTACAGGCATGTTCATAGGAATACCATCGCCATTCAAACTCATAGTTTTCTCCTTTCGTAGATTTGAAATTTATCTCAATCGTGGCCACGATTTTGACCGTTCAACTTGTTCGGAATTTCCGAACTACTGCATCAACTGCTGAAACTGTCCAGCCATCTGCTGGAGCTGGTTCAACTGCTGCTGCGAGATTTTCCCAGACTGTACCAGCTTTTCGACCTCTGCCTTCGGGTCGCCATGAAAGCTCTGCTTGAACTGTTGAAACTGCTGTACCAGATTTTGAAACTGCCCCATCGCTCCGGGCATTTGCCCGCCGCCAAGTGCATTAAACAGCGGATTCATTGTTGTCTGCCTCCTTCACCTTTCTCACGGGTTTGACGCTCAGAGCGGCCACCTTTGCCGCCAGTTCGTCAAAATCCTTGCGGGTCACGTATTCCACCGTAGGCATTGTTTGCGGCGCTGTGGGGCTCGCAGGGGCTGTAGAGCGCTCTACGAGGTCATACGTTGTCATTGCCGGTTTACCGCTTGCATCGGCTTTCTTCACATACACAACCGGCGCATTCATGTCCCAGAGCGTGACGGCGTTATTCGGCGCGACGATAAATTCGTTTGCCGCCTTTTCGTTCGGAACCCATATGATGGACTGTCCACCACTCTGCTGTGGCTGAGGTTGTGGAGTCGGATACTGCATCGACGGCGCAGGCTGATACTGCTGTCGCATCATTGGTTCCTGCATCATGGGCGGTTGATTGTAAATCGGCTGCTGATACACATAGGGCTGTTGTCCGAACATCATTTATCCTCCTTCTCCCAGTAGAACAACGGGATTTCGTTCCCGGAATCCCAGCTATCGAAATACTTTTCGTCCTCTACGCACACGACGTGGCTTGATAAGGCGAGTACATACACGCCGTGTGGATGGTCTCTTGCGAATTCCTCGACCGTATAGCAGTCCGGGCATGTGTTCGGCACAACGTTCCGGGTAAATCCCTGCTGCCGGAGGTACGCGCCCCAGACACTGTTTGACGATGGCATGTCGCCCATTTTCAGCCCCTGTAGGCAAAGCCCAACGTATGTTTCATCCCAGCTCTTGCCCGTCGCCTTTGAGATCGCCCGAACGGTACAGTCTCCGACTTGTTTCCCTTCTGGGTTTGGATTGAAATAAGAAAAGCCCATACCGAACACTCCTTTGATGTGTCCAGTATGGGCTTTTTCGTATTTTCGTGTGCCTCAGTTGTGCCTCAATTTTGCTTATCTCGTCATCTCTTTAAAATATGCTATGCTCCAAACGCCTTGCTGCTCGAGTGTGAGGCATTTGTCAAAGTTGGCCGTAAACGTATCGATGTCGATTTTGCCGTACTGCTCGGCGATTGCGCGGTCGATATCGTCCGTTGCCTTGCCCATCGCGTGGAGCTTGCGGACCATAATGGTCGCCCACTTGATGGGGAATCTCTGCGCGTTGTCGATGTCGCTCTGGCTCCTTGTATTTGTGGCCTTGCGGCAGATCGCAAAGATCACGGCGAGCGCCTGAATCTGCTCGGTTGTCATATCAGATACCTCCCTGTTTATATACTCACCAATCCAGCCCCGCAGGAGCTCATTGGGTGTTGTCCCGTCCTCTTTTGCTGCCGCCTTAAATTCTTCAGCAAGCTCACGCCGCACTCTAGCGGCGACGTTTGTCATGTTTTCGGCCTGCCACTTTGCAGTGGCGCGGCGCTGCGAATCGCTCTGCATAGTTCCACCTCCAATCAGCAAGGCATGGGGTCGTCGAGGTCCGCCGCGCGGCGCAAGGCCGCTTTTACAGCCTCAATGTCGAAGCCCTCAACGGGCTCCGAATTCGCGACCATCATCTCTGCCAGGATATCGCCGGTTTCGTCCATGTAAACCTGCGCGTTCACGGCATTCGCGAAGCGGGTCAGCAGATCGGCTCCGTCTTTATACGGTGCCATTTTCTTTTCGCGGTCTGCTCTGATCGCCGCGAATTCAGTTTCCGTGATAAACCCTTCGCACATAAACTTGTGCGCCGTTTCCACCTCCGCATAAATTCTATTTTCGATGGTGCTGAGTTTATTTGATGCGTAGTAAAGTTTCTTTGTATTGATGCTCTTGATTTCCATTGTTTATTCCCTCCCGGCTTTCGCCTTGCTTTATCTTATGGCCTTATTATATAGTATTAAACACTATATGTCAAGTACTTTTTTGCAAAAATACAAAAAAATAAGCGCCGATTTCCCGGCGCTTATCTCAGTTATACAGTTTGTTGGATGTCCGCTGCATCTCCCGCACGATACCAGGCAGGCGGCGCTGCACCGTGGCGCGTCCAAGATACAGCTCTGTGGCAACGTCTACCTGTGGTAACTTATCCACAAAATACAGTTGCGCGATTCTCGCGTTCTCCCTGCCGAGATTTGCCTGATAGATGACGTTTTCCATGTCGTTCCTCGTCAAACAGCCAAGCTCCGGTGGGAGTTTTGCCCGCGCCTGCGGTGCCATAATAACACCACCTTACTTCATCGCTGCTGCGAGCTTTTTGAGAAGATCGTCTCCGTACTTGTATCCGGCGAGGTAATCGATCGTGCTGTCTGTAAGACCGGCCTTCTGCTTGATGGTCTTCTTTGCTTCCTCGACGGCCTCGTCGACCTTTACGGTGTCGTACTCGACCCACGGCAGCTTTCCGTGTTTCTGCCACTTACGGGCGTGATATCCTGCTTTCGTGCCGATGTTCTGAACGGCGGTGATCTGCACGCCGTTGTCCCAGACCGGAGTACACTCGACCGCCAGACCGTCGCCGATGTACATGCCCCAGTGGCCGGGCATCCAGAGGCCTTCGCCGGGGATGAGCTTGTCCCATCCGGTCGTGGACACGTCCTTACACTTTGCGATCATGCCATCGGCGGAAACGTCCGGGACACTGTTCGAGGCGTACCTTGCGCCGCCGTAGTAGGCGTTTTTGTTTCCATTCCAGCCCCAGAGGATGCCCTTTGTCAGGTTTACGCAGTCAAAGCCATAGACAACTTTCCCGATGAGGCTGCGCAGATATGTGACTCTGCCGCCGGTGTACCAGTCCGGGTACTGGGCGGATTTTTCGTCAATGATCGTCTCGCCCACGGGAGAGCCGAAGCAGCCCCACATGTAGACGGTCTTGTAATTCTTCGCAACGTCAATGTGCCTGCGCACAAGCTCGGATGCTTTCATCATTTTTGTTCGCCCTCCTGCGGCGTACCCGCGTTGTCAAGCACATCCTGCGTCTTCTGGGACTGAGTCCCAAAATAAAACGCGATGATGACCGCATAAATGGTCATAAAGTCCTGCGAGATCTTGCCCGCGACGGACATGTAAGCAAACACGCCCGTCAGCGTGAGCGTGACCAGAGATTTGACACTGAGCAGATTGCCCAGCCGCTTTTTGATATTATCCATATGTACCCCTTTCATTCTACCGGATCGGTTTTTTTTGCGAATACTCGTTTAAATGCCAGCAGGCCCAGCTCTGAGACTGACGCGCCTCCGGCGTAGCCGAGCACGTCGGACAGGTCGACTGACGTACCCAGCTCCGGGTTGCTTCCGACTGCGATAAGGACAGCGATGGTTTTAAGCGCGCACGCCCAGATCAGCACCATCGTAAGGAGTCTGAGCAGATAGATGACGATGGTGCGCGCCATCTCGCCTTTGCTCCACTTGCCTTTTACCCGCACATATCTGCCTCCCGTTTTATTGCGCGCTGCTATGCTCGCACTGCGCCTCCAGCTGATGCAAAAACTTTTTTACATCGCCGTTGCCGCCCAGCTTGACGTATTTCTGCCCGGCGATCAGGCGCTCGGCCATCGGCATCTCCTCCGACATGATCGTCAGCCGCAGGATTGCAAGATACTGCTCGTCCTGATGCTTTTTCATGCCGTCGAGCTTCTTGTCGATCTCGGCAAGGTGGGTATCCTGCGTCGTGGCCTTGCCGCGCTTGCGCTGGATGGCTCCGACGATGGAGCGGATGATCTCCGCCAGCGCAGACGAGCCGATCACCGCGCAGATGATGGTAATAATTCCGGTGCTCACATAGTCCTCCTTACTCGACTTTCTTCCAGACCGTCGGGGCGACCGTCGGGGTAAACACATTTCCGTCCATGAGCGACTCATACAGGTTGTCTCCATACCAGCCTTTCTCGCCCTTCGCGAAGGCCAGTGTGGAGGTAATTACTTCGGGGATGATCCTGTACCCGTCCCGGTACTGCACGTCCTCCCAGAGCGCAGACGCTTCGTCGGGCGTGTTCTGCGCGGTGTCCCAGAGGTCGACGGCGGCTTTTTTGATCTTGCCGTGCCAGTTGATGCGCGTGCCCGCCTTGACGAGGCTGCCGTCGCCGGTCAGCGTCCCCAGCAGCTCCGGCGCGAGGCTGACAGTCTTGTCGTCCAAAGCGTTTGCCGCCTGTTCGATGTACGGGCGCATCTTACGCGCCCTCTCCGTGTACGTCATGCGTCGCCCTCCCCAAGTAAGATCTTCGCCGCTGTCTCGGTGTCGGCTAACCGCTCGCGCAGCTGCTCCGGGCTCGCCGTCTCGATGTCAAAATCGTCGGTAGCAAGCTTGTCCGTCTCCGTGTAGGTGTACGGCGCACCGTCAACGTCGATGGCCTCCGCGTACTCTGCGCCCGTCTCCGTCTGCCGGATAAGATAGCCCGCATCCGAGTATGTTTTGTACAGCTCCACGCCGTCCGTGCGTGTTTTGTAGTGCTCTCTTACGATCATGTTTCCACCCCCACAATATGGTCGGCCAGTGAGCTCCAGTTTGTCGCCGCTTTCCAAGCATCCGCAAGAGACACTGGCACCCGGATTTCCAGCTGCGCGTGCGTCGAATCAAAAGCATTGACGTTGGCCAGCGTGGGTACAGCCGTGCAGTGCGTGAAGTCCACAAACCGCAGCGGGTAGCACCGTTGGAACACCTGCGCCGGGATGCTTGCGATGTCCCCGAGACACGTCACCTTGCGCAGCGCATTGTCTCCAGAGAATGCAGCCGCAACAAACGTCGTAGCGTCCGCCGGGATGGTTACTTCTAACAGAGAACGGCAGGCACCGAAATTTCCAACTTGCCCGTTGACAGCCTTGATGTGGACGCGCTCAAGGGCTTGCGCCGAGTTGGCAGCAGTTATATCAAAATTTATCTGCCGGACTGCTGTATTTGCGATGGCATAATCGTTGCTTTGCGCCGCCCCTTTTGGTGTTGCGATTGCGCGGAGATTGCTGCACTGATAAAATGATTGGAATATCGCGGAACTAAAAGCCACTGTCACGGCGCGTATATTTGTAGCTTGTTCAAACGTTCTCCACGGTTCGAAAAGTACGCCAGCGGGGACAGATATGCTCTTGAGCCGGACGGCGGAAAAAAACGCAAATTGCGTCACGCTGGTCATTCTTTCGCCGATTTCCACCTTTTTTAGCATCGCGCAGCGGCCACTATCAAGTTCGCCGTTTGCAATCAGCATTCGATTATTTGAGCCGCTCCCAAGCCACATTGTCGTGCCATCTTTGACGCTCATAGTGATCACGTACGAGCCGCTGGAGGCGTACACATGCCGATGCTCAATGGTGGAATCTGCGTTTTTTGTTTCCGGCGTGGTGCCGTCGCCCCAGTCAACGGTCGTGGCGTTTCTTGTGCTCTGCCAGTAATTGAGCACAAAATCATCCCACGTCTCGGTGTCCACGTCGACGTAGATCCTCGTCTTGCCGTCGTCGGTGATGTACAGCGCCCCGATATCGAGCTCACGGCCCGCGTCCTTGATGTCTTGGAGCGTCCAGTTCCAGCCCTGACAAATTAAGCCGTCATGGCTCGGAAGGGGCGGCAGCTCGGTCTTTGTTGCCAGCTCGGCGAGTGTCCAGCTGTAGAGCAGCGTCCCTTCATAGTCCCAAAAGTTGATGTCCGACTCCTCGGGCGGCGTGGTATCTAACGTGCCGGTGATCTTCGCGCCCGAAGCGTCGTGCGCCGTCACACCGGACTTGAGCGTCGCGGGGGTTACGGTGTCCTCGGTCAGGTCGATGAGCGTTCTGTCGCCGTAATTGATCTTATTCGGCACATTGGCGAGTGGTTCAGGGCCTGCCATACGCTCACGCTCCTGCCTTCTTGCCGATGGTGACGGTCACGCCGCCGGCGGCATTAGGTGTCTCGTTGTAGTAGATGGCCGCCACATCGACCTGCGACATGTAATCGTAGCCGGGGTCCGGCAAAATCGTCTGCGCGGTCGTCAGCGGCTCAACGGATTTCGTCTGCGCCTTGATGGCCTCGCCGCTGTACGTGCCCGTCACGCCGAGAATCGTCACGCCCGCCTTGATGTTCCCGGCAATGATCTTCGCGGCCTCTGTGGGGTCGATGGCGACCTTGCCGCTTCCGTCGTGGTAGCCGATGGGGACGATGTACTCGCCCTTGACCGTCGTGATCTTCGCGGCCACCGCGCCGTTGTTCGGCATTTCGCCCGTGATCATCGAGCCCCTTGCGCCCGCCGTCTTGCCGAAGAGGATTTCCGAGGCCTTGACGGTCGCGCCGGACGTGTCGAGGTCAAATTCGCACGTGCCGGTATGCAGCTCGCCGTCCGAGCCGTGATACTTAAAGCCAAGCAGGACTTTGCCAGGCTCTACCGTGTCGGCGGTCAGGTCTAACAGCACCTCGCCGCCATAGATAAATTTACTTCTGCCCAAAATTTACACCTCCGATGCAATGTAGACCGTCGTGCCGGTCTCGTTGGATACCTCATAGTAGGGGACTTTTGTGACGGTCACATCGTCCGCCAGCAGCTTGTTTTTCGTCGGCAAAACAACCGGCTCAAATGCCTTCGGAACGACCTCATAGTCCCCTTCGTACGCCTCGCCGCCCTGATAGACCACCTTCGCGGGCTCGATCTTCATTTTGATCTCCGGCTGCGAAACTGTCATTTTAAGCATAGCCCGCCTCCTTTAGGAAGCTCTTCACGTCCACCTGAACGATCTCAGCCGCCTGCTTATTCCCGTCCGCGTCCGTCAGCGCACATTGCAGACTCACCGCCCCCGGGCGCAGGCGCATCGCGTCTTCGTACGGGATTTTTACCAGCAGATGCGTTTCGTCAACGACTACCGGCGTGTACTGGAAGAACTGGCACGCCTGTTTTACGTAAAATTCCAGTTTTGTCACCTTTGTCAGGTCGGTTCCCGTCAGCTCCACCGATAAAGCGTTTGCAATTTTCTGAAACACTTAATCACCCCCCGCTCTGCTGTGATTCGAATACGTCCAGTTCATTCTTCGCCTTGATAAATGTGGTGGTGTCATTGGAAAGGGAGATAACCGGCAGCAATCGTGTTTCTTCCGAATAGTCGTGGTATACGATCATTCCAGAGCAGGACGCAACTATTGTCTCCCCATCTGTTGCTAAGTCCGTAGGCGCTGCGCCAGACGGGAGCGTGACATCATTCCATCCGAGTTCCGGGTCACTCGTTGTCTTTATTTCGTTTTGATTGCATACAAGAACCAGTAAATTTGACGTTGCAGCAAAATCATACGGCATTGTATAGCCGCTGATAGCTCCGTCAACATATTCAATGTCAATGTCACCAATTTCCTGCGTACTCCACTCATTCATGTTGGATTCATATGCAGACGCCAGATATGTTTTGCTTTTCGCAATGGTCTGTGTTCTTTCGCGATATGTGAACCAATATCTATCCGAAAACCATGTTATAGCGCTTGCATATTGGTATAGTTCACTTCCAGCGCCAACGTTAACACTTGTCCAGTTTCCTCCGGGTGTCTTCGTATAGTGTATTTTCACACTTTCATTAATTGGGTTCGCGCCGCGATACGCATTGTGGGAACAAATTAGCCATGTTCCATTCGAAAAGCTCAATCTACCTGTAAAAAAGTACGGATAAAGGAGCAATTCATTTACGTTCCACGCTTTATCGCTTGTCGGGTCTGTCGTGTAGATAATCTGTCGGCCGGATGCAAATACCCAATACGTCCCATCCGTCGCAAAACCCTTCATTGATACTGCTCCGTTTTCTTTACCGGTGGGAAGTTGGAAATTCACGGAATTATCAGCCCACGTTGTCCCGTCTTCTGTACTTGATATAGTATATTCAGTCGTCCAATAATACAGCGCGCAAATCCTGTCCCCGTTTGCCGCTAATTGCACGTCGATAGCGGATGCCGCTTTATCGTTGCCTGTAACCTCTTTACTGTATGTTTTCGTGTAAACCGTCTCGTAAGGGCCTGTTATTACGTCGGACGCGCCAATGATAAGTTCTTTTTTAAGCACCCTTGATATAACCGCCGTATACGTGCCAGCAACATACCACTTTCCTTTAAAGTACACCGAACGTGACATTCCCGTAAAACTTGGGCTCGTTCCGACTGCGCTTGACTGCCAAGAGACATCCCCAACAGTATTGCGCAGCAGCTGGCACAGCTGCGGATACTCCGTAAATGTCACCTGCGACCCGTCGCACTTCAACCACGCATCTCCCAGACTCTGCGCAGGGCTCGTCCGGATGGTGCCGATTGGTACGATGCGGTCGACCATGTGCCGGAACGCGTCGTCGACGAGTGGGTTCGCATACGGCAATCTGAGGAAGCGCCCCGTGGAATCTTGGAGCATTGTGCGCGTATTAAATGGCGTGCCGGTATCGTCCGGGTCGTCTGCACGCGTCATGTCGTAAGTATCTGTCTGTCCGGCAACGGGCTTGAGCTTTACCCGCCCCGGAAATTTTGGCGTTCGGTCTTTCATGTTATTCCCCCATGTCTCCTGCGTATAGTTCCTCGTCCGCGTAAACCCATCCGACCTCCCGGCTCTCCAACACGTCATCTACGGCGATGATCGTCTTTTCGATGTTGTTCGCGCCCTCCCAGTCCAGGTCGTTGATTTTTGCCGGAGGGCGCGGGGCAGGATTGACAACTGCGTCGTATACGGAGTTCGCGGATTCGATATAAGCGTCCATAACGTCTTTGTCGAGCACTTCGTCAGAACCATAATCTTCCCGGACTTCTGCCGGAACGTCGATACAGTGCGTTCTCAGCCGGTCACGGATAGTGATAAGAGCCGTGCCGACGCGGTTCAGGTCAGACGCTTTGTAAGAGCCTTTCAAGCCCGCTTCAAAGTCTGCCTTTTCCTGCTCCGTGAAGTCGCTCCACAGCTTCTTGTAAAGCTTCTCAGAATAGGAAGCGTCCGCCTGCGTCCGGTCGGTGATTAAGGTTTTCATAATTCTCATGCAGAAGCCCCCATTCCGACGATGTCGCACTCAGCCGCCGCAATGCCGCTCAGTTTTATGGTCATGCTCGTTATTGTCCCGGTAATGTGGTCATCCCACGGAGTTGTGGTGTCTACATAGTCACCGGGAAGCTCCTTGTCCATGACGATCTGAACGCTGTGCGTCTGCCGCCGCATATAATAGTCAAAGACGTGCTGTGTCACCGCTGCAACATTCGTCGAGTTGACAAGCGTCGCGTCCTTGACCTCAACTACATTTGGCTTCGTGGATGCCGTAATGTTCGGGTTCTGTTTTACCGTGACCGCCGTCGTGTGATAGTACGTTTTGCCGCCGACCTCGACCGTGTCGCTTCCGCTTCCGGACGTGCTGTACGTGTGCGCGGTAACTCTTACCTCTGTCACAATGGCGGACTGGCTGACTTCGCCGCCGACGTAGAGCCGGTTCATAGGAATCACCGTCGGTGTTTCCTCAGACAGCCTCCATACCTTCACGTTTCCTGTTCCGCTGGTGTCCACCACAGCTCGAAGCGCAAACGCCACCTGCTGCAAAGCTTCCCTTCGCGTGCAATCGGGAATGTATCCTGTCAGCTTCTCGGTCTGTAGTTCCTCCGAAAGCTCCAAGACGAAATACCCGCCGAGGATGCTTTCTAAAACCGTTTTCGCGTTGGCATTAGAATAAACAACAGCCGTGAATGGGTCTTCGTCCAGAATTCCCAAAGCGTCAATGCAGGAAACGTTGTATACGTTTTTGCTTACGCGGGTAGATTCGTCGATGTAAAACGTGCCGATTTTCGTCTTCCCGTTGTACGCATAAACGGGCTGCTTCTCTTGGAAAATAAAATCAATATCTTCCATGCTGTCCAGCGTGAAATCCAGCGTGTTAATCGCCAGCTCGTCGGATATGATGTTCAGTTCTTCGGTCGCCTCAACACTCCGAAGCTCCTGCCGCTCGAACTCTCGAACGATGCCGAAAAGAATCAGGGAGATTTTAATGGGTCGGTTCGGAAGATTCGTTTTGTTGAACTGAATCTTGATTTTGTTGTACAGCTCGACTGTCCGCTCGCAGAAATAATTGCCGCTGTTCGGGAAGAACTGCTGTGTGGCCAGCTGCGTTGTTCCGTTGTACCACGTGATATTCAGGTCGCTGCAATAGTCCCCGGTTTCCCCGTCAAATTTGAAGTAGATGCCGAGGGACGTAAACTGCCCGTCAAGCGAAATCTCAATGGTAGGCGGCGTTTGGAACGTACAGTCTGCGCCGCTCCGAGGTGTCGACCAGAAGCCGACCGGCTCGGTTTTCGGCTTGAGCTTTCGCGTGCCATTCAGCACCCATTGATTCTGCTCCGTCGTTGCAATTGGCCCCTCAAATGCGCCAAAGGGCAGAAGCGAGGTTTTTGAAATACCCATAGCCTCGCTCGCTGTCACACTCGCAGCCGCCGCAGAACCGACAGCGACGTCTTCATATACGACTTTCACGCTCATGCCGGTGTCCTCTTCGGCTTCATCGCCACAAAATTAAATGTCAGGTTGCCCCATTCATTCTTCTGCCCGTAAGCTGTCAAAAGTTCATCGTCTCCGTTTGCAACATACGCATCGAAGGTCAATGTCCCTTGCGCATACGGAACGGTAAGGGAATGGCTGTCGACAGGTGCGGAGATTGCTTCGTAGAACCTGTCGTATTCCGCCGGGTCAGTTCCAACCGGGTCAAGCTCCACGCTGTAGTTGTAAAACGTGCCGATGATGTCGCGCACCATCGCACCGGTCATCACGCGCCCTGCATTATCGCCGTCCAAAACTGCGAAAGAGCGTTTCAGACTGGTTACATGCAGGTTCGGATACGCCGTTCCGTCGAGGGTCAAAACACTTGTCATGCCTTCACCCCCGCCAGCTTCACGCCTACACGCTGCGTCTCTTCGTTGTTGAGCTTATACACGACACGCCCGAGCTCTCTCCGGTCGAGCTGTAGAACGACTGTGATAGGCCGGTTCCCTCCGCCCCCTCCGGTTTCGTTCATCGCCTGCTTAAAGGCCTGAACCATCGTAGAAAGCGGCGTTTCAATGTTCGTCCCGCTCTTCTGGTCACCCAGAACCGCAAGAAATTCCCGGTTCGGCGGGATAACTGCGCCTTCGGCCAACCGCGGCAGTGCAACGCTGCTCACAAGGGGAATGTTAATCCCGAAGGACTTGCCGCCGATGATCGGCACCCAGTCCGGAATTTCAAAGTGAATGGTATTCAAAGCGGAAATCAGAAGGTTTACACCGCTTATGATGAAATTGATAGCGGCTTCGACAATGGACACGATTCCATTCCAAATGCCTTTGAAAATTTCCGTTACGCCATTCCATGCCTTTTCCCAGTCGCCGGTAAACACGCCGACCACGAAATCAATAACGCCCTGTAAGATACCCTTGATGCTTTTGTACAGGTCGGATGCAAGCTTTCCAATATTCTGAAAGAACGCCGCGAGAACTGGGCTTTTCGATTGTAGCCATGTGATGAACATATTCCACGCATCCTTGATGGAGTTCACAATGGCATTCCATGTCTGCTTGAGCCCTTCCCAAATCTGCTTGATGCCTTCGCAGGCAAGCTTCATATCGCCAGTGAAAACGCCCTTGAAGAACTTCCCGAATCCGTCGATGATATTTTTCAGCCCGGTAATAAGCTCTTCGCCGTGCCCGGTGAAGGATACCAGCGCAATCAGAATTGCCGCAATACCGGCAATCAACATTGGAATCCAGCTTCCAGTAAGAAGGCTGATCCCGAGTCCGGCAGCAAGCAAGCCTGCAATAATGGTCAGCGTGTTTTCCAAATTAAAACCGTTTTCGATAACGTCCTTGATGCCTACAACCAGCATCGCAAGCCCGCCTACCACAAGCGCAATTCCCGCCGCAATTGGTCCAAATGCCAGCGCCAGCCCGCCCGCAAGGGCAGCAAGTCCAGCGAGCATGCCTAAGAAGTTTTGTAGATCAATGCCATTGTTCCATGCATCGAGCCAGAAGTATACAAGCGCAAATGCGCCAGCAACTGCAAGCGCAATGCCCGCGATCTTGCTCAGATCATTCGTGAAAAGGCTCGCAATCTTCCATGCTAGAAGGCCAGCCGCAATCGCTCCTACGATTCCGAGGATGTCGTGCAGTTTGTCTTCTGCCAGATCAAGATTCGAGAAATCCGGTTCGATGGCCGTAGAGGTCGCACCGCCTCCGCCACCCGCTCCCGCTGCTGTATTGCTGGAAAGCTGGTTGATCTCGTCGAAGCTTGCCATGCTCTTGCTTGCGTCCTCCGCCGCAGAGCCGACACCTTCCAACGCTTTCTGCTCATCATTTAGCCCTTGTGCGGCTGATTTCTGCGCGGACCAACTTTTCCCGGAGAGCATACCGAAGAACTTTGCAATGGCTGTAACTACCTGTGTGAGGATATTCACCAGCTTTACAAAGACTGGTATCACCACTTGCAAAATTGGCTGGGCCAGCGTCAAAAACGCCGCCTTGAGCCGCGCAACCGCCGCCCGCGCTTCCTCGTTCTGCATGATGGTCTTCCCAAGCCATGTACGCAGGCTTTGCAACGCTCGAGTAATCAGAGAGAACACAAGAACGCGCTTAAAAAGCCCGGAAACACGCTTGCTGAACGTGTTCATGCTGTCGGAAACTTTCTTTGCGGCCAGCTCCATTCGAGCAGAAGCGTCACTCGCGCCAGTGATTTCTTTTGTCAGTTCGGCTGCGCGCTGCTTTGCGGTGTCCAGCGCCGCTGATTGCTCGTTTACCTTGTCGGTAATGCGGGCATATTTATTGTCAAGGTTTTCAACTTCTTTGTCCTGCTGTCGCAGAAGTGCTTCCTGTTCCTTGATTTGCGCTGCCACTTCCGCTTGACGACTGTACGCAGAAATATACGCATCGGGAGACGCTGAAACCTCGCCGGATGTGACTTGCCGCAGACGTTCAGCTTCAGATCGAAGGGACTTGATTGCGGTTTCCGTCTGCTTTGCGGATTCCTTCGCCGCGTCAAGCTGGGCTTTGATACCGCTTTGTTCCCCGGTGCTCTTATTAAGTTTTTCTTCCATGCCGTCGATTTTCTTGGTCAGAGAATCGAGTTCTTTTTGTGCCTTCTTGGCGTCGATCTCGGCTTGTACGACGATTTTGCCGTCTGCCATTTTCTCACCACCTTATTTTGAAATGCCCCACGCGGCGAGAACATCCTTTTCCGCCTCTGTGTACGTTGTTTTCAGGTCGATAACGTCCCGGTTCTTTCGATAAAACTCTCTATCCTGCTTGTCCAGAGGCTTCCCGTGGGCTTTTTTATCGCGGATACGCACCACTTGTGCATAGAAGCAGTCCCCGATTTCGCCGTACCACGAAAGAAACGTCCACCAGTGGACATATTCGAGTGCACGAATCTCACAACCGGCGATACGGTTGATTGGGGCAATATACAGATTGAAATCCTGCTCCCAAGACATAATGGTTGGTTCCCGCTTTTTCTCTTTCCGTTCTTCTCCCCGGTCAATGAATCGGAAACACTGGTTCAGCGCCTCCTGATAGTCTTCTACGGGCATTTCGTCGAAGTCCGGATAAAAGATGCTCAAGGAAACGATTGCCTTGTCCTGTTCGTCCAGCTCGTTATCAACAAGGGCGGTGAGGATATCCAGCACCGCCCTATAGTCCGACTCGATCTGATACGTCGTCCCGTTGATCTCCGCAGACGTCGGAAGCGCGTAAATCAGCGCTTTCTTCTCGCCCATCTTTCCGTGTACTGTTTGACGCGGGCGTTCGTTTTTGCTTTTTGGACATCGAAGCCGGTATCCATCTGATCAAGAACCGAAAGCATCAGGTTTGCCCACACGGGAAGGCCATCCCCAAGCGCCAGAACATTTGTCTTGAACACATCGGCGCAAATTGGCTTGCCGAAGATTGCGTCGATTTTCTCACGAATTTCCTTGTCGCACTGGCTGGCAAGATCAAGAATTTTCTTGGCGTCGGTCTCATTTTCACTGCGCTTCGCATACTCATGCTGCCGGGATTCCAGTTCTTCAAACAGGCTCCACAGCTTTTTTGCAAAATCGCTGTCCGTCGGGCAGAACTCCACGCTCACGCCGCCGTTGATCTGAAAAGACTGTAAGCCGGTATCAAATCTGAGTTCAGACATGGGTTATACCTCCTTAGTCCGAGTCCGCCGTGAAAGTTACCGTGCCGCCGGTGCCGATTGCAGCCGTGCCCGTGGTTCTGTTGCCGCCCAGCGTCACGTCGATAGGCATACCGACATAGCCGCCGCCTTCGCCGCCGAGGCTCGAGGGCTTGACCATCGTCGCGTCGTACCGCTCGGCAAATACTGCCGTCTTGGCCGTTCCCGCGTAATGGTGTACGATAAGCACGTCCTGATTCGCAAGAGCCGCCGCGTTCTGGTCTTTGACCGCAAGATTCCAAATCTTTGTGAGCGCCGCGTCGCCCGCGTCGAGTTCGCACGGTTCGAAGCTCTGCGTGATGATGGGCTTCTTCATCGTGGTTCTGGTCGTGCCGAGGATATCCTTGCTGGAATCCTCCTGCCAGTCATATTCCATGCTCGAGTCTGTGACTCTGGTGCCAAAAGGCGACCAAACCGGCGCACTCGCAGAACCCGTGTTCAGGTACGCGATGAGTAATTCTCTGTCTACCGGCTGGCCGCTCGTGGTGTTAAAAGTAGTTTCTGCCATTTATATCACCTCGTATGTCATTTTCATCAAAATGTGGTGGTCTTCCGCTCCGCCTTCGTATCGGGCAAACATTGTTGCGCGGCTGGCTGTTTCCATGCGCCGGACGCGGATTCCGTCGCCCAAAGACGGATAATTCTGCATCGCCCAGTCTCCGAAGCGATTCAAAACCGCGTCGGCTTTCAGGCGTTTGTCATTGCTCGTTCCCGGGAAGATGCGGGCGATAATTTTGAACTGGTATTCTGCCTCATGCCCTCCAAGCAGGTACTTCCGCGTGATATACGCGCCTTGAATCGTAGACAGCGCCATTCCGGCACTATCTGCGGCGATGAACTCATAGTTGATCGTCGCGGCGGGCATATCGTCATCCGAAAAGGAGTTCGCCCAGATCATCATTTTTCTGGATATATCCTGTTCTTCCTCGGAAGAAACAAGCTTTTTTTCTTTCTCAGAGCCCATTTTTCACCGCCTTATCTGCAACTCGAATCCATTTATTAAGGTTCTCAGCCTTTGAAGCCTCGAACCAGTGCGATTGCGCCTGCGCGTGTCCGGATGTTGTGAACACAAGGTTTTTGTCCGTCAAAACCTTCGTTCCACCCTTCGGCGCGTATGTGCTGCCCGTCTCCGGGTCAACCATGACTTTCCCGTAATACAGGAATCTTGCATACGGTCCAGGATAAACGATCGCATTACCGTCTACCATTGTTCTTTGGTCGAGAGAGCCGGTCAAAAACGGCACATACGGGCTTGTGTCCTTTTTTACCTGTACAGCAACAATGTGTTCGGCTTTTGTGCAAGCCCGTGCGATTTCCTCCTGAAGCTCGTCAAAGCCATCGGTTTTCACACTGAATTTCAGCATCACGTGCCTCCGACCTGCCAGTGCCGCATGGAAGGACTGCCGAAATCCTTCATGTCCACCTTTGTCACTTTGTACACATCGTCGTAAAGCATCTCAATCTGTTCTTCCGTCTTGTCCGGCTCGACTACTTCACCCTTCGCAAAGAATGTCGTGCCGCCGTTGCCGTCCGTGGATAGCGTCCAGATTTTGCTTTTATCAGTTGCACGCCAGAACTCTTGCGGTCCGACATAGCGCTTCTCCGCTCCTGTCACGCCGTCTACAGCAGCCGCAGAGAACGGAATGTACAGATTCACCGCATCTGCTCCTTCAAGCCCGCTCGCGCGGACGTTGGCAGCTTTCGACGCTTGGAGCATTACGCCGCGAATCACTGTGATATAGCGCTTCTGCGTGTCATTGAAATTCTGGTCTTGCTCCTGCGTGACGTTATAGATGGTTACAGTGTGGGGGGCGTACATGCAAAACACCTGCCTCTGTAGAGAAGCCCGGTATGGGCTAGATATTCGCGCGCTACGCTTGCGAGCGCTTTCTTCGCTTCCGAAGCCGCTTTCAATGCAGACACAGAAGAATCACCGCCGCTGCGAATCGTCCGGGAATAGCCGCCTACAGTCTCGCTCTGCAATTCTCCTTCGTCAGATGCAAGCCCGGCGGACACATTCTTTCTGGCAAGCTCCTGCGCCGTGTCGATCAGCATATACTGGTCGACTAAGGCACAGCAGCACATTTTCACAGCATCCAGCTCCGCAAAATCCTTTACTCGGTTTTGCGTGTAATAGTCGAGGAAGGAACTGGCGCGTGTCGCCAATCTGCAAAAACCGTCAGCGTCTACCGTTCCCTTGTAGATATCGCAGTAGTACTCATAATCCGCGTAAATCATCGCGCCAGCTCCTTTCTGTTACGAACCTACCGTCACAGTAGCCGTACCGGTCTTAGTGCTGTCCTGCTTGGATTTCGCGGTAACGGTAATGCTCGCGGACGTCTCGTTGGAAGCGACTGTCAGCACACCGCCTTCCGTGATAGAGGACTTCGCGCCGTTCTGGCTCCACTCGACATCGCCGCTCACAATGCCTTCACCTGCGACGGAAGCGGAGAACGCCTTGCTCGATCCCTTTTTCACGGTTGCAGTAGCCGGGGATACAGTCACCGTAGATACCGTGCCTGCCTTTCCATAAACAGAGAACGGGAACGGGTTGGGGATGTCAACATTGTAAGCGTTGACCGGGTTCGCGATTTCCCAACCGAGACGCATGACCGCACGGAGAGCGACCATATCGTTCTGCATGAGGTTGTAGGTGATAGCCTTCGTGCTCGGGTCCTGAATGACACCCTCGGTGAAAATCTTAAATGTCATGTCCTGGCGGATGGCGTACACCAGCTGCGTCCAGTCGCCGACGATCATCTGTGCCTGTGCCGGGTCAAATGCGCCGTTCATCGGGAAGTACATATCCATACCATCCAGACCATAGCGCGTTGCGCCCTGCATATCGGACTTGAAGATGGGCTGCCCGGTCGTGTCCTTCAGCCCGCGCAGCTTGCCGCGCATTTGAATCGCAGACATAACGCCATTCGGGTTGAAGCCGTCAAGCTCGACCTTCGCGATCAGGCCGTTCTCGCCCATGATGTCGTCAAAGACGCTTGTGCCAACGGGTACGCCGTTACCGGCAGCGATGGCCGAAGGAACAACGCCAGTGCGCCAAGTGCTCGGCTTGTTCGTGCCGAACAAGATTGCCGCGTCAATGACCTTGCCGAAAGCCTCGGTCAGACGGGGCTTGACCTCGCCCCAAATGTCATAATCCGCATCATCGAGAGCAGCCTCGGGAATGGGGACGATAACCGCGATTTCCTCGGCATACAGCTTCTTCTTGTCCCACGCCATCTTCGTGGTCTGCTTGAAAGCCTCACCGGCTCCGGTATCGGTTGCTTCGCCGTTGACGAAGTACGCAGAGGGAAGCGCGTCGAGGACGTTGATGGTCTGCGTCTTGCTGGACATATTCGCCAGTCTGCGGCCCATACGAAGAACGGCAGATTCGGCGATAGCGCCCTGCATGATTTCGCGGGTTACGGGTTCCGGGATAAGGCCGGAAAGTGCGGAACGATCAATACTTGCCATGTTGTAGTCTCCTTTTCGTTACTTGAGTGCGCCGCGGATCAGATTGTTCATCGCGGCATTGGTATCTGTTTTCTTTTCGCCGCCGCCAACGGCGGCAGACCAGTCGATTTTTACGCCGTCTTGGAACGCGGATGGATCGGCTCTGACTTGAGCCTTGTGCCATTCGTCAAACCCATCAAGCGCACCGTCTTTGATTTCAAGGTGTTTTGCTTTTAGGTCTGCCAAATATGCCTTTTCAGCAGATTTAGAGCTGAACTTCACGCCCTTTTCAGCAAGCGTCTTGCGGATCACATCTGCGTAGTCATAATCGGCGATCTTGGACTTGTAGCCCTCGATCTCCTTTTTGAGCGCTTCCGTTTCCGCGCTGCCGTTCGCTGCAAACTGCTTGTTCCTCTCCGCTTCCGCGTCCAGCTTGCTCTGAACAGTCGAAAGCGCCTTTGTGATTCGCCTGTCAAACTCCGCCTTATAGATGGGGTCAGCCAGTATTTCATCAAAAGTAATGATTTCGTCTGCCATTTTTTATTCTCCTTTATTTCCACTGCGTTTTTTTGCCACAGCGTTTTTCTGCATTTGTGTTTTAAGCCTGGTTTGCAAACTCTTTTTCACAGAAACAGCATTGAATTTTGATTCCCACTTTCGCTGCAATGTAATCCCATTCTCGCTTTTCATTTTCTGACCTCCTCAACTTCAACCATGTAAATAGTGCTCCCATCAGCTGGGTTCTCTTCTTCGCGGAAGCCGACTACTCGGAAAGAAGAGTTGCCGCTATATAAAACTTCCTGCTCATCTGGGTATCTGGAAAAATCTCGAATTGATATTGCGTTTCTTGCCCCACTTGTAGTGTCAACCAGAACAACGCTTGTGCCATTTGAAGATTCTAAATGCTGTCCGGACGCAAATTCGACTGCAACCGAAGCGTCCGAACTCCAAGAACTGGGCAGCCCTGTTTCGATCACATCTCCCTCTTTGAGACTTTCCAAAAAATCCGAATCAACGTTAATCCCACGATAAAGCTCGCCATCGTTCCAATGAACAGACTTTGCTTCTTCGATTGCTTTGTTGATGTTTTGCACTTCTTCGCTTGTTTCAAGGGACCAAGTATAATCATCTGTATAGTACCTAATCGACTGGATCAGCTTTTCAGATTCGTCTTCTGGTAGATTCTCAAGCGACTCGTATAAATCGCCCTCATCAATATGACCCGCGCCATCGGTTTGCTCTCCGCCAAACTTCCCGCTTTCTCGCATCGCATCCGTCAAACTCTGCCCGTCTCGAATAAAAACTCGCCGCCCACTGATAGTGCGCCAAACGCCACCTTCATCCGCCATGTTTTCCACCTCCAAACTCAAATTTCAGCCGTTTTCGCTGGATTGTCTGCGCGATAATTTTCCCGTCTTTGTCTCGCAGGAGTTCCACCCGGAAGCCGGACGCAAGCGCCCGCTCGATGGCTTGCTTTAGATTTTCGTCAATCATACAATACTTTCGTCCTTTCTCTCTGCCCCGGTAACCCTGCAGCCTCGCTGAACCTGCTATATTCTGCGTTCAGCCGCCGAAGCTTTGTGTTCGCGGCGGTCGCGTCCTCGGAAAGACCAGCTTCTTTGTATGCGTTTCTAAGCTTCTTCTGCGCGCGGATTTGCCGTTCTATGCGGCGCTGCATCTGCGTCGCTTCATAGGCTGTGTAAGTCTTTCCGTCAAACGTGCAGCCAAGACCATCGTCGATATGCTCGAGCTGTTCATCGGTGTAAGTCCGCTCCGAAACTCCCGGAATAAATGGGTATTTGTGATGCCTACAGTTTGCGCCTGTCAGACCGTCAACATATCCGTAACCGGTCGTTTCCACAAGGTCATCGTAAAGTCCCAGCGGGTCAGGTTCGCCGCTTTCGCTCTGGTAATAGACTTTCCCTTGCCAGTCCTTGTGGCTCGACCACGGCGAATCACCCGGCTTGTCACGCGCTCCAGAGTGCGCAGACACTTCAAAGTATCGCGTCTCTAGGTATTCTGCGCTTTGGTTCGTGTACTGGTCGCAGATCTGATTCACGCCAGTCATAACGGCTCTCCGAACAGCAACGTCGATGTGGTCAACGTGTCCGCTTTCGTAATTCACAACTTTCAGTCCGCCTGCAAGCTGTTGCACCGCAGACTTGATCGCCTGATTGTAGCTGATTGCCCCGCTCTGAATCTGCATAACAGCAGAATCCAACGCCCACTGATACGCACGAGCTGGCGGAAGCATCGTCCTGCCTTTGTCTACCAGAAATCCCATAGACTGTGTGATGTTATGAAATTCATCAAGCGTCTGCGCTCTGATTGCTTCTATTGTCGAATCGTTCACCAGAATATCAGGCTGTGTTAGCCCTGCCATGTCGATAACCTCTGTGTAATACTTCTGGTTTCTGGCAATAACGTCACCGAAAAGCTCCTTGAGCTTCTTCTCGCTAATTCCAGAGGTCTTGCGGATTGCTTTTTCAATCTCCTTCGTGTCGATACCATGCGAACGAAGCGCTCTGATTGCCTGAACAGTCACTTCGTTCAGTTGGTCTTTCAGCGCAAGCCTACTACATATCTCATCGAGAAGCGTATCTTCCAAGCCTCGGAATAGTTCGGCAAGTTCTTCTGGAAGTGCGTCTAAAATGGCAGGTGAGAACGGATACTTTTTCACCGCCCATCACCTCACTCTACCTCATTCTCCGGCTCTTTAACAATGTCCTGCGCCTTCGGCAGCGCCGCCTTTGCTGTCGCCTCGTCCTCGTTCATCCATTTCATGCGGAACTCCCAGTCATTCATGATTCCGGCGCTTAAAAGCTGCATATCGCGGGAGAAGTCTGTAGCTTTGTCTTCGATGATGGAATCGTCAAAGTCAATGCTAATCTCCACGTCTTCATTCAGACCGGCATTCATCACAGTATTCCCCAGCCGAAGCAGGATGCGACACAGTTCCACCAGTGCTTGCTCCAGCACTATCTCATGCTTTTTGATTGTGCGGAACATGGTGGAGTTTTCGCTAATTACCTGCGTGGCCGTTGCTACGCTGCCGCCGTCAAAGCGGTAATAGGTTTCGCCGAAACCGCATTTGCTGGAAAGAACGTTCAGTTGGTCTTGCAAGCCTACATTCAGCTGCTCAGTTCTGAGTGTCGGAGAAATCGTCTCTACCACGTTCCCTTGCTGCGTGTCCTCCGGAAGCAGATAGAAACGCCGGTCGTTGTCATCAAGCGTCGGTTCGTCATCTTCCCACCTTGTGGCGGGCATTTTGACCATCATCATCATGGGGCCGTTCTCGAACTCATTGACGTAGCAGTCATAGGCACAGTCAACGCCGCGCAGAACATCAATCGCGTTTGCGTATACAGGGATACCAACCGGAAGCAGGTAGTCAAGATTGTTTGCGATGTTCGGTCTGTCGATGACGAACTGCCTCTTGTCGCTTCCCGTATATACCACAGGGGGGATTCGCTCAAAGCCCGGAACATCGGTGAGCAGTGCGTCGGCAAGCGTTTCGTTTTCGTATCGGTAAATGCTGTTCTCGATGACGTAAAGTCCGTTTTCGTCTTTCCGGTGAATCTGCAAATACAGATAGTTTTTTCCAGCCCGTGTGACCACGCTGTCAAAAGCACACTCTGAAATAAATCCATTCTGCCAAGCCAGCGGAAAAATGTGCTCAATAGTCACATAGTCAAGGGCTATGCCGGAAACATCGCCCGGAATGGTCTCTCCGCTCTCGTTGACCGCTTGGCCGACCACACGGGGGATATACGCTACAGTTCCAAGCGCGGATTTCATTTCCTGCATTTCGTTTGCCTTGACCGTGAAGTTGTTCGACGTCAGAACCCTGTCGATAAACTCCTGTTCTTTCTGCCCCTCAAGCGTGATCTGGACTTTCTCGTTCATCAAGAGGTTCGCCCAGTCCTCACAAACCTTTTTCGCCATGCCGAGGCTTGCACGGTTGCACTTTGTCCACTTATGTCCGTTATATCGCCGGTATTGATGGAACCCCTTGACTTTGCCGACGTACCACGACTTCCAAAGGGACACGTATGTATAGAATTCCTCTGGGATTGTCGTATACCCGAGTTCCTTTAATTTATCGATAACCGTCATGCAATAACTCCCATTCTACGGCTCACAGGCTCTAAGGCGTACCGCGTCGCGTCAATCAGATGATTGTTCGCGTCCGGGTATCCGCTGATAATATCGCCGTCTTTGTTTCTTTCATATTCGTAGCCCACGAACTCATCGTAGGCATGTGGCGTTCGTTTTCTATCAATGACAATCGTTCTTCTCTGCAAGAACTTCATGCCGTATTCGACCGAGCCGGGTCCCTTGACCGCCTCATACGCAGGCAATCCCATTGCCCGTAGGTCAGCCACGCTCTTTGGCTCCGCGCTGTCACAGATGACGCGCAAATTGCCATATCCGCGCTGTTTGATTATCGTCGCGCTCTGCTCGTTCGAAAGCTTATTTTGGTATATCTCGTCAAGCAGGTAGATTGTTTCCCTTGCTTTGTCGTAATGCAGCCGGATAAACGCAAATGGGTCTGGGAACCATCCGAAATCCACGCCCTGATAGATTTTATCGAATCTGGAAACTTCTTCGTCCGTGATCTCCCGAAGTTCGAGCCTGTCAAACACATTGCCGCCGGTCCCAACCGGGATACCGAGGTATTCATGCTGATACGCCCGCTCGTCAGTAGCTTTCAGGTGTTCAGCCTCGTCAATAAACTGCTGCCCCAGCCACTCTGGCGGTGCTTCAAGATACGTTGACTTGTGGCACAGCCTGTCCGCGCGTTCTTCCAAGCTGTCTTTGTTTGCCCAGTTGTCGCGGCTGATCGGCGGGTTATAGCTTTCAAAGTTCCAAAACTTAGAGCCGCCGCGCATCGTAGACTGTAAGATCGTTCGTATTTCCGCACGCCCCGCAAACTGGTCTTTTTCCTCAAAGTGCGTAACAGCGATATAACCAAACGGTACCTTAATGGACTTGATTTTCATTGGGTCGTCCGCACCCCGGAACATGATCTTCTGGCCGGTAGGCTTGTATATCAGTTCCATCGGGGAAACCTTTGCTTCCCAATATGCCGCCATGCCAAGCTCACCGATTGCCCATATGTACTGCGAATAAACGCTATCGCGTATGGTATTCGCAACCTTTCGCAGCACAAGCGCGTGTGTGTTTGGGTTGTTTATCAGCAGCAGGGGAACGAGTACAGACACAGTGGAGGACTTCAACGACCCACGCCCGCCACTAAAATCGTAGTGCGTGTGACCATGCTTGAAAACATCGCGTGCAACTTCGTAAAACGCAGAGCCGATTTTTTCGGAAAGTCGGATTTTAGACATCGATGATCACCTGCACCACATCTTTATCGTCGTTTCCGGTCTTTTCCTGCACTATCGCCCACTTATCGATCAGCGTCCCCATTGCCGTTGTGATCTGGCTCAGGTTCGCCGCCTTCAATTTATCCGGGTCATTCAGCAGTTCCAATCCCTTCCCGATGAAAGAGCATACAAGGTCTTTATGCGCGTCCATGTAGGCTAGGACGTCTGCTGTGTTCTCTTCTTTTTTCTGCTCACACTTTCCCACAATTTCCGCATTTGCAAGAATAATGTTCTTGACTGTTGTAGCGGACACTCCATTTATTTTCGCCGTGGCACAATAGTTGTTCGTCTGAACATAATCCGCCAGTATTTTCTTTTTCTGCCGGTCTGTCAGTCTCGCAGCCATAATCACCACCTCGAAATAGTTATCCTTTTCACGCTCCACCGGATTGCGGTTTCCGGTGGAGCTAAGAAAAAGGAGGTTCCGCAGTACGCTGCGTAGCCGTTGAAAAGGATGAGAACGCAGAGGATACACCTCTACGCTCTCAACGATACACTATGTTTAAGGCTCTCTTACGCAAACTTTTGAATATAAACCACGTTTTTCTGCCACCAAGTAGATAAACTGCCTATGCCATTCCTGAGCGGTACGCTCCGAAACATATACCACCATAGCAGCGCCCTGTAAGGTGTGTGTGCGCTTCCAAAGGACCAAATCTATGAGTCGGAGGCGTTCCGACCCGTCGATAAGCTGTTTTGTTTCCTCAATTGCAGCTTCGACAGCAGAGATTTCATCCCGCGTCATAAGTGTACCGCTTTTGTAACTTCGTATCATCCACTTCGCATACCCCCACCATCCATAGCGCGGTTTGCTCACCGTATCAGCCTCCTTGTTTCATCTTTTCGTCCAAGACATCCTTCAAGCACGCACACAAAAACGCCCCGTTTGTCATCACGTGCCAAATAGACGGCAGCCCGGATTCCTCATCAACGTGCGTCGGGTCTTCCCAAATTTCCAGAACGTGCCTTAAAAGCGCCTCGTGCCATCTCTCCGGCGCAATGCTGCGCCAGTCCTCCGCGTTGCCGTATTTGTTAAAGCCGTACATGCGAGTTTCCAGGACCGCAAGGATGGCTTCTACGGGGACGGTGGACGGTCTGGGCTTTCCGCCGTCAAACTTTGCACCCTTCAACTGCTCCATGCGCTTCCTCCTTTCATTCCTTCATCCACCAATCTTTGATTGTATCGTTCCGTGCGAAGAATGGCATGAAGAACGGACCACAAAGCTTCTTAAGACTCGAATCGATTCTGTGAATGGCCTCGTCAGATTCCGGCTTTCCCTGCCATGCAACGCCGTATTCCTTCTCGAGTTCTTGCATTTTCTGCAACAACTGATTTGCCTTCGATGGGCTTTTGAGCATCCCGAGTTCATACGCCGCAACGAATAGCAGGTCGATCGCCTTCTGCATCCCCGCTTCCATTCCTGCGTTCAGGTATGCCGCGTTGCTGCTTCTGATCCGCTTCGCCAGATCGTTCATTGTACTCATATTCCCTCCTACGCAATCAGCATAAATTTAAACCAGCTCGGCGCGTCAAGCCCTACTATCCAGTCAAACCAGATCTTGTAGCGAAGCATGCTCACGGCAATAACCAACACCGAGGCGAAGAAGATCACAAGGAAATCTTTCACAGTTTAACCCCCCTTATGTACTTGTCAAAATACGTTGTTGCTACCGCCATAGCCGCCCACATGTCCGCCGAGAACCCGTAAAAGAAACCGGGATTCTTCTTCGTTCCCTTGCCGTAGTTCGGCTGCCCGGGCGCGTAGCGGTCGACAAGGGCTTGTCTGATGTTCGCATCCTTCGCCGACGCTCTGCCGCAAAGGTAAAGCTTTTCCTCCCGACGATAGATCTTCTGTATCTGGTACCCCTGCCGGTAAAGCTCGGCATATTCCCAAAATCGCCCGATCCAAAAGCAGGTGTCAAACACCTCTTGACCGACTGGCATTCCCATACCGGCAACCATTTCGATTGCCAGGTGCTGATACTCCCGGCAGAGAACGGGGAATATCTCCCCGTTCGGAACTTTACCAACGTCCAGCACCTTCCGGATTTCCTGCCCGTCGTGCTCTACGAGGACATACCCGGATTCCATATTCCCCGGGTCAATCGCCAGAATCGTTCCCACGTTTTGCCCTCGCTTTCCAAAACATACTGTTGTAGATGTCGTATCGGTGTTGGATGTCGGTGCTCATGACTTCCGGTCGAAGGCGGGCCCAGCTTTCATACAAACCGCACGTCTGCATTTCCGGGCAGCCGCACCGATAAACGCAGTTAGGTACCAGGACGTCTGAAATCTCCGGCTGCACCTCATGCAGAGCTGCTTTGAACTCCTCGGCATACGCGCGCGTCTCCGGGTCTGCCTGACTGCATAACCGCTTGCGCATGGAATCGATCAGGGCTTGTACGTTCGCTTCTCCCTCGAAGATCACCGGCGCGTCCTGTGGCAGCTTGTCCCTCGGCGTTCCAGTCCGGTCTGTTCTCTGCGTAGAGATAAAGCACTCCCATTTGTGCCTTGACCAGTGCGTCGCAATCCAGCTCTTAATGCCTTGCCAAACCCACGATACCGAGATCCGCCGAATCGGCGAGTGTTCGGCAATTAAAATCCGGCGCTTAAAATCCTCGCTCGGCTCATGCCCAAGAGGGCCTTTGCCGGAGGTTGCGCGGCAGGTGTCCACGACCTCCTGCCAGTCGCCCTTGATGTTTGTAATATGTGTGTTCATTCTTCCCTCTGTTCTCCGTAGCTGCAATACCCGTCAGGCTCCGGGTCTGAAAGCCCTCTCCGATCTGCGCAGTACGGGTCATTTTCTTCATTCCGACGGAAATTCTTGCAATCTTGGCAACGCACGACCGGTTCAGCGTCTACCGAGGGTGCATATGCAATCAGCTCCTGAATTTTCTGTCGCGCTTGGCTCAACATTACGCGCGTGATAACATTCTCGGTTTTGCTCCGATCTTCCATGTACTTTTCTTCTGCTGCGTCGTATAGCCGGTTCGCATCAATCAGCCACATTATTGCTACCTCCTGTATTTGTCTGATACTCACCGTAGCTGCAAAAATCCGTTTCCTTCCGCCAGAAGCCATCGTTTGTTCTCAGGCAGATCATAGCTCCATTCGGCTTGCTGTCGTAGGAACCGTACTTGCGGTCCCTGCACCGCACCACCTCCGCAACGTCGGCGGCGGGCATATCCAAGATGGATTGCAAGTTTTTTGCGCTGCACCCGTCCTGCATTAGTTTCATAAGTGCCGCTTCGCGGCTGATGTATTCGTCAGGCATGGTCGGTCTCCAATTTGCCTTTGTGTTTCTTCACGAGCTCCTTCGCGAGGTTCAAGCCGACTGCAGTATAGTCAAATTCTGAGTCCCCGATAGCCGGTTCAACGCATCCTTCCGTCCCGCCATATGTGCCATGATGCTGTGCGAAGTCACTTCCGTCCGGGAAACGCACGGCATAGCCGTCGTGCAGGCGCTCCATCGTGCATTTGATTCCAAGATCGACGCAAAAATGGTACAACGCCAATATTTCAGTGTATTTTACTGGAAAATCTGTGTGCTTGATGTAATCAGCCATCATTTACCCTCCTGTTCCACGCAGCCGCGGTTTCCATCCTTTTCATAACAGGACTTGTGGCGATAAACGCCCCTCCGCACTGTTTACACTTTATCGTACAGGTTGTGCCCAAAAACTCTGCCTCTCCGCCGCAGAACGGGCACGGTTTCAGTTCAGCCATCCTTCTTGCCCTCCCTACGGCTTGACGTCCACGTTTACCGGGAACTCGGTGTGGAACTCGATCAAATAATGGTACGGGTCGGCGTGTGTGCCGGTGATGTCCTCTACCACGTAGAGCGTGTAATCGTTGAGGTAAATGTAATTCTTCTTGTACTCGTTCGCGCCGACCTTGCACGTCACGACCAGCTCGGAAGACGAGTTGTTGCTGATGGACATATAGCCCTCGGCGTAAAGAATGATCTTGTCGGTTCTCGCGTTGTAGACCGTGATCCGGCGCTCGCAGCTGAAATTATCCGCCGCGACATTCATGTTGTGGTTTACCTTGTCAGCTTCATGGCAACCGGCGAATGTGCAAGCCAGCACGACAGCCGCCAGAAGCAAAGCAATTTGTTTTTTCATTCTGTAGTGTCTCCTTTCATTTCCTCGGAGGAATCGCGCGTCAGCACCCACAATTCCCCGGCTCTTTTGAGCCAGTAAAGCCAGTCTGCCATGATTGCATCAATCACAGCAGCCGCCTTGTCGTGCGGCATTGCAAGAATCGCCTCCGCTGAAAGCTCCGTCGTGCTGTCTTCCATCACGGATTCATACAGGCGGCTACGGATTGGAATTCTGCAATACTTTTCCTGTCCATCAATCGTCCCACGGATTACTCCCGGTTCGCTCATGTCTTGCCCTCCATTCCTGCCAGCGCCTTCTCGGCTTCTTCGCTGTACAGCCCATATGTGTATATCTCATTCCAATTCCAAACGCTGTCCTGTGTCAGCATTTTCCCATCCTCATGGATTGCCGGTGTGACGAATCGGTAGCCATTTCGATTGCAAACAATCAGAACATCAATTTCCGTCTTCGGCAACCGCTCTGTCACCGGAATCCACCGCTGTTTCTCCCGCAGCGCCGCATTCTCGGCGGTCAGGCGCTCAATGATGTCGGCTGCTTCTCTCAGCGCATCTGTTACGCAATCATCGTTTCCGGACAATGGGCAGGTTGGACAATTCCTTGTACTCGTTTCGCAAGAACATAGTCGCAGCGCCTGTATAATTTCCTTGTCTGTCATAGATCCTCCATTCCTTCAAAAGCAATTTGTCCCGGCAAAACGCCGTCCTCCATCCACCAGTGCATCACGTCCTCACCTGTTTGCCAGTCGCAAGGCAAGCCTCGCTTTTGCCGTTCCGCAAGCATCCTGTCAAACGCCCGGACATACGCAGATTTTATTTTCGGGTAACACTTAAACTCCGTGTTTCTGTGTTTCCCTGCTATCGGGCAGCCGATGCACCCCACGCGCTTCCATCCGCATTCATACAGCGGATTCATGCAGATTTTTTCAGAAGAAGCGTAGCCCAACACGTCAGATTCCGTCCAGTCGATGATTGGATTGATCGTCCGCGTCCCCTTGAGCTGACAGTTTTCCATCATCATTCGGCTTTCGTCGTTGTCATTCATCAGCAACAGCCGCTTGTCCTTGCTCTTATGCAGCGCTTCCATAACGCCGCGAGATTTCCGCTTTTGCGATTCCGCCCAGCGAACGCCCGTCGCAATCCATCTGCCTTTCCCACCGCCCTCTTTGAGTTCCGCGCAGCAGTAACGTACCAGTCTGGTTGGAGGCATGAGTTTTCTCGGGATCAGATTCCACATGGTTACATTCGTTCCGTCGGGGCGCTTGTGCATATCGATGGTGCATTTCACCCCCTCAATTTCCAGTTTGCGGAAGGTGTTCTTGACGTGATACACCGTCTCCGGCGCGTCCGCTGTCGTGAGCGAATGAAGCACCTCATACGGGATACCCGCTTTCCCAGCCAGATGCAGAAGAACGTCTGAATCCTTGCCTCCGGAATAAGTGATAACAAGCGGCTGCTTGTACAAGCGCAGGCTCATTTCTGACGCCATCCGTAGCCGCTCCATCGCCGTCTGCTCTAAATCCATCGCTTATCCCTCCGTGTCATACACGATCATTGCGGTGTACATCGTCTCTGACCTTCTTTACACAGCTCATAGCTCAATACCCTCCGCATTCTTTCAGCAGCCATTCTTTAAGCTCAACCTGTGCCATTGCAAAGCACAGCTCCATATCGCAGTTTTGCACGTTGACGATTTCCTTTTGGCTTTCCGCATAGGACTGGCCTTCATAAATCACGATCATCCAGTCCACGACACTGCTATAGCCAATTTCGATGTGCATCGGTATCCGAGACCTTACTTTGTCGAAGAATCTCAGAAAATCATCCATTTTCGTCCCCGTACCTTTCTTTGATCGCCGCTTTTGCCTCTTCTTCCGTCTTGAATACGGAACCCGCTCTGTTACGGTCATCGCTACCGTCAACGTTCAACGTTTCCGTACTCCATATATTCATGCGGTTGCTAGAATCGAAGCAGAGCAACATCCTGACATTCGTGATTTTTGACTTTTTTGGGAAATACGTTAATTTTGAAACGGTTCCGTAGCCTCTGCACGTGGGGCAGTCAATTTCAAACGTCTCCCCGCCAACGTCAGCCGACACTTTCTTTTTTCCGCCGCACTTCTCACAGGTATGCCGTTCGCATTCATAACCGATCACCCAGCACTCATCGCCGGGGCGGAAGTCCTTTGCCAGATGGTTGACGATTGCCTTGACCTGCCTTGCAGGAACCTCGTGCGCTTCGACATAGACCTTCTGCTCACGAAGCTGCTTGATTTCTTCCTCAAGCTGCGCTTTCTGACAATTCAGGCTGGAAACCTCTCTTCTGATTTCATCGGCTTTCGTCTTCGCCTCGTTGGCATCGTCCATCAGCTGCTTTACTTCCTCGGTCAGCTCATTCCAGAGCGCATCCTTTGCGTCCCCAATGATCTGCTCGGCTTTTGACGGCTCCGAAAACATCTCGTCGTATTCCTCGAAATAACGCATGTTTTTGCTTTCATCCTTTCTGCATCGGCGCGAGGCGCCCGCGTAAAATTGTTATCCCCGACAATTCCGCTGTGTGATGGCGTATGGTCCGAAATTATTCATTCCTTCCTCCTGACCTGCACCGTCACTTCCGCCTCCCAGCACTCCGGCGCGCGGATGACGATCTTCTTGTCTCTGCCTTCTTCCGGGTCGCGGACGCTGACCAGATAAAACGTCATGTTCTTGTTCTTCTGCGGGTACTTCTTCGCCCGGATAGGCGTTCTGAGCTTCGGCATGAGCCGAGGGTAAATCGGCAGCGGCTCCGGTATGACAATCCAGACCTCGATTCCCTGCTTTATCATGCTTTCTCCCCCATCATCCGCTGAATCGCCGCTTTCTGTAAGTCGCTCAGATCGCCGTCGTGATGCTGCACGTTGTAGCCCGGCTTCTTTGCAGGCGTAGCTTTCGCGTCACTGCTTCGCTCCCAGTTCCTCACAGCAGCTTGCCAGTCCTTCATCTTCGTTTTGCCTATCATCCAACCCTTTGAGCTGTAAAAATCGACAAATCGCGATGCATCCACGCCGTTTCCCCGTTCCTGGCAATAAGCCGCCACTTCCTCGACGTTCGGTGGGGTAAAGCGCGCCTCGCGCGCGCCATTCCCTTTCTTGTCATCGTCTTTGTCTTTGTCTTTGTCTTTGTCTTTGCTGCTTTTGTCTGCAAATGCAGCATTTGCTTGCATTTGCTGCATTTGCTCACATTTGCTGCTTTTGCTTGCCTTTGCCGCTTTGCTTCTGGCTTCGGATACACCCGCCATCGCTGCAATATCCCTGTCCAACTGCGCACGCATCATCGGAAATAAGAATCGCTCGTTCCCGCCAAGCTGCGGGGCTTCGCCCGTCCTTGCATAGGTTAACAAGGAAGTGAAAAGCCGCCCCCTCTCAGCGTCACCGAGTGGTTCTATCGCGTCGAGATAGTCCACGAATATTTTGATGTATGTAACTTCTGCCATAGGCTCTACGCCTCATCCAGATACGGTAAGCAGCAAACAAACAGGCGCTTTTGGCATGCCGCAAGCTCCATTAGTACGCCGAGCTTTTCTTCCGACACATCGTCGAACCGAATTGCCGGCGTATCCGGCTCTGCATAATCTGCCAGCCTGTCCCCCTCGAAAATAATGACATCAAATTTCATCCTCCTTTGCCCTCCTTAAACCGGCAAGTCCGAATCGTCGTCCATCATCGTAAACCCGCCGGGGTTTTCCGGGTTCTGCGGTTCGGTGTTTCGCTTGCCTTCGCCGAAGTAAACACGGTTCGCCACGACCTCTGCTGACCGGCGTTTGTTGCCGTCCTTGTCCTTCCAGTCTCTGAGCTGCAATCTACCGTCCACGACCGCCATACTGCCCTTGAAGAAGTATCCGCTTACAAAATCAGCTGTTCCCGCCCACGCGACGCAGTCAATGAAATCCGTCTCTTTCTCTCCGCCATCCGGCGTGAAGTCGCGGTCAACCGCCAGCGTGAAGGATGCGACCGAAGTTCCGTTCGGCGTCTTTCTCAGCTCCGGGTCTCTGACCATTCTTCCCATAATGACAATGTGGTTCAGCATTTGCCGTCCTCCTTTTCGGCAGTTTCCCGCTTTCCAAAGTAGACTTCCAGGACGTCATCGAAACGATACGATGGCATCTTCTTATACGATTCAGCGAGCATATCGAGCGTCAGGCACTTCTTCGCCAATTCCTCATACTTTTCCGTACTCAGTTTTACATAGGATTCCATGCTTACATCCCTTTCTTATAAATCAGTTTCGTTTCATCCCAATCGGGATATCTCATCTTGAGATACCATTTGATGTACTCTTTCATGTGCTTTCGCTTTTCCGTCTGGTCAAAGTCGTTGTGGCACTTATCGCAAAGCGTCACAATGTTCTCTTCGATCCCAAGCCCGCCCTGCGAGCGTGGGATGTAATGACACCACGGATTGCCGGGGCGGAGGCAGACGATGCAGCGCCCGCCGTCGCGCTCCCAGACGGCTTTCTTGACCTTCTCAGGTATCTTTGTCGCCTTCGTTTCTTTCCTCATCCTGCCTCCATTCCAGCGCCATACGCTCGAGTTCTTCCGGCGGGAGCGTCTCAATGCCCTGCTGTTTGCAGTCCTCAACGACCAGATCAATGAGCCGCGCCATTTGCTTTGTGTCGTAGGTGCTCGAGCCGTAGTAGCAAATGACGTTCGTGCAGCCCCTGATTTTAGAACCCATGATCTCCGTACACCAGCCGAGACCCTTGTTCTCCCATCTTTCCCGAAACCGCTTGACCGCTGCGTCCGGAATGCAGATCGTATCGGAGTTATCGCCAACGTCCGGGATATAGTGCCGATAGATTTCCTCCGGCGGCGCACCCACCTTGACTGAAAGCTTATTGCAAAGCACCCAAAGATATCGGTTTGCATCCCGACTCCGCATCTTCCGGAATTCCTTGATCGTGACCGTGTACTTCTTCTGTGGGTCCATCTCCCCCGCTACCATCTGGGCTTGTCCGGGAAGCTCCGGCCGGAGCTTCAGCCAACTCCCCGCTGCATCCATGCTCCACGAAGCTTCAACGACATTCAGCTCTCTCATGCCTTACTCGCGCAGTTCCAGCAAAGGCATCTGCCAAAGCGCTTTCTCGTTTTCTCGGCTACCTGCAAAGCGGTAAACTGTGTGCCACCTTCTACGATCTGCGTGATCTCGCCTTTACAGTCCGCGCAGACAAGGCGCGGGGTGCCCGGTGTCTCAGCTTTCCCACCGTGTCCGAAGGTGTAGACCGGCTTTCCCTTCGATGCAAGAGTCAGCGTTTTGATTCGCTCCTGCTCGTCGTAGGTGATCTCCGTCACGTCAAATTGGTCAGAGCACTGCCAGCGGCCTGTCTTGTCGTTCTTCTTGAGCCTCTGGCACTTCGCCGCGTCAATCCAAATGAACGGCGCGGAGTAGAGTTCCCGCCCGATACCGTGTTTAAATCCGGCTCTTTTGAACGCGTCCGAAGCTCGTCCCTTCTCGGCCTCTGTGTTGCTCTCTGTGCCTGCGTCCCACTTCCAGATCAGGTGGCCGTTTGTGTTGTAGTCCACGCCGATACCGCCGTACAGAACGCCGTCGACCAGCTTAAAATCATTCTCCCAGTTCTGCGCGCCTACCGTCTCGTCAAGCAAGTCCGCATCCGTTCTTGCCGTCTTGTACAGCAGAATCGACGCGCCCTTTTCGTTGCACTGTGCCACGCGGCACTCGATCTCATCCGGCCTTAAAAGGCGGAACTGCTTCATGTTTCATCCTCCGTTTCTTCAATCAGTTCCAGCGGGCAGTCACTTCCGACATACCTGCCCGGCCAGAGCAGCGGCTCGTTTGTCAGTCCGCACCGGCTGCTGCTTTTGCGGTAAAATTGGCACGCATCGCAGCAAATGCATTCGTTCCCTTTCAGATCGACCGGGAACGCCACCCTGACGACCGCCGCCGTCTGAATATACCGGCTTACGCCGCTTTCAAAGTTTGCCATTTTCCCTCCTTAAATTTTGCAGACCCGCCTCTCCAAGCCGCAGCGTTCGGCAATGTAATTCGTGCCATAAGTTTCTACCAGATGCTCGATCAACGCATTCTGTGCGGTCCAGTTTTCGCCCGGAGACGCAGCAGCGATATTACCTTCGTCGGAAACAAAGTACTCGTCCCCGTCATAAATCTCTGTGCCGTTGATATCCGTGATAAACGGCGCTTGCTGCTTATCTTTCATCATTCCACCAACCTGTATCTGGCATAGCTCGTATCCTCGCCATACCGGTTCTTGCTCGTTTCCGTTTCCTTCTTGATCGCGTAACCCTCGCGCTTGAGGTCAAAGATTCTCGCTCCCAGACGCATACAGCTGATGTCCCGAATCGCTTCCAGCTGCGTAATGCTTCCGAAGTCGCGCATATATTGCAGGATTCTCTCCGTCTGCTTCATGCTCACCTCCACGCTTCTGTAAACACCGTCCAAAACACGATATCGCGGTACGTGACCTTCTGCTCCTGAGTCGATTCGGGCGGATTCGCGCATGTGTAGCGGAACCACTCCCGCCATCTGTTGCACATGCAATTTTCCCCGCGCCCCTTCGTGCAGCTCTCACAAGGATGCTTCATATCATGCCCCCGTCAGTATCGCGCCGACGAAAAAGCACGCCGCCGCGCCTCCAAGCGTGACCGCCGCCCGGAACAGGCCGAAGCCCAGCATAACCGCCGTACCGCCCAGCAGCATACACGCCACAGAGAAGCAGGCCGTTTCCGCGATCTTCATCAGGCTCTTTTGCCGCCTGCGAAGCCGCACGATCTCGTCCCACCTTTCGCCGAGCTCGCGCTCACGCGCCGCCCGGTGGTTTAACTCCGTGATAATCTCAACGTCGCTCATTCTCTGCCTCCACAAATTCGCCGCACATGATATTCTCCGGTTTGGTCTTCGCGATAATTTTTCTGTATTTGCTTGTGATTCTCACGCCGAGGCCTGCGTAAATGCCAAACTCACAGCCTGCCTTGATGCCATAGCCTGCCTCGATGCCACAGCCTGCCTCGATGCC
>ERZ1026856.203-NODE-203-length-42824-cov-7.252145_pt1 | contig 42824 bp, 56 predicted proteins | sample MGYA00380158_ERZ1026856 | MGnify/ENA primary metagenome ERZ1026856 (study PRJEB33269, sample SAMEA4719794) | human gut metagenome | biome: human-associated habitat; feature: organic feature; material: feces | place: Cameroon | collected 2013-10 ... | reverse complement strand
GGCAGCTTCAGATGTGTATAAGAGACAGCCTTCTCGCGGTGCTCGATCTCCATGCGGATCTGCGCGGCGGCGCCTTCCATGCGCTCGATGAAGTCTCCTTCCCGCGGCATAAAGTACGCGAGCGTCCACGCGAAAAGCTCGGGGTGCTTGCTTCCCGCTTCACACATGCGAGTGAAGAAGGACAGCTCGAGGCGGTTGTGCCGGACCGAGAGGACTAAGGGCTTTTCTTCCTGCACCTTTTGGAGGAAAGCCTCGACCAGCTCCGGCCGGCGGGGATTGATCCACGTCATGTGTGTCTCCTTAGAAAATTCCCGTCGCGTACCAGCGGAGGAGGCGGGCAAAAAGATAGGGGAGGCCGAAACCGGCCATCGCCGCAAGGGCGGCCGGGATGAGCGCCGCCATCTGGGCGCGGCGCTCGGTATCGCACCTCTCGGCGGGCGAGCCGCACAAGAGGTCAAGGAAGCGAGGCATACGACCTCCGATAAAAAAAGCCCCGGATTGCTCCGAGGCTACGGTTGTTCGTGTGTGCGGCGCCCTCGAGCTGCAAAGTACTCAGGCGCAAGAAAGCTACGCCGCCTATCATGGAGTCAGGACACTCACGGAGGATGACGGCATGGAGACGGTCTACAAGTTCAACACTCTGGAGGAGTTGATCAATGCCGGCGATGACCTTCAATTGGAGGACATCTCGCCGGACTTGACAACGCTCACAATCAAGATTGATGGCGATCAGTTCGACAGCTCTCTCACGGGTGAGGTCGCCAAGGCTTTGGGCGCATTCCAATCAGCACTTTATCGAGCGGCTGCGGAAATCCTTCACGGCACTCCAAGCATCTCTGCCCTTAGCGCAGAAGAGAAGGCGGCTCTAGAGGTCGTCATTCAGGTTTCAGCTGGATGTTCAACTCTGAAGATCCCCGGCGGGAAATACACGTGGAAACTCGCAAACAAGGCTATTGAAAAAATGGAATCAAAGCACATTGCGATAGTTGCATGTTGTGCAATCGCGGCATTTACAGCAATTCCTATTAATGGGATATGGTCCGACAAAGCAAAGCACAATCAGTCCATAGAAGCCTTGTCTCAAGCCAATGAAAATATGCTGAAAATGGCGCAAACTTACGTCGCTCCTATCTCTGCAGCTACAGAGGCTGCTGCGGTGGCAACTGCAAAGGCAGCAAAAAATGCAAACTATGTTGAGTTCGGTAGCCGTCGTTTTGATCAGGATGACATTGCGAAACTAAATTCAAGGGCTGCTCGGCAAGAGCCTCAGACAGATACCCTCTCCGTGACATGCAAAATTCTGGGTTTCCACAAGGAAGGGGAAATACTCAAAGTTGATTTGGTAGAGATTCCGGGGGGAGAATCTTATACCGTGAAGGTTCCGCCTCCCGGTCTCTTTGATGAAAAACTCCCCGAAAGACCCACCGAAGTTGCAGAGCTCATGGAAATAGGGGCTACTGTTGCTGTTTCCATCTTCGTGAAGGAGTCCAGATCAAAAACAGAGAGAATGCTCGCATCATGGCACGTTTTGCGAAACGCACAGGATGCGGGTGAGCCTAAGGAATAGGCTCACTCCTCAATATCAATCGCTCACACGGGCTGATGGCTCAGCCAGTGTTGGTAGCACTCGAGGTTTTCGATGTCGTGTCCGTTTGCGGCAAGGGCGCTCAGGACGCCATTCCAGTTGACTTCGTGGAAAGCGTCCCAGCAATTGCCCGCGAGCGGTGAATTGGCGACCTTCAGGAATTCGTAGAACTTATTGAACGAGGGCGCGAAGAGGTATCGGACGTAGTAGATGAACCCGAGCAGCTCATCCGCCTGCCGCGATGTGAGGACCACGTAGTCGGGCGGGACGGGGTGCAGTCCGCAGTGCGGACAAGCGCCATCCTGGACGGCGGGTTGCTGAGGCGACTTGGCCTCTGGCACCGCCAGCTCGCAGGTCTTGATAAAAGCGATGGCGGCCTCGAAATCCCTTTCGAGGATGTACGTGTACTTCGGCACTTTGAAGTGGCTCTTCAGGGCGCGGTAGACGACCTGATAGCTCACGCCGGCATCGTGGACGCGATGCGCGACAGCGGACTGGATCGCGTACTGCTGCTCGACCGTGATGTACTGCGGGGCGGCAGGCGCTTCGTAGCGTCCGGTCTTGCGGATCGCCGGGAGAACTTCGGAGGTGACCCAGCGCTTGAAGCGCTTGGCGCTTTCGAGCTTGGAGCCGAAGATCAGGGCGTAGAGACCAGATTCGTTGACGCAGTTGACCGTCTGACGGCCACCGTTCGTTTCGATCTCGGACTTGATGAGGTCTTCGGGGTCGACTAGATCCTTGATGGCCTTCCTGGGGTTTGAGTGTTGTAGCGCATTGCAAATGTCAATGGCTACGAAAAGCGGAAGATCGGGCGTGCCGATGGTGCGAACGTTTGCGTCTTCGAAAGAAAAGACTGATGGGATGGACATTGCGTGTCTCCTATGCGTGATTAAGGACGCACACCCTGACGCCAATCAGAGGTGGGCGGACTTGCAGGTTGGCGTACCGGTGCATAGGAACCAGCCTCCCGAAGGAGCCTGCAAGCCCTCCCGTAATTCGGAGACTTGCAAAGGGGGGTAACTGCGGGTTACTCCCTTAGGATGAGTACCCGCTGCGGGTACTCATGCGATCAGCCAACAAAAAAGCCGCTACATGACTTGTGGCGGCTGACCGCCTATGCATTCGGGACGCCAATCCCGCGTCGCACCGTTGCGGTGTCGACACAGGAAGCATACCCGAAACAGAGGCGAGTGTCAAAAAGCCCCGCCGACAAAGCCGGAAGGGCAGTTAACTATTCGGAAGCGTCTTTTTTGCTTGGAGCGCATCAAGACCCAACACTGCATTGTCCCTGGGGATCTGGTTTCTTTTCCCCGGCGCTTTGCAGCGTCGGGGCCAAGGGTCGAAAAAGTGTGGCGGAGGGGTGCCGCAGCGTGCGGCGTTGTGCAGCTTCCTGCGCCCCTTTTGTGTCCCGCCGGAACGCTCATGAAAAGCAGGAGCGGGGCCGCTTGTCAGGCGGTTTTGCCGCCACAGTGAAGCGCCCTGGCTTGTAGTTCCCCATATCCGAAAGAGGGACCAAGGCGCTTTACTGTGGGGCCGGCAGTGCGCCGGCCGGAGGCTTCACGCAGCGGCGAGCTCTTCGTCCGCGTAGCGCTTCAAGATGTCGTAAGTCTCTTCGAGGTCGTCGTCGCAGGCGATGCCCATCGCCTCGAGGGTGTCCTCGTGAGAGAGGAGCTCGAGGGCCGCTTCGGCGTCCCAGTCGCAGACCTCGAGTAGAAACTCGGCGTTTTCCTGTGCGATGCAGTTCATGCTCGTCTCCCGTCAAGGGGCTCCCGCGGGTTAGGCTTCAGGGTGCCGTGCTCCCACAGCTGGCATCCATCAACCCACCCGCAGGAGGTTTTATGAAAATCGAAGTTCCCGCCAACGATCAGGCGGTCTATGAGCTCACGACGAAGAGCGGAAGGAAGTACCTTGTGCGCTTCCCGGGCGAAAACTGGGACGGCAGAAGTCGCTCGGGCGTCATGGCCTTCTTGATCGAAGGAAGCGCCGAGCGCGCCGTGATGCTTCACGAGCTTGACCTTGTCGTGGACTTCGTCCGTCGGCCTGACGTGCCGCTCTGCGCTGGTGCGCGAAAGCCCGAGAGGATGGGGGACCTGATGAGTCGCCGTCCCTACGAGGGCGTCATCAGCTTCCTGAACTATCACCTTCAGTGATCAGCCGGAAGGCGATCCTCCGCTCAGATTCAGCGGCCTCATCCGCAGCGCGGATCATCGCCGGGCGGACTTCGTCCCATTCATCTTTGAGCCGAGCGCCGGGGTGAGCGATCTTTATCGTCATCTCGGCGCCGTCGTCGTCGACGGTGATCATGTACTCCATGACGCTCTCCAAATAGTGGTGCGGGCCGCCGCCTTTTATTTGCTCAGCGGGCCGCGTGATCGGTCAGTGCGCGGCGCGCTCCAAACAAAAAAGCCCCCGCCACTTTCGGGGCGAGGGCCTTGTTGTTTGTGTCAGCGGTTAGTGCCGATGCTTCGGAGGAAGACCGCGAAGCAAGCAGAAGCAGAACGCCGCGATGGCGCACCCGCCAACGATGTAGATGATCCAGGCAGCAGACATAATCAGCGCTCCAAGTAGTAGGTGATGGCAAAAGACAAGATCGCGAACACCAGCCCAAAGGCTGCGCCGATTGTATTGCCTTGGAAAAGGCCAACAGCCAAACCGGCTACGCCAATTTTCTCCAGCATATCGGCTCCGCGCTTCAGTAAAGCGCGTTTTTGATTGTCAGTAAGTGTCACGTCGTGTCCTCGTGTCTTTGCGATTCATTATACGAAAAGCCCACCTCAGCCCGCTCTTGAGAATGGGCTGAAGTTGGCCTGCTCCTTGGCGATGGTCTGAACCGTCTCCCGCCGCGGAGCTTCGCTGCTCAGGTCTGCCCGTGTGCGTTTTTGTCCGCTCGGCGGGATGTACTAGCTCCGCGCCTTTAAGGCTTTCCTTCGCCCGTCTGACTAATCATCATCCGGTGCACCTCTCCGCCTTTTGGGCGGGGGGTGGAAGTTGTCGTCCTGGTCGCCCACTTCCTGTGGGAGGTAAAAGAGCACCCGCTTTGTGCGGGATCGGCTGAACTATCAACCGATGAGCGCAGTATAGGTGAACCTTTCATCATTGTCAATAGGTGAAGCTATATCTGTAGACAGCAAAAGGCCCGCGCGACGCGGGCCCGGGAGTGCCTATGCGGTTGCTGTCAAAGGTCGCGCTCCACCACTCGGTAGACGCGGCCGAAGATGCAGATCTGGTCGCACTCGTCTCCGACGTAACGCTCGGTTGCGTACTCGGGGTTGTCCGAGATGATCTGCAGTCCCTGCTTGATCTTCTGCAGGCGCTTGATCCGGAAGTTCCCCTCGATGGCGATCGCGTAAATCTTGCCGTCGACGACCGAGACGCATCCAGGAGCGTAGTGGAGCTCGTCGTACCACAGGAACTTATCGCCATCACACAGCGTCGGCTCCATGCTGTCGCCGCGCACGCGTCCGATCCGGCAACGATCTGCCATCAGCCCATGCTTCTGAAGCCACGCGTCCTCGATCCAGTACGGTGAGGACTCATGCAGCTCCTCCCAGTCCACCTGGCACCCCTCCGGAGCGCCTGCGGCGAAGGACATCCTGTACTCGCGGACGGCAGTCATTCCCTCGGGCGTATCGTCGTCGCGCGGCGAGTAGGTACGCACCGAGCCTGCGCCCGGAGCCTTCGGATCTCCCTCGCCGTTGAGCAACCACTCGAGTCGAATCGGAAGCCTCTGGGCGAGTCTGTAGGCCGGCTCCGGCTTGATCGCGACCGTTCTTCCTGACACCCATCCTGCAACCGACGGTTGCTTGATGCCTGCGATGTCGGCGACCTGCCTCTGCGTCAATCCGTATTCCTGCATCAGCCAGCGGATGCGTTCTTTCAAAGTGTTCATATAAGTAAGCCTATCGAAGGGGACGATAACTTTTCATAGGCGCTCCTGTTTTCTGCTATATAATTGCACCTATATCGAAACCTTCAACGAGAGGAAACCATGCCTACAAAAACTTCGTCGCGCTCGATCGAGCTCGCGAAGCAGCTGGTCGCGGAGCTCGGCTCTCAGAAAGCTGTCGCTCAGTACGTCGGCGTCAAGCAGCCGTCTGTCTGGCTGTGGACTCGTCGCGGAATCAGCGAGCTACGCGAGTCGTATCTGCGCGAGCGTTTCCCTGAGTTGCGCACGTGGAAAGTCTTTCCTCCTGTGCGTGACGACCGACCTGAAGCCCGCTGAGGCTTGCTATGCACTACTACACGCACAACATCGGTGACTTCGCGATGGAGACTCGCGGCCTCTCCTACGATGAGATAGGCATCTACATCACGCTGATCGATCGCTACGCCTCCACGCAGAAGCCCTTGGGGGAGACATGGATCTCTCTTGCCTACCGCGGGGAAAGCAATAGCAAAGCACTTGCTTTGCTCGAAGCGTTCTTTGTTCGGCGGGAAGGAGGCTGGGCGCACCCGCGCATCGCTGACCTCATCTCGAAATTTGCCGAGACGTCCGAGAAGCGCCGCGCTGCAGGTGCGAAGGGCGGCCGCCGAAAGGCCGACTCTTCTACTGTCGCTAGCGCTCTGGAGGATCCCGATGGGGTGAAGCAAGAGCCTAGCAATTGCTTGGCAAGTGCGGTCATAACCAATAAACCAATAAACCAAGAACCAATAGATATAGAGAGAGCTGACGCTCTCTCCGCGCAGGCGCAGGCGCCCGCGAGCACGCCCGTCCGCACGCGCAAGCGCCCTTCGTCCGCGTGTCCCTTCGCGGCTGACGCGGCGATTCCCGCGGACTACCTCGAGGTCGCGCAGGCGACCGGGGTGGGGAACCCGCAAGCGTGCTTCGGAAAGTTCGTGACTCACGCGCTCGCAAACGACCGGCGCTTGGTCGATTGGAAGGCGGGCTTCCGCAACTGGTGCGCTAACGAGATTCAGTACCACCCGAACCAAAAACCCGCTCAAAAACCATTGGGACAACGTACCGCCGCAGACTATGAGGACTGGCTGAGGTGAACACTTTTAAATCGCTTTCTGCTACTGGCGGACTCGCAGATATCTGCGCGCAGATCGAAGCCGCTCGAGCGGCTTACAAGGCTGATCACCCGGACGAGGAGCTCGTCGTCGCCATCTCTGCACGCGACATCGCTAAAGCTGAAAAGGCCGATCTTTTCGCTAGACGACTCTCTGTGCTTCGCCCCCTACTGCCGTGGATCGCTTCGCCAGAAAAGCCGGACTTCGCCGACTACGTCATCGAGTGTCCAGCGCAGAAACGCGCAGTCGCTATCTGCCAGCGCTTCGCAGAGCGCTTTCTCGACCGCGTTGTGGACGACAAGAGCGCAGCAAACGGCATCGTGCTCGTTGGCACACCAGGTACGGGCAAGACTCGCCTCGCCCTGTCAGCGCTTAAGTGCCTCGCTGACCAGGGGGCCCCGGGCTTTTTCATCTCAGCATCAGAGTACTTCGATCTTTTTACGCCTGCGTATTGCTCGAAGCTCGATGCTCCGCTCACGAAGATCCGGACGCTCCTCGCCGGAGTGTCTTGCTTAGTCGTCGATGACGTTGGCGTGGCCGCTTGGACTGACGCGAGACGCGACAGACTTCAGCAACTCCTTGACGCTCGTAGCGCGAATCGCTTGCCAACGATCATCACGACGAACCTCACCAAGGACTCTTTCTCTGAGGCTGGCGCTGAGCGCATCGTCTCGCGCTTCGACCAGCTGCTGTACCCCATAGTCGCCACATGGGGCGACTATCGCTCGAAGAAGGCGCTCAAGAGCCAAACCATCGAAGACGTTTTTTGAGGAGGACATATGTCTCTGTATGCCAAATTCATCATCTGGTGCGTCGTGACCGTCGCGGCTATAGCGCTTCTGCTCCTTTGGTCTGCGGGAGGCTTTCAATGAGCGCAGAAGACATCGTGCTCGTAATTGGCGCAAGCGGCGTCGCTCTCACCATCGTCGTCTTAGCGGTGACGTTGATGGTCGTCTCAATTAAGTCCGCATGGGAGGACAAATGAAGACTCTCACTCTCAAGCTAAAGTGGCCGCCGCGCGGGCTCAGCCCGAACGCGCGACTCAACGTCTTCTCGAAGAACAACCTTTTCCAGAAAGCGAAGCGCGAAGCTTACTTCGAGACCCGCCGCGCGATGACTCAGGCAGGCTTCACTGCGATCAACCCGAAGGGCGGGAAGCAGCTTCGAGACGGAGGGCGACTCAACCTCAAGCTCATCTGCACGCCGCCGCTTCTGCGGTACCGCGACGAAGACAACTTGATCGCCAACTGCAAGTCTTACTTCGACGGGATCGCCGAGGCCGCGCAGATCAACGACACCCTGTTTCACCTGAGGGAGCAGGAGTGGCATGCGACCGATCCGGCCAAGCGCGGAAATCTCGTGATCATTCTCGACTGGGAGGACGAAGATGAATGACTCCTTGCTGCCTTTCCGAGACCCCGGAGCGGATCCCGACTCAGCTGAGTCTCTTCCCGGAGCTGGACACTACGAGTCCCTCGGAGTCTGCGAGCTCTACCCCAAGCTCGCCCGAGAGATCCTCGTCCGAGCTGCAGAAAAAGCCGAGACACTGCCCGACGGAAGCATGGCTCGCCGCCGCACGATCCAGGATGCAATCGTGGCAGTCAAAGCTAGATGGCCGGACTGCTTCTTGCATTGAGCTCGTGCCAGTCGGCGAGCACGGAGTTCGCATCGGGCAGTGGCACCCTCGGGCGATCTACACCGACGCCGAGATCGAGATGGTCCTCTTCCTCCGTGATGAGGGCCTTTCTCTCTCGGCCATAAGCCGGAAGCTCGAGATGCCACGCTCGACAGTGCAGGCCATATGTGCCGGGAAGCTCCGCTGCGTCACGCCGGAGGGATGGAAGAGAAGAGTGGTGAGGATCTGATGCCGAAGGGACGAGTGGAGAACTTGCTCAAGAGAGAGGACCGAACTCCGGACGAACGACGGGAAATCGCAAGGAAAGCGGGCCGCGCCTCAGGAAAGGCGCGCCGCGAAAAGCGCCGCCTGCAGGATATCGTCCGGGTCATGCTTGATGCGGACTCGAAGGATGATCCCGACATGACCGTGGGCGAGGCGCTCGTCGCGAGCATGATAGAGAACGCCATGGCGGGCGACGTCAAGGCTTTCGTCGCTTTGCGCGACACCGCGGGCTACAAGCCCACCGAGAAGCAGCAGACCGAGCTCTCGGGAAGTCTCTCGCTCGGGTGGATGTCGCCGGGCTCCGAGCCCAAGGAAGACTGATGCACGTCACGATTCCCTACTGCCCCAGGTACCCGCAGACCGAGATCCACGCGAAGCTCGAGGCGCACCGCTTCTCAGTGCTCGTCGCGCACCGACGCATGGGCAAGACCGTGCTCGCCGTCAACCACTTGATCAAGCGCGCAGTCACCGACGGCAAGGAGCGCGGCGTCTACGCGTACATCGCACCTTTTCGCAACCAAGCGGAGCAGATCGCGTGGGGCTACCTCAAGCACTACACCGCAGTCATCCCGGACCTCAAGATCAACGAGGCCAAGCTCAGCATCACGCTGCCCAACGGCGCGATGATCCGCATCTACGGCGCGGACAATCCCGACGCGCTTCGCGGCATCTACCTGGACGGCGCCGTCCTCGACGAGGTCGCCCAGATGAAGCCCGAAGTGTGGGGCGAGATCATTCGTCCCGCGCTCTCGGACCGGCACGGGTGGGCGGTCTTCATCGGCACGCCGAAGGGCATCAACCTCTTCTCGCAGACATACGACAAGGCGCTCGCGCTGCAGGCGCAGGGTGATCCCGACTGGATCGCGATGCTCTACTCCGTCGAGCAGACTCACGTCCTGCCCGAGAAGGAGCTCCTCGCGTTGCGGAACGAGATGAGTGACAACGAGTTCCGGCAGGAGTTCTTGTGCGACTTCAACGCGGCGAACGACAACGCCTTGATCCCGATCGACGTCGTGCGCGAGGCCGCCGCGCGGCACTACCCCGAGACAGAGTTCAACCGCTCGCCCGTGATCCTCGGCGTCGACGTCGCGCGCTTCGGCTCCGACTGTTCGGTCATTTTCAGGCGCCAGGGCCTCGTCGCCTTCGAGCCGATCGTCATCCGCAAGTTCGACAACATGGCCGTCGCCGACCGCGTTGCGATCGAGATCAGCGCGCATCATCCTGACGCGGTCTTCGTCGACGCAGGCAACGGGCAGGGCGTCATCGATCGCCTGCGACAGCTGCGCTTCCCCGTCACCGAGGTGCCCTTCGGCGGCGCGGCCATCGACCAGGCGCACTACGCGAACCGCCGCATGGAGATGTGGGACCTCATGCGGCAGTGGCTTCAGGCCGGCGGCGCCATCCCTCCGGGCGAGACGCTTCAGGCCGATCTCTCCGCGCCGACCTACGGCTACACCACGGGCAAGGGCGTCAAGATCCTCGAGGCGAAGGACAAGATCAAGGAGCGCATCGGCCGCTCGCCCGACCTCGCCGACGCGCTCGCGCTCACCTTCGCCGCGCCCGTCGCTCCGCGCCTGGATCCCCGCTTCGAGCGCCAGGTCTACGGCGTGCAGGAGGACTACGACCCCGTCCGGGCTTTCGAGAAGCAGTGGCGCTGAGCATCTGTCCATAGAGCGCGCATCCAGAGCGAGAGGATGCGGGCATGAGATACGAGATCTTCCCCCACAGCTGGGTATTGAAGCACTGCCGTCAGCTCCTCGAGGACAACTTCAGGGAGTCCGGCCTCAAGGGCTTCGACTTTAAACCTGACCTCGAGACCTACGAAGCGCTCTCCGCCACGGACAGCTTCTGCCTCGTCGCCGCCGACGAAGGCGTGCCGATCGGGATCTGCTCCGTCTTTGTGACGCGGGACCTGCACACGTCGCAGCTCTTCGCCATCAATGACTCGATCTACTGCCGTCCTGAGTACCGCGACCGCGGCGTCGGCGGCCAGCTCTTCGTGCGCGCCGAGCGCGAGGCAAAGGCCCGCGGCGTCTCCGTCTTCTTCTGGCAGGTCGGGGTCGACTCTCCTCTCGACAAGGCGCTTCGCAAGCGCTCCCCCATCGATCAGGTCGCGTACGCAAGGAGGCTCGCATGACCGACAAGAGACCGAGCGACGACGAACTCGCCAAAAAGCACCTCAGGCGTCGAAAAGTGGAGGGCCGGTGATGGCTCATCTGGCAGCTCTGAGGGCGGCGGAAAACGCCGACCTCGCCCAAACCGCGAACAAGGACAGCGACTTCATGCACTCGAGCTACGGCAAGGCGTACCAGAAGCAGCTTGACGCCTACAACGAGAAGAAGTCCGCCTTTCTCAAGTCACGCGGCTGGTCAGAGGACAGCCTCTCGCAGGCGTCCGGCGAGACCAAGCAGAAGAAGTACTACACCGGCGCCGGGCGCAACGCGCACGACCGCGGACCACGGTACAAGAGCATCTCCGTCTCCCGGCAGGAGGTCGTCGATCGAGAGGTGGGCGCCGCGCCGAGCGCCGCGAACTACCTCAAGGACTGGAAGAACGCCGGCAAGCCGAGCTACCGAGAGCCGACGGACGCTCCGGTGAACCGTGAGACTTCGGACAACGCTCCGTCTTCCGGTACAGCGACGTCGGACTCGTCCGGTTCGGATTACGGCCGCTTCGACAAGCACCACCTCACCGGCTCGAACCAGCCTGCGCAGAAGGGCTACCGCAGACAGACGGCCTCGGACGCCAGCGACACCTCCGACACCACGGAAAGCGGGTCGGGATCTTCAGACGAAGGGATCGGCGGCCGTCGCGAGCCTCTCGCCAAACGATACAAGCCGCTCGGCGGCTGAGGAGCAAACATGAGTCATGCGATCAAGGCGATCACCAAGCCGATCAGCAAGCTGATCAATCGAGGAGGCAACGACTCGGCGGCCAAGAAGCAGGCCGCGGAGCTCGAGGCCAAGAACAAGCGTCTCCAGGCGAACTCCGATCAGGCCGCGCGAAAGTCCCGCGGCGAGTCCGCCGACCTCGCCGGGCTTCAGGCGGAGGGTGACTCCGGCATGGACACGATGCTCGCCGGACTCGGGGATGACGAGTACAAGCTCGGCAAGAAGAAGCTCCTGGGGGCCTGATCATGGCTCAGGCATCAATAGCTGGCGCGATCGTTGGCGGACTCATGGGCGTGGCCAACGGCTACGCCCAGAACCGCGCGCTCAAGAAGCAGAACGAGCTCGCCGAGAAGCAGTACGAGGCCGCCAAGCAGGCGTACCAGAACGAGGAGCAGGAGCGCGCGAAGGCCAACGGCAAGGAGGTCGACGTCGACCAGCTCCTCTCGGACAACACCTACGATCGGCCGGCGACCGACCTCACGGGCGGCAAAGTCAAGCAGAAGCTCTACAAGCCGGTGACGGCGCTCGGAGGCAGCAATGTCAAGTGACGTCGACGTCAGCGGGCTCCGTCAGCGCTTTGAGTGTCTTAAACAGGACCGCTCGGGGTGGGAGACCCTGTGGAAGGACCTCCGGGACTACATCCTGCCGGACATGGGGTGCTTCACGGGCGAGGACGTGCACCAGGGCGGCAAGCGTTATCAGCGTCTCTACGACGCGGAGGCGGCCAACTGCACGGACATCCTCGCGGCGGGCCTTCTCGGCGGCGTCTCGTCGCCGTCGCGGCCGTGGCTTCGCCTGACAACTATGGACGCGGACCTCGACCAGAGCCCTGCCGTGAAGGAGTGGCTCTCGGCCGTGCAGGACGTCATGCTCATGCAGTTCGCGAAGTCCGAGATCTACAACGCTCTCCATCGCTCGTACCTCGAGCTTCCGGTCTTCGGGACCGCCTGCTCGATCGTGCAGAGGCATCCGGAGAAGGTCATCGACCTGCTCAATCTGACTATCGGCGAGTACTGGATCGCGGACGATCCCTTCGGTCGCGTGGACACCATGTACCGGCGTCTGCAGATGACGGCCAAGCAGATGGCGCAGGCCTTCGGCGTGGACGCGCTCTCGGACGGCGTGCGCTCGTGCCTGGCGACGAACCCCTTCAAGAGGTTCGACGTCATCCACGCCATCGAGCCGCGCATCGACCGCGACATCATGAAGCACGACGGCATCAACAAGCCGTACGCCTCGATCTACTTCGAGGAGTCTGCGTGCGACAGGCCGCTCTCCGTGGGCGGCTTCGACGACTTTCCGGTCCTTGCGCCGAGGTGGATCACGACGGCCGGAACGGTCTACGGACGCGGCCCCGGCGCGAAGGCGCTATCCGCAGCGAAGGCGCTTCAGCGCCTGCAGATGCGCCTGGGCATCCTGACCGACTACCTCTCCGACCCGCCGATCCAGTATCCGGCGAGCATGCGCAGTCAGCTCCAGAACTTCCGCCCGGGCGGCCGCATCGCCGTCGAGCAGAACGAAACGCAGACCCTGCGCACCGCATGGGAGGTCGCGACGAGGCCGGACATGGTGCAGGCGCTCATCCAGGCACGCAAGGAGGAGATCCGGTCCTACTTCTACGTGAACATCTTCCAGATGATCGCGGCGACGCAGGACGGCCAGCGCACGGCGACCGAGGTGGCGGCGCTCGAGCAGGAGAAGGTCATGATGCTCGGCCCCGTGCTCGAGCGACTGCACACGGAACTCCTCGACCCGCTCGTCACCAATTGCTTTGCCTTCATGGTTGAGAAGGATCTCATCCCAGAGCCTCCCGAGGAGCTTCAGGGGCGCGAGCTCAACGTCGAGTACATCTCGGTCCTCGCCGAACAGCAAAGGAACAGCGCCGTGAGCGGGATCATCAAGACCGTGCAGGAGATCGGGATGATCGGGCAGTTCAAGCCCGAGGCGCTCGACAAGCTCGACGTCGACGCCACGATCGACATGCTCGCAGACATGAACTCGGTCCCGCCGTCGATGATCGTCGCCGGCAACAAGGTCGCGCTCGTCCGCAACCAAAGGGCAGAGCAGGAGCAGGCGGCCATGCAACAGCAGCAGGCGATCAACGCTGCGCAGGGGCTCAAGGATCTCTCGCAGGCCGTCTCGGCGACGCCTTCCGCACAGGACGTGATGGCGTCCGCGCTTCAGGAGCAGGGATATGACGCGGGGCAATGACAGGGCTGTCCATAAGGTGAACTCCGCCGGAGAGAACCTTGGCGTATTCGCGGAGATCGAGGAGCGCGAGGAGTCCGAAAGGCTCGAGCGCGTCGTCGAGGCGGAAATCGATGCGACGCTCGCGATCTTCATGAGCACGAGAGCGGGCCGCAAGACCGTCGCCTGGATTCTCAGCCTCACGGGCCTCGACGCCTCCGTGACAAGCATGAACCCGATGCGGATGATGGCCGCCGCCGCGCGGCGCGACATCGGGCTCGCACTCAAGGACAGGCTCATCAGCGCCTGTCCGAAGCAGTTCATCCAGATGGAGCAGGAAAGCTATGGACGAAACGACTGAAACCACCGCGACCGAAACCGCCGAGACGCCGGCCGCAGAACCCGCGGCCTCTGCCGCCACCCCGGCGCCTGAGGCGGCACCGGCTGGCGGCCTCGATGGCGAAGCCGCGCCCGAGAAGCCTGAAGCCGCTCCTCCTGTCGACGAATGGAAGGGCGCGCCCGAGGGCGACTACACAAACGAGGGCATTCAGCTTCCGGAGGGCTACGAGCTCGACGAGACGACGCTCGGCGGGCTCGCCAAGGTCTGCGGCGAGATGGGGCTCTCGCAGAAGGCCTTCTCGACCATCGTCACACAGATGACGCCGGTCCTCGCGCAGGCGCAGGAGGCGCAGCTCGAGCAGTTCCGCCAGCAGAACCTGCAGGCGTTCGCGAAGGATCCTCAGCTCGGCGGAGCGAACCTCAAGCAGACCATGGCCACGGCCAACGCGGCCTACAAGCAGTACACGACGCCGGCGCTCCGCGAACTTCTCGCGGGCTCCGGTCTGAACACTCACCCCGACATGATCAGGCTCTTCCACACGCTCGGGAAATCACTTTCGGATGACGCCGTGGTGCGAGGGCGGCCGTCTGGCAACCGCAATCCCCTCGCTGGTTTCTATGACAACTCGAACATGAATTAAGGAGACGTCATGGCGATTCTCACCACCAAGTATCCGACGCTCGCGGACCTTGTCGCTCGCCTCGACGGCGAGGGAAAGATCGCGCCGATCGCCGAGGTGCTCAACCAGAACCTTCCGATCCTGAAGGACCTCGGCTTCATCGAGTGCAACCGTACCGACGGTCACCTCCACACGATCCGCACGGGTCTTCCGTCCGCGACGTGGCGCAAACTCTATCAGGGCGTGCAGCCGACGAAGAGCACGACCGCGCAGGTCACCGACACGTGCGGCAACCTCGAGGTCTATGCCGAGGTCGACAAAGATCTCGCGGACATCAATGGCAACGAGGCCCGCTGGCGCCTTACCGAGGACGCGGCCTTCATCGAGGGCATGTCTCAGCAGATGGCTGAGACGATCTTCTACGGCGACACGACGAAGACCCCTGAGCGCTTCATGGGCCTCGCCCCGCGCTACAACAAGCTCTCCGGGTGCGCCTCCGCGCGCAACGTTGTCTCGTGTGGCGGCTCAGGCTCGGGCCTCACGTCGATCTACTTCATCAGCCACCAGGTCTTCCACGGCATCTTCCCGAAGGGCTCGAAGGCCGGTCTCTCCAAGACCGACAAGGGCCAGGTCACGATCGTCAATGACGACGGCTCGATGTACGAGGCGTACCGCACCCACTTCAAGTGGCAGGTCGGCACGACGCTCGACGACTGGCGCGGGTGCGCGCGCGTCTGCAACATCAGTCTCTCCTCGGTTGACGGCAACACGCTCATCAACAGCATGATCACGGCCAAGAACCGCATCGAGGCGAAGTACCTTGCTCGCACGAAGATCTATCTCACGCGCGAGCTCATGACGGTCCTCGAAAAAGCGGCTCTTGACAAGTCCTCGACCGCGCTCTCGATCGTCGAGGCCGCCGGTCAGTTCAAGACGACGTTCTTCGGCATCCCGCTCGAAGTCTGTGACGCGATCAGCACCACCGAAACTGCGGTCAAGTAAAAGGAGGCACGATCATGCGTTTTGACACTCTCTCCACCTTCTGCGACAAGCAGACCCTCTCGGGCAGCACGACCGACTCGACGAACGTCCTCGACCTCGGCAAGAGCGAGATCGCCGAGGCGCAGCAGTGCTACGTGGTTGTCACCGTCGACACCAAGGTGACGGCGGCAACGAACGTCGCGCTGCGCACGTCGAGCGACAACACGACCTACTACACCGTCGCGAGCGTCGACTTCCCGGCCAACTCCGACGTCGGCACGCAGAAGACGATCGTCATCCCGCCGGGGTGCGGCCGCTACCTCAAGCTCACCGCGACGGGAACGAGCATGGGCGGTGCGATCAGTGCGGGCATCACGCTCCGCGCCCAGTCTCAGAAGGGCATCGAGCAGTTCGAAATGAACTGCTGATCCTGTTGAACCCGGCTTGACAGCCAACGGCCGCCTCGCGCGGCCGTTTTCATAGGAGCATCTCATGGCTACAGAGGTCGACATCTGCAACGTCGCGCTGAGCTTCCTCGGCGACCGGGCGACGGTGACATCCATCAATCCTCCCGAGGGCAAGAGTCCGCAGGCGGACCACTGCGCGCGCTTCTATCCGATGGCCCTGCAGGAGATCCTGCAGGCCTTCCCCTGGTCCTTCGCGACAGTGCGCACGACGCTTGCGGAGCTCGCTGAGAAGCCCGACTCCGTGCAGTTCGCCTACGCGCTTCCTTCGAACTGCCTGCGCATGCTCTACGTCTACGGCGCTCCGGGCATTGAGTGCCGCTCATGGACGATCGAGCAGTCCAAGAACGGCCTCATGCTCGTCACGCGCGAGCCCGTGAACTTCGTCGTCTACACGACGAGCCGCGTCGCGGCCGCGCAGTTCCCGGCGGCCTTCGTGGAGGCGCTCGCCCACCTCCTGGCGTCCAAGCTCGCGGGCGCAGTCATCCCGGGAGGTACGGGCATGGACCTCATGAGCAAGCACCTGCAGGCCTACGACCTCTACGCGCAGCGGGCCATGAAGCTTGACGCGCGGCAGGAGCAGGAGCGAATCGTCTTCCCGACGCCCTACACGGGCGACCTCGCGCCGCAGGGCTTCTACGGCGACTTCGGAGTGGAACATGGCTAACTTCCGGAACATCCAGCTCTCCTTCGCCGGCGGCGAGATCAGTCCGTCGATGTACGGGCGCAACGACGACGTCAAGTATCAGAACGGCCTCGCCAAGTGCGAGAACTTCATCGTGCTCCCCCAGGGGCCGATTCAGTCCCGACCGGGCTTCGAGTTCGTCGACGAGTGCGGCGTCGAGAGCAAGCCCGTGCGCCTGATCCCGTTCGTCTACAACCTCGAGCAGACCATGGTCATCGAGCTCGGGGACAAGTACGCGCGGTTCCACAGCTACGGGGCGACGCTCGTCAACGACAACGGGACGCCCTATCAGATCTCGACGCCGTGGGCCGCCGAGGATCTCTTCGAGCTCAACTACGCGCAGAGCGGCGACGTCATGACGATCGTCCATCCGGACTACGCGCCGCGCGAGATCCGACGCTACGGCGTCCGCGACTGGCGCATCGTTCAGATCGCCTTCAACTCCACGCTCTCGGCGCCGTCCTCGGTGAGCGCCGTCCGGGCGTCCGCGGCTTCAGAGGATCCGAACGCGGACAAGTACACCTTCAAGTACCGGGTCTCGTGCCTCAACGAGGACAAGTCCGAGGAGTCTCCGGCGTCCGGCGTCGCGTCCGTGACGGCGAACATCTACGCCTACGGGACGACGGTGAAGATCACGTGCTCGGCCGTCTCGGGCGCTTCCTTCTACCGCTTCTATCGGTGCGTCGGCGGCCTGTACGGCTACATTGGAGACTCCGAGGATACGGAGATCACGGACGACAACATCACGCCGAAGACCGACATCACGATCCGGCGCTACGACACGGTCCTTGGCGGAGGCAACAATCCTCGCGCGGTAGGCTACTTCGAGCAGAGGCGCGTCTTCGCCGGCCTCAAGAACGACCCTCAGCGCGTGCTCATGACGTGCACGGGCACCGAGTCTCAGCTCACGTACTCCCTTCCGCTCCGGGACGACGACCGCGTCTCCCAGAGGCTCGCGACCGGGCAGTTCAACGGCATCCGGCATATCGTCTCGCTCTCCCAGCTCATCATCCTCACGACCGGGCAGGAGGTGCGCGTCTCGCCGCTAAACACGGACGCGATCACGCCGACGTCCTTCGCGAGCCGACTGCAGGGCTCGACCGGCGCATCCGCGGTGACGCCGCTCGCAATCGGCAACGCCGTGGTCTACGCTGCCGCGCGCGGCGGGCACCTCTACGAGCTCGGCTACCAGTACTCCTCGGGCGGCTACGTCTCGAACGATCTCTGCCTGCGCTCTCCGCATCTCTTCGAGTTCAAGACCATCAAGGACTCGGCGCTCTGCAAGTCTCCGCAGCAGATCATGTGGTTCGTCTCCTCGGACGGCTCGCTCCTCGGCTGCACCTACATTCCTGCCGAGGAGGTCAATGCCTGGCACAGGCACACGACGGACGGGGCGTTCGAATCGATCGCGGCCGTGGCCGAGGGCGACGAGGACTATCTCTACGCGGTCGTGCGCAGGACGGTCGACGGGAAGGTGCGTCGCTACGTCGAGCGCATGTCCTCGCAACAGCTGATCGACCTCGAGCACGCCTTTCACGTTGACGCCGGCGCGACCTACGAGAGCGAGACGCCCGTGACAACCGTCTCCGGGTTCTCGTGGCTAGAGGGCAAGACCGTGAGCATCCTTGCCGACGGCGCGGTCTGTCCTCAGCAGGTTGTCAAGGACGGAGCGATCACACTCGAACAGCCGGCGAAGGTCGTGACGGTCGGGCTTCCATACTCCTCGGACGCCCAGACGCTTCCGGTCTACATTGACGCGGACTCCGCGCGCGGCATGGGCATGCAGAAGAACATTGAGAGGGCCGCGCTCCGCGTCTACAGCTCATCAGGCATCATGGCCGGACCGACCTTCGACGAGCTCACAGAGCACAAGCAGAGGACGACCGAGCAGCCGGGCTCCGCTTCGAAGCTCGTCACGGGCGAGATCGTCCTCCAGCTCTACACTGCGTGGAGCGAGTCCGGGCAGATCTGCATCCGTCAGAAGGATCCTCTGCCGCTCACGATCCAGAGCCTGAGCCTCTCGGTCTCCGTCTAGCTGTCCATAGGCCGGCGGCTTTCACCTCTACCTTCAGAGAATCGAAACAGAGGTGAAAGCCATGGCATACAACCAGTCCGGACAGTGGGGCTCGTCGCGCGCGGTCAGCTCCACCGCCGAAGGAATCCAGGCGGCGACGAAGTTCGACTCTTCGGGCTTCGGCTCCGGCTTCACGGTCGGCTACACGACCGTCATGGCCGTCGCTTCTCCGATCCTTGCCTATAAAGGGGCGAAGTACGAGAAGGCCAAGCTGAAGATGCAGGCCAACATCTACCGCATGGCCGCGAAGTCCTCGAGCACCGCGGCAGACGACACGATGCGCGCGGGCGAACAGCAGGCAGCGGCGATTGGCTATCAGGCAGGGCAGGCGAAGAGCTCTTCCCGCGCATCCATGGCTGCCGCCGGCGTTCAGGTCGGTGCGTCCGGCAACTCCGCCGAGGCGCTCGCGTCGATCGACATCGTCAAGGAGATTCAGGTCAACCAGACCATGGCGAACGCGGTGGCTCAGTCATGGGGCTACCGCAAGCAGGCCGTCTCTTCGCTCAATCAGGCCTACGCGCAGGAGTCGGCGGCCTCGGACATCAACCCCTGGGTCTCCGCGCTCATACAGATGAACACGGACGCCATCAACTTTATGTCCAATCAGAAGGCTCCGAGCGGACCGGCCGGCTCCGTCACGGATGACGCCCAAGGCAAGGACTCGGACGGAAAGAAGAGCTCGACGGGCGGACTCAACGCCTCGTGGCAGGACTTCGCCGAGTTCAGAAGTTTCTTCAAGGGTGGCTCGAGCGTCGGCTCCGGTGCAAAGTAAGGAGGCTTCATGCCCATTCAGATTCCCGGCAATCCGTACGACGTCAAGGTTCAGCCGGTCGCCGATTCGAAATCCATGGGGCTCGTCGACGCGCCGAAGACAAAGTTCGGCATGTCGCAGGCGATCGTCGGTCTCGTCAACCAAGGCAACAACGCCATGAACAAGTGGCAGGCCGAGGTTGATCAGACGCGGGCCAAGGAGGCCATCAACGAGGCCGAGCGCATCCGCGACGAGCGCGCGAATACTCCGGACAAGGGTTGGCGTTTTCAGCTCGGCAAGGATGCCGTGACCCGCGATTCCGGCATGTCCCTCTCCGAGGAGGTGGACAAGGGTTGGCAGGAGGACGTCAAGCAGATCCGCGCAGGGCTCAACCATCGGCAGGCAGCCTACTTCGACAAGTACGTGGAGAACGCGACGGAGAAGCAGCGCCAGCAGGTCAACCTGCACATGATCAAGCAGCAGGCGGAGTACGAGAAGGCTGTGGACCAGCTCGCGCTCGGGCATGCCGCGCGTCTCACGCAGAGCACCGATCCTCGCGAGCGAGACGCGGGCTTCATCATGATCCGCTCCTACGGCAAGCAGTACGAGGCCAAGTACGGCCTGCCCTTCGATTCCGTCGGCGCGCTCAGCCCTCTCCATGCGACGGCCGCAGGGAACCTGATCGATGCGGGCGATCTTCGTGGGGCGGACGAGTACGTCAAGGCGAATCGCGCGGAGATGTCCCCGGATGACGTCAAGAAGGTCGACAAGGTTCTCGGGATTGCTCGCGAGGATGCGGCGATCGAAGGCGCCTCCCGCAAGATTCTCGGAAAAGCGGGCTCGTGGCAGGAAGCAATCGGCATGCTCGGCCAGATCAAGGATCCAAAGCAGCGCGCGAAGGTCCGCGGGGTGGTCCGGCAGGAGTTCGCCCTGCGCGAGGAGGAGAAGCGCCTGCAGGACAAGGAGCTCTTCAGGACGGCGACCGAGGCGGCCGTCAAGGGCGAGACGATTCCTCCTTCCATGAAGGTCGAGCTCATCAACGCCGACCCGCTCAAGTACGAACAGCTCATGCGCCTCGTGGACCGCAAGTCGAAGGCCGAGCCCGTGAAGTTCGACAACGTCGATCGGCTCGGCGAGCTCATCTCCCTCGCGGAGAACGATCCGGAGAAGTTCCGCGACACGAACATCCAGCTCGAGTTCGGCAACGACCTCACGGCCGGCACGATCAACACGTATCTGCGCAAGCAGGCGGCCGTTCCGAGCGAGCAGGAGAAGGCCTTCCTGCGGGACGTCGCGGAGCGCGGTCGGGCCGAGAAACTCTCCAAGGAGAACCTCTACGAGCTCAAGCTCGCCGCTCAGCAGCTCTACGACTCCGTCAAGGCGCAGAGCGACAAGGGCGTCATCTCGCCCGAGCAGCTCGACCGCATGAAGGACGGGCTCTTCAAGAGCAACAGCGGCTGGCGCGGACTTGGGATCGGCACGACGAAGCTCTACAAGTCCGTCAACACGAACAAGGACAAGGGCGACATTCTCGCCGGCTTTGACGCGGACTACGACGACGAGGAGCTCGTTTCCTACGCGCAGAGCCTCGGCGTTCCCGGCATCAAGCTGACCCCCGAGCGCCGGGTGTTCCTGCGGCGCCGCATGACCGGCGGCGCGTACTCGCCCGAACTGTGGGCCAAGGGCGCGAAGGCCGCGGCGCGCATGAAGCACGACTTCGGTCAGCAGGGCGCTCCGACCAATTCCGAAATCGCCCGAATCATCGACGCGCACGTTCTCTCGGACGCGTACCCCTCCTATTGGAAGTGACATGGCAGAGATTTACGAATTCGACCCCGAGGCCCCGCTCTTCAAGCCGTCCGAGGGTCCGGTCCGCGACGACTTCGGCGGTCAGGTCGAGCCTCCGTCGCTGACGGTGATGGACAACTTCTACGCCGCTCAGAAGGACCTTCAGGACCGGGCTGCGAAGGCCCTGAGCGTCGGCGATGCGGACCGGGCCGCGCGCATCCGCACCGTCGCGCAGCACTTCTCGACGACGCGCTTCCAGGCAGAGAGTGAGCTCGAGTACCGCGAGGACCTGATGCGCAGGGAGTACGCGAAAGGAATTCTCGCGACGATGCCGGGAACCGCGCAGTGGCTCGCCGAGAATCCGCTCGACGCGCCGCTCTTCAAGGAGGACCTCCAGAAGCTCGGCTCGATCGAGTCGCTTTTCAAGCAGGAGGGCGAGGGGGGAAGCTTCCCGCCAAAGATCGACAGCGAAGCGCAGATGCAGCTCGACTCGCGCTTCCGCTACGACTCGACGCGCGGAGAGATCACGGGCGACTTCGAGCACGATCCGGAGAGCTCGACGGGCAACCCTGAGCTGGATGCGCACATCAACAGCTACAAGCTCCCGATCGACTACGCCAAAGAGGACGCGCACCGCGGCTTTGAAGCAGGCAGGCTTTCGAGCCAGCGCGGTCTTCTCTGGTACGACGTTGCCATCGGGCGCAGGAGTCACACGGACGAGGACTTCATCGCGCAGGACGAAGCCTTCGCCAAGGCGCTCAAACCGCTGACGGACGGCGACACGGACGGATGGCTCTACAACGCCGGTCAGTTCATCGGCTCCATGGTCGGCTCCGCGCCGGGCGGCGTCGAGTACGGCTCGGAGGCGGCGCTCGCAGGGCTCGGCATGAAGCTCATGTTGGCAAGCGCGGCGGCGACCTCCACCGGCATCGGCGCGCCTGTTGGCATCACGACCGCCGCGGTGTCCGGCCTCGTCGGCGCGGCTTTCTGGTACGACGCCTCCCGCAAGGTCGAGGCGGGCCTTGAGCTCCAGACGCTGATCGAGCAGGGCACCGATCCTCAGACAGCGCTTCGCATCGCCAACGGCGTCGGCATCATCAACGCGACCATCGAGACCGGGCTCGAGGCGGCCGGCATCAAGGTCGCGATGCCGATCGTCAAGCAGTTCCTCTCTACGGTCGGCGCGAGGTCCGTCAAGGCGCTCGAGCTCCCGACCGCCCGCGACATGGTGCTCAAGGGCGCCATGGCCTACGGCAAGGGCGTCGGCCTCGAGGTTCTCACCGAGACGATGCAGGAGGCGGTCTCGGCGCTGGGCGAAGAGTTCGCGCGCAAGCTGACGGACCCTGGCGCCGATCCCGCCGACTGGGGCAAGTTCGCCGACCGTCTCATCGATACCGCGGTCAACACGATGAAGGGCGCGGCCGTGCTCGGCCTTGTCCCGGGCGTGGGCGGCACCGCGGGCGCGACCTACCGCGCGGAGACGCGTCTCGCGCACGCCGAGGCCGTGAAGAACTTTGTGCATGCGCTCTCCGAGGGCGTGAACTCGACCGAGGCGATGAAGCTTGCTCCGAGCGCGATGGGCGAGTTCGTCGCCGCGCAGGCTCAGGGCTCGAAGGTCAAGACGTTCTACATCGACGCCGGGGCGCTCAACCAGGTGCTCGCCGAGACGGGCGTCACGCGCGAGGAGCTCGGCGCGGCGGCTCCGGACGTTCTCCGGCAGGTCGAGGCCGCAGACAGGGGCGAAGTCCGCGACGTCGAGATCAGCGTTGAGGACTTCAGCACGAAGATCGCGCCGACCAACCTCGGCGCGGCGCTCGAGGAGCATGTGCGCGTCACGGCGGACAGCCTTTCCTTTGCCGAAGCGAAGGAGGCGCTCCGCCTGCACAAGAAGTGGATGAAGGACGCCATCCAGAATCCCGACCGAGCGGAGGCGGAGCTCAGGGCGCGCGAGCGTGCGCAGGACACGAAGGACCGGGCCGAGTACCAGAACCGGCTCAAGGCGTTCTACAGCGCGAACGGCATGAAGAGCGACGAGGCCGCCGCGGCCGCACGTTACTCCGGGCTCGTCATCGGGAACTTCGCTTCGCGCACGAAGCTCTCCTTCTCAGCCGCGATGAAGCTCGCGCCGAGGGTGGAGTTCGAGCGGGGCGGGAAGACTGTGGTGTTCGATCCGGATGCACTATTCATTCCGACTCAGGATGGAAAAGCTGTTCCAGGAGCGGAGAGCGACCAGAAGTTTCGTCAGACGAATGCAGAGAACCCTCGCTCGCCCGAGGCAAAGTTGCAAGCCGAGGTGAAGGCATGGAGCGAGAAAGTCGATGCGCTGACGTCAAAGCCGGCTCAGACAGTGGTGATGCTCAAGCAGACTCCGGTGGCAATGCACATGGTAGGCGCGGACTTCCGTGAGCTGCACGTTGCAACTCATGTCTTCGATGGCATGTTCCCGGGCTCTCCAAAGACGCACGCCGGACAGCATGAACATCCTGCGATGACAGCTGACGTCCTGACGAAGATCCCCGGAGCCTTGGCTGATCCTGTTGCGATCCTTGAGCGCACTGCAGTCAGGAGAGGAAAGGACTCAGAGGAAAAGGCGGTCGGTCGGAGCTTTGTTTTTGTCCTTGATGTCAGAGACGCCAACGGGGATCCTGTGATTGTGCCCGTTACGTTCGGTAAGAAAGACGGAACTGGGACGATCAATGAAATCAAGACCGCTTATGGAAAAGAGTCACCAAAGTGGCTTGAGGAGCGTCTCTCTTCGTACGAAGGGAGTGGCTATGTTCTGCGCTATCAGAACTCAGAAAAAACAAAGCGCCTGATTCCGACATCCGGGTCTAATTCCCTTCGCGAATCAAGCGCCTTGAAAACGTTGCCGAACGAATCCGGCTCCGTTAAACACAGAGTACTAACCGAAGCGGATCTTGTCAAGGAAAAAACAAAGTTCCCGGACTTCTATCAGGCTGCGAGTGGCGTAGACGCAACTGAGGGGCGTGAGCAGGGGCCGCGGGCCGCCGAGCAGGGCGCAGAGAAGAACAGCGACGTCACCCGCGGCAGCTTCTCCCCGACCAGGAACACGATCACGCTCGGCAAGGACTCGGACATCTCCACAGTCGCGCACGAGCTATCGCACTGGTACCTCGAGGCGCTCTTCGGCATTGTCAACGAGGAAGGCATCGATGCGACGATCCGCGAGGACGTCGGAGCGCTCCTGCAGGCCTTCGGCATCAAGGACCTCGACGCCTGGAACGCGCTCTCCTTCGAGGAGAAGCGCAAGTACCATGAGCAGTTCGCACACTGGACGGAGGTCTACCTCGCCGAGGGCCGCTCGCCCGTCAAGGGGCTCGAGAAGTTCTTCCAGCGCTTCGGCGCCATGATCCGAGCGGTCTACGAGAGCTTCCGCGAAGGGACGCAGGGGATGAGCTCAGAGCGGATCTCAGCCAACTACCGTGCGCAGATCGGCGAGGACCTCCCGGACCTTCCTCCCGAAGTGCGCCGCGTTCTCGACCGCATGGTCGCCTCCGAGGAGATGCTCCGAGCGGCCGAGCAGGAGCATGCCCTGAGCCCGCTCTTCGCCGAGAAGCCCGTGGGCATGTCGGACGCGGAGTGGCGCGTGCTTCAGGCCTCCCGCGACGAAGCGTTCAACGCGGGCACGGAGAAGCTCACGGCGGCGCAGGCGAAGGACGAGAAGTGGTTCGCGGGCGCCCGGGCGAAGGTGCTCAGGGACATCCAGCGCAGAGGCAAGCGCGAGCGCCAGAAGATCTACGACGAGGTCGTGCTCGAGATCAACTCCCGTCCGGGCGTCGCGGCGCTCGACATCATCAGCTCCGGGCCGAGCTCCGCCGTCACGGACAACCTGCGCATGGACCGGGCCGCTGTCGTCGCGCTCGGGTACACCGAGAAGCAGCTCGCCGTGCTCGATGAGCATCACGTCTTCAAGCAGGGTGGCGTCGCGCCAGCAACCGCTCGCGAACTCCTCTCGCCCTTCGCGCGTTTCAACACCGAGAAGCAGATGATCGACGCGCTCCTTGACGCCGTCACCGCGCGCGACGGGATCGAGAAGGAGGTGGACCGCAGGATGATGGAGCGCCACAGCGAGCTCATCACGCCCGAAGGGCAGGCTCGCATCATGACCGAGGCGCTTCACAACGAGGCGCGCGGGCGCATGGTCGCGACCGAGCTCAAGCACCTGGCGCAGGCGGCCAAGGTCTCGGGGCGCGTGCTTCAGGCCGCCGCGCGTCTGGCCGCCATCGACCGGCTCGACAAGATGAAAATCGGCGAGACCTCGGTCAAGCAGATGCTCGCGCTCGAGAGCCGCGCCGCCAGGCAAGCCGCGGCAGCCTTCGAGAAGGGCGACCGGCTCAGCGCAGCCATGGCCAAGCGCGAGCAGCTCGTCTGGCACGAGGCCGTCCGCGAGGCGCTCGACATCGAAAAAGAACTCCGCGGATTCAAGGACCTCAAGAAGCAGATCTTCTCCTCGGACAAGGCGCTCGCGAAGGGCCGCGACACAGGCTACATCGCCGTCGCCCGCTACATCCTCACGAACCGCGGACTCGGTGGCGTGAAGCCGTCGGAAGGCTCGCCCGCCGCCGCGCAGGCCTTCGTCGAGAACCTCAAGGCCTACGACGAAGGGAAGTACAACCTGTTCCGGGCGCTCATGAACGAGTACGGGTACGTTCCCGACTTCAAGTTCTCGAACATGTCGGTCACGCAGGCCAAGCAGCTCATCCGTGACGTGCGGAGCCTGTGGAAGCAGTCCGCCGACGCGCGCAAGATCGAGCTCGGCGCTCGCAAGACCGACCTCGAGGAGACGGTCGCGGAACTCACTGCGCAGGCCGAGAAGCACGAGGAGGGCCCATCCTACGGCGTGCACAACCGCGCGACGCTCGACGAAGAGCTCTCCTCCAAGCTCGCGACCGAGAAGCTTCTTCTCCTGCGCGTGGAGAACTGGTGCGTCCGCATGGACAAGGGCAACCCGGACGGTCCCTTCCAGAAGTACATCTACCGGCCCATCGCCGATGCGGCCTCGATGTTCAGGGTCAAGAACGACGAATACCAGGGACGTCTGCTCGCGCTCATCAAGAGCCGCGAGGCCGACTGGCGGAAAGCCGGCAAGATCGACGCCCCTGAGATCCGCTACACCTTCAGCTCGAAGGCGGAGCTCCTCGGCGCGCTCCTCCACACGGGCAACGCTTCGAACCTCGAGAAGCTCCTCATGGGCGGCCGCGGCAAGGAGAACCCCTGGGCGACGCCGAGGTTCGACGAGACGGGGACGTACCTCGGGATGGACACGAGCCGGTGGGACGCCTTCATCAGGCGGTGCTATCAGCAGAAGATCATCACGAAGGAGGACATGGACTTCGTGCAGGGCGTGTGGGATCTCCTCGAGGAGACCAAGCCTCTGGCGCAGGAGGCCTTCCAGAAGATGTACGGCTACTACTTCGAGGAAGTGCAGGCGACCCCGATTCAGACGCCGTGGGGCGAGTACCGGGGCGGCTACGTCCCGGCGAAGGCCGACCGCATGCTCCTCGCCGAGCAGACGCGCTTCGACGAAGCAGACTTCATGCTGAGCGCCTCGAGCTATGCGGCCGCCATGCCGGTCACGCGCCCGGGCTTCACGAAGAGCCGCGTCACGGTCTACAACCCGCTCGATCTCGACATCTCGCGCCTGTGCCTGCATCTTCAGCAGACGCTCAAGTTCTCCATGATCGGGCCGACGGCCAACAGCGTCTCGAAGATCCTCAACGACAAGGGCTTCGCCGAGGCGATCGATCATGTGCAGCACGGCGTGGACATGGCGCTCCTGCGCCCCTGGCTCGCACGGTCATTCCAACAGACCGTGAGCGCTCCCTCGAACTCGTGGATCGGCAAGAAGCTCAACGAACTGCGCGGCCTCGCGGGCATGAGCGTCATGGCGCTCAACCTCAACAACGCCGTTCAGCAGATCACGGGCTTCTCCGCGGTCGCAGCGCTGATCCCCGCAAAGAAGCTCGCGCACGCGCTCGTCGCATACGCGCGGGACCCGAAGGGCGTGGTCGCGGCGATGACCGAGGCTTCGCCCTTCATGAAGAGCCGCCTGAAAAACCGCGCGATCGAGTACCAGAGCCAGCTCGAGAGCCTTGCCTCGATGGACTTCACACGGCTGCGTGACGCGAGGGGCTTCACGGGCAAGGCGCTTGCGCTTGACAGGAAGCTCGATCCCTTGCGCGCCTGGGCGTCGAGGCACGCCTACTGCCTGCAGACAGCGATGCAGAATTGGATGGATCCGGTCATCTGGTCGGCGGCCTACCAGCACGCGCTCGAGACAGGTATCAAGGACCCGAAGGGCTTCGCGGACTCGGTCGTGCGCCGCACGCAGTCCGACTTCTCTCCCGAGAACATCGCGGGCCTCGAGGCGGGCTCGCCGCTCATGCGCTTCTTCCTCGTCTTCTACAACTACTTCGGGATGCAGTACAACCTGCTCGGCGACCGGTGGGCGCTCGCGAAGGACACGAAGAAGTACGGGCGCTTCATCTACGACGCCGCGCTCATCGTATGGATCCCGACAGTGCTCTCCGAGCTCATCGCCAAGGCGCTCAAGGGCGAGGGGCTAGATCTCGACGATGACGACGACGTCGACGCCTGGGACATCCTCTCGCTCCTGATCGGCTCGCTCGTGCGCAACTTCATCTCGATGATCCCGGTCGCCGGCGGCATCCTCAACGTCGGCGGCTCGAAGTTCGCAAAGACCGAGGACGCAGGCGCTCCGTCCGACGTCGCGCGATTCATCTACGGGCAGGACCCCTTCGTCTCGAACACTTTGAGCACTCCTGCGCTTGGGCTGATCGAGTCCTCGGGCTCCTTCCTTCTCGATGCCGCGCGCGCGGCGAACGGCGCGGACATCAACGGCCGCCGGGCCATGCGCAACTTCATCGACCTCAGCACAGTCATCACAGGCGTCCCGCTCGGACCGCTCAAGAAGCCGGCCGGCTACCTCGCCGGAGCGGCGAACGGGGACTACGAAGTCGAAGATGCCGGTGCTCTTGCCAAGGGCCTTTTCACCGGCGCTGCCCCGGAGAACTGACCTGCGGAAGGCTTCTCCGACAAGATCGAGCGGCAGGTGTCCATAGAGCACATCCTTTGTGCGGTTGAATGATCGCAACAAAGGATGTACCAATGGCCATTTCGACAGAATCCCGGCGAGCTGGTCCGTTTGCGGGGAACGGCGTGCAAAGGGATTTCCCTTTCGCTTTTAAAGTTTTCTCCGCCGACCAGGTCAAAGTCCTGACGGCCGAGAAGCCTGGTGGAAAGGACGTCGAGCTCGACTCGACGGACTACTCCGTCACGCTCGAAGCAGACCAGGACAGCAACCCGGGTGGCGTGGTCACGCTCTCGGCGCCTTTGCCGGTCGGCTCCGTGCTGGCTATCCTCTCGGCGGTGCCCTATCTGCAGCCGATGACGCTGACGAACCGAGGTGGCTTCTTCCCGACGACGCTGAACGACAGCGCGGACCGCGCGGTCATCTTGGCCCAGCAGAACGCCGAGATCCTCTCCCGCTGCGTGACGGTCGATGCGACTGACACCATGACGCCGGCGGAGCTGAAGAAGGCCGTGCTGGAGACCGCCGTCAACGCAAAAGACTATGCGCAGAAGGCGGAGAAGACCTACAACGAGGTCCTCAAGACTCAGGAGCAGATCGAGAAGGTCAACGACAACGTCAACGAGAAGTCCGACCACGTTGACGCCGTCAAGAAAGACATCGACGAGACCGCCGACACCGTCAAGAAGGACATCACCGACACCGCCGCGTCCATCAAGAAGGAGATGGACGAGACGGCGGGCGGCATCAAAGACCTGATCGACGACAACAAGACGTCGTTCGACGCAGTCTCGACGCTTGCCCCGCACGCTGATGACCTCACGGCCATCAGCGGCCACATCAATGAAGTCCACAAGGTCGGTCAAGACCTCATGGGCGTCAACGCCAACTCGATTGACCTCGGCCACGTCACCGGCGATCCGGACACGATCACGAAGGTCATCGACGGCTACATCAAAAAGGTCGCCGAGCACATCGACGACTGCGTGCATCCTGTCGCCATGTCGCTGGACTCCGTGAAGGCCGTTGCGAAGAACCTTGAACCGGTGAACCAAGTGGCGGAAATCATGCACGTCGACTACGAAAGCATTTTTCTCAACGGCCTGTCTGAAGGAGATTGATTCCAATGGCTTACCCCACCAACGAGAAGAGCGGTGCCGAGAACCTTGTAGCGTTCGCTCTTGCCGTCCGCGCAAAGATCGGCACCGGCACGCTCACGACGACCGCGAAGGCTGATCTGATCTCAGCCATCAACGAGCTCGTCACGAGCATCGGCAAGGTCAAGACTGACCTCGCCTCCAAGACCGAGATCGACGACAGTCAGTCCACGACGACCAACGTCTGGTCCGCTTCGAAGACTGCCGACACCATCGCGACCGCCGCGACGAACGTCAAGAACGACCTGCTCAACGGCGCGGGCGCCGCGTACGACACGCTCAAGGAGCTCGGCGATCTCATCGACGCCAACAAGGACGCCATCGCGGCCCTTCAGACCATCGCGGCCGGCCACGTGAGGTTCGACAGCGCACAGACGCTGACGGACGCTCAGAAGAAGCAGGCTCGCGACAACATCGGCGCGACCGCCGCCGCTGACATCACGACCCTGCAGGGCCGCGTCTCGAACAACGAGACCGGCATCACGGAGGCGAAGGCCGCCGCGGCCACCGCGGACGGCAAGGCCGTCAAGGCGCAGGGTGACGTCGATGCGCTGAAGACGAACGTCGGTGCTACGAACATCGACCTTGAGGCCGTGTTCAAGAACGGCGCCGCTGCCTGACGAGGTGACTCATGACAGTGCCCACGAACGACAAGTCACTCAGCGACAACACGCTTGCGCTCGCGAAGGCGATGCACTCGCACCTGACTGATGCGAACGGGCACAACCTCGCGACGACGTCCAAGGCGGGCTTCATGTCCCCCTTGGACAAGTCGAAGCTCGACGCTCTCGACACTTCCGTCACGGCTTTGGCCTCTCGCGTCTCCGCGCTTGAGAGCGTCACGAAAATTGATCTTGGAGGAGTCGGCTGATGGCTGACAAGAATGCAATCGTTCTGACTCTGCGTCGGGGCACGAAGGCTGAAAATGACGCCTTCACCGGCGCCGAGGCGGAGCTGTCCGTCGATACCACCAGCATGGAGCTCAGGCTCCACGACGGCAAGACTGCCGGCGGCAAGGTTGTTGGTGGCAAAGTCAAAACCGTCAACGGCGTTGAGCCTGATGCGAGCGGAAACGTCTCTGTCGCCGCCACGCCGCCTGCGATCTCGGCCACGGCGACCACGCTGGCCGCGGGCTCCGCCGCAACTGTCACGAGGGGCGGCACTAATGCGGCCCCGTCATTCGTTTTCGGCATCCCCCGAGGCGACAAGGGCGACACCGGACCTATGGGCCCTCAGGGTCCTATCGGACCTACGGGGCCTATGGGCCCTCAGGGTCCTATCGGACCGCAAGGACCGGCGGGGGCGGGGGTATCGCAGATCGGTAGCAGGACGTTCTCCAGCACCGCAAAAATAAAGGGCACCTACACTCAGACTTTGGGGCACACACTAACTATAGAACGTGACGCATACGGTCGCGTCATTAACGCTACTTTGGTGGAAAATAACTGCAACTGCAACTGCGACTGCAGTACAGACTGAGGTGCAGTATGGCGAATATTAAATGCTACGCGGTGGCAGACATCAGCACCTACGCGGACCGCATTGTGCGTGTGCAAGAGGTCGATGGCGGTTTCATCATCGAGAAGAACGGCAAGTCGCTTGAATTCCGTGTTGATCTCATGCAGTTCTACCCTGACATGGCGAATGTGTTCGAGGGCTACCACGAACTGTTCCTCGTCTGGTCAAGCGGAAACTCCTGCGACAAGTCCGGTTATGCCTCGGCGATTTTCAGAAACCGCGGGTTTGAGAACAACCACATCGGCTCCGTCTTCGTCGATGCCAACGGCACGCCGTATTTCTTCACGCGCTATCCGGTAGAGCCTGCTGAGGGTACAGAGGTTGACGTCGTCCCGTACGATGCCAATCTAGGCACCCGCTCGGAGGACGTGTTCCTGAGAACTCTTCCGGAATCGGCGGACTACGCCGCTTGGAACCAGCGGCATCGCTCGAAGATCAACTTTCTCGGGCACATCAGCACCAACGACAGTTTGACCATGTTGGAGTCCCAACTGGACCTGCTGACGAAAATCGTTCTGAATTCCGCACCCGAATCGGAAGAGAAAACAGCGCTCTCTGAAGCCGTTGAAGGAAACACGGTCTTTTCTCTTCATGATCTTGCGAAGGTGAAGCAAACGATTCAAAGGCAGAAAGCATACATTCGATCTGAACAGAAAAAATACTTCGAAAACAGAGGGGGCGCAAAGAATGCCGATCTTTCGTCTTGAGTTTGCCGATGGCACCGAAGGCCGTTTTGATTCCGACACCACAACATTTTGGGACGGGGAGAGGGAGCTAGTAATCGCTCCGTTTGATAAGGCTCCGACCGAGCATGACAACCGAAAGGCCTATACGCCGGAAGGCCTTTTGAAGTCAGACGCCCCGCGATTCGTCCGAATTGTCTTCGGCTTCAACTGCAACTTGCATTGCAAGTATTGCAGTCAGGCGAACACGGACAAGCGCAAAGGAACCTCCGTTCGACAGGCCGTTGAGTTTGCCGAGCGCTTCTGCGAGATCATCAAGGGCGAGCCGAAGCGGATCGAGCTGTGGGGCGGCGAGCCGCTCGTGTACTGGAAGCACATCAAAGCGATCATGCCGATCCTAAAGAAGCGCTTTCCGAATACACTCTTCGGCATCATTACGAACGGCACGCTCGTCACGCGCGAGATCATCGACTTCCTCGATGCCAACAACATGTCGTGCGTCCTCAGCTACGACGGTCCCGGCCAGTATATCCGTGGCGAGGACGTGCTCGCGGATGAGAACAAGCGCAAGCTGTGGCTTGAGCTGTACCAGCGAGTCAAGGACAAGCCTAGCGAAATCAGCCCATCTACGCAACGATTCGCAATTGCATCAACGATTACGCGAGCAAACTCAAAGCTGTCGGAGGTCGTCGAGTACGACCGGAAGATGTTCGGTGATCCGACGGTGCCCGTCTTCCACGACTACGTCACCGCGATGGGCGGGATCATCGGGCAGGAGGGCTACGAATCGACGAGCTTCCGACTCTCCGACGTTGAAGGCATCGAGGCCGAGACGTACAGAAACTTGGACGCCCCGGACATCAATGTGTCCACAGGGACGATGGCGACCGCCCGGCAGTTCATCCTCAAAGCGATGCATCACAGTCCCACCGGGACGAGCATCTGCGGATCGGACGGCGATGACTGCCTATTCGTGAAAGTCGATGGCACCGTTATGCAGTGTCAGAACAACGACGCCTACCCGGGCCAGTACGGTTCGCTCTACGACCTGAGCAAAGCTCGCGTCACCGGCGCAACAATGTGGCAGGATCGGGAGACATGCTCGACGTGCCCGTTCGCGGGCCTCTGCCGTGGCGCGTGCCCCTTCATGAAGGGCAACGCCTTTGCATCCGCCTGCGCTGTCAAGGGCGCTTACTACAAAGCCGTCTTCCGCTGGGTGGTTGAGCGTACGTTTGGAGGCAAGAAGCTCGTGGCCATCCACGGGGACATGAAGTTCCCCGCGATGGAGCAGATCGAGACTCCGCACGGGAAAATCAACCAAGTCCAGACGGTACGCTTTTTGGGGTAGCAAACAAAACCCCTTGTGTTCGAGAGTTCCCGTAAACAGCGCTGATCTGCGCGTGAGACGTGAGGGATCCGCAACACTGGGGGGCATGGAAACTGCACTTACATGCCGGCGGGTCACGCGCCGGGAAGCGTGGGCCTCTTCGGAGTGTCCATAGAGCGAGCCCCTCCTCCTTGACACTGGAGGCAGGAGGACGACATGGACACGCTTCGAGATCTTTCGAGCACCGACATCGCAGGAGTCTGCGCCAGCGTAGGCGCCGCCTGCGGCGTGCTCGCTTACCTGCAGGACCTTGCCGAGGGGAAGCCCTTCAAGCTTCTGGCCTTTATCAGCAAGACGGGCCTCAGTGCGCTCGCGGGCTGGGCGGCGGGCGAGCTTCTCGCGTACCAGGGCATCCCTCCAGAACTTCTTTTCGCACTCTCTGGCGTCGCGGGCTACATGGGCACGACGCTTCTCAAGATTGCGATGGTCGTGGTGCCGAGGCGCTTGGGCGTCTCGAAGGAGGACTTGAAATGATGCGTCCCTTTGATGACTACCCGGTGCAGTGCGCGCTGCGGCACGTCGAAACGATGGAAGGGTTCCGGGCGACGGCTTACCGCTGCCCGGCCGGGGTGCTGACGATCGGCTACGGCCACACGGGCGACGTCGCCGATGATATGGGACCGATCACGCATCATGAGGCTGAGGTCCTCCTCGAGGCGGACCTCGAGCGCTTCAAGGCCGAGCTCGCGCCGCACGTGAAGGTCCCGGTCTCCGAAGAGCAGTACATCGCGCTGCTCTCGCTTGCATACAACATCGGCGTCCCGGCGCTCGTGAAGAAGTGCCCGCGCCTCATGGCGGCGCTCAACCGCGCCGACTACGAGACAGCGGCCAGCGAGTTTCTGGACATCACGAGCGGCGGGATCCCTGGTCTCGTGAAGCGCCGCGCGCGCGAGGCCGCGCTGATGCGGGTCTACGCATGAGCGACGTGCGCGTGGTCGCAGGCGCCGTGGGCGTCGCCCTGGTCGTCGGCTTCATAGCTGGCGGAGAGGTGGCTTCGCGCATGTACGAGAAGAAGGAGGCGGTAGCCGCGGCGCAGCAAGGAGCGAAAGACTATGAGCGTCTCAAGAAAGCAGTGGGGGTCCAGGACTCTCTCCGCAGCGAGCTCTCTGCTGCTCGTGCTGATGCTGAGCGCGTGCGCCGCGCCCTTGCCGGTCGATCGGTCGCCGCTCCCGGAAGCGATGCTCGAGACCGAGCTGCCGTCTGCGAGAAGCTTCTCAGTCAAAGTGTCGACCTTCTTTCAGAGTGTCGAGAAAGGTATCTCGGGTGCGCCGGACGACACGACGCGCTCGTCGAAGCAGTGAAGTAGCAAGTCAACCCGCTGTGGGCTGATAAAGGAGGTTCTTCCTCAAGGAGGAGAAAATGGAAATGGTCTCGATCCGGTGCCCGGCCTGCGGCCGGCGCCTCTTCGACGTCGACGTGGACCGCGAGAGCGCGGGGGCTGTCAGCATCCGGTGTCCGAGATGCAAGTCCTTCACTCACGTCGACCTGTCGCTCTACAATAGAGAACAGGTATCGCAGGCTGCCTCAACGCCTGCACGGGTTTTGGCCTCTGAGCCCAAACCGGCGCCGACTGAGCGCGAAAAGTAGAGAGCCTTGAGCCCCCATGACGAAGGAGAAAAGTCATGGGTGAGTTTGCATCAAAGGGTGTGGCCGGTAGCGGCCTCGGACTCGGCATTGCCGGTACGGCGCTGGGCGTCCTCGCGGCGTCTCAGAACGGCGGCGGGCTGCTGGGCGGTCTGTTTGGCGGCGGGCGGGATGGCGCCCTTCACGACGGGCCTGGTGGGCGGCCTGATCGTCCGCCAGGTGCCGGCGATGATGGAGCGCTACGCGCCGACACTGCGCGCGCTCGGCCTGCTTGACGACGAGAACCGCCTCGACATCGATCTTCTCGCCGACGAGGCGCTGAAGGCGATCGACCGGGCGCCAATTGTCGTCGCGGGCTATCGCGCGGACCGCTCCGATATCGAAAAGCTAAAGGCGCTCATGGAACGCCACGGAGGTTGATATGGACGTGAAGGAAGTCTGCAGGATGCGCGCCGACCAGACGGAAGAAGCGCTTCTCAAGAAGATCGACCGCGTCCTCGATGAAGCGGAAGATGCAGGCCATCTGAGTCATGATGACGTCTGCCTCATCGAGAAGGCGTGGAAGGCGATCTGGTACGCACGACAGTGCGCGAAGGAACCGTAAAGAGAGAAGCCCTCGACCATCTTACCGAAACCGGTAGAAAGGTCGAGGGCTTTTTTATTGCCACGAAATGATGGATTGGCGGAAGAGGTTTCCCTACCGATGGCGTTGTGGTTTAAAATATCTGCATTGAGCGCTTGTGCAGGCAAGTTTTCGGCGTCCTATAATTACACGGAATTTGCAATGGAGCCTGCCGGATGTCGGACTACAAGATGCAGCTGGAAGAAGAACGGCGAATCGTCGCTAAGTTACGTAAGGAACTGTCGCTACACGAGGCGATGGTTCGCGCCTTGGAGGGATTGGCTGGGTGTCCGCCTTCGGGCGTCGGTTCCGAGCCGTTCGCCCAGGAACGCGCGCGTGACAACGCAACGGAACCCAAAATCGGTCGTGATGTACCAAACCGGATGACTCAGCTTTCGATCGATATCCTGTGGGAGCTGGACGGCGACGGAAAGAATCTGTCTGAGGTCGAAAGTTTTTGCAGAAGCAAGGGGTCTGACATCGCCCGTTCCACTCTCGCCTCCAGACTTGGTTTCTGGAAGCGGTCATACGGATTCATCGAATCCCCCGAGGAGGGTGTGTACCGAATGACAGAAAAAGCGCGACGCTACTTGATGGACAAATATCCCGAGAGAGCGACGAAGAATGCCGCAGAGACCAACGACAAAACAATCAAGGAGAACCGTGATGAAGGTCTGATCTCTGAGCAGAATTGAGATAGGCGCTGAAGAGTTGCCGCTCTTCAGCGCCGAGGAGCGATCCCGCAGGACGCTACCAATGAGTCAGGCATAAAAACTCGGCCTTTAGTTTAAGGCCGGGCCGCTCATTTCTCAAGTCTTGCGGGGAAGGAGATGCAAATGCATCTTTCTAACCCTGCCCGCAAGGGTGCTTGGGTGCTCGTTTACTGCACCGTTTATCGCCATTGGCGAACCGGTAAGGTGATGCGAGCAAGTGACTATGGCTACAAGGCTTGGCCCTTCAAGGTTTGGGTTCCCGCGTAAACCGTAGTCACCGAACCAGGGCTCCGAGTTCGCGCTCGGAGCCTTTTTTTACCCCTCCTGGGTCAAGGTGAAGGCGCCGCCGAGCTTCTCGAGCGCGGCCTCAATGGCGTCGATGCTCGCGCCGTCCTTCGAGATGTCGACCAGACGCTGCACCTGGGTCTGCTGCAGGTCGAGCTGTCGCGAAACCTCTGCGAGAGTCATGCTTTTCGAGCAGATGAAGTTCCAGAGGAGCATCTTTGCTTGCACTTTGAGTGGTACGCGTACCGGGATCTCTCCGTCCTGAAGCGAGCCATCAGGAAGGGGGAACGCCTTCTTCTTGCGGCGGTAATAGAGCTCGAGGGCGCCGGGAACCATCTCCTGCGCGTTTTGGAGTGCGGCCTCTTCGGTCTTGTCCGAATAGACGCACTCAGGGATGTCTCTAGCCATGACGACGAATCGGCCTGAGTCGGTCTTTGAAATCCTGATCGGATAGAACATACAATCTCCTCGGTGAGAACTTGCCTTGAAGGGCCTCCCCGGATAAGCTCGGGGAGGGTTGAGTTGGTCAAAGGATTTCGGCATTACCTGAAGATCTTGTGAATTTCGAACTTGAGCCTTACGAAACCAAGCCGAATTTCAAGCTTGAACTTCAGGAATACTTTCAAGTGCAAGTTTCTCACCTCCTTTACTTATCTGATGTAATTATACTGTTTTAATTTAATTTGTCAAGATAAGTATTCTGTTGGCATAATTTCGTCCGCCCAGGCCTGAAGAACCTCCCTTCGCTGGTCAAGGTAGTCGCTTCTCATGTAGCTTGCCGCAACGGCGCCTTCCGTCGTGTGCATCAAGCACTTCTCACGGACGATAGGGTCGATACCTTTTTCTCCGCACCATGTTGAGAATGTCGCTCGGATGCCGTGGAGCTTGTAGCCTCCCTCTCTGTACTTGACCCAGAACTGAGCGGGAGCGAAGGGCCGAATGCCGGGCTTGTAGTGCTGTGTCGCGAAAAAGAGGCCGTCTCGAGGGTCGATTGACTGTATGACGGAAACGGCTTGAGTGGACAGCGGAACGAGGAAATCTTCCGGACGACGGTCTTTTCGGCGAATGGCAGCTACGCTCCAGATGGCTCGCTGCATATCGATCTCGCGGCTCTCTGCGAAGTACCACTCTTGAGACCGGCATACGGTCAAGGCGCCGAAGAGGATCGCTTTCGCCGAGGCGGCCGGCATCATCTTGAGCTTCTCCAACATGCGTCGAAGCTCGTCGAGGGTGGGTGCTTGGTGGTGCGAGACAAGTCTTGCCCGGTTCTGAGGGGGAAGGTATGCATCAAGGTTCCCGCGCCATACCGCAGGGTTCATCGTCTCGATGAGCTTGTCCCTCCTGGCGATGGCGAAGATCGCTTCAAGACTTCCTTTGCAGTCAGCGCCGACCTGCCTCGACCAAATGGGCTTCAGCACGCCGGCGACGTCGGATGTCGAGATCTTGTCGATGCGCTTGCTACCGATAACCGGGAGCGCATACATGCGAACAGCCGCCAGGCGCGCCTTTTGAGTCGCGAGACGGGAGAGGCCTCGGACTTCGAAGACGTCGTGCAATGCTTCCTCGTAGTACTCTTCAAGGGTCGGGATTGATCTTTTCTTGCGCCGCTCTTCCTTCTTTCGATCAAGAGCGTCTCGAGGATCCACGCCTCTGGCGAGCATTGCTCTAAAGACGGAAGCCTGCTCTTTGGCTGATGTCAGAGTGACGTCAGGAGGAGAACCTAAGGTGATCTCTCTTCTGATGCCGTCAAGCTGATAGCGGAACACGAAGACTCGGGACGTTCCTCCGTGCTTTACGACGAGCGACAGCTTCGGTTCAATGGCGTGTCTGCCGTCAGGAACGGTCATGACAGAGCGAGCGGTAAGAGCCATTCTTGTCCCCCACCTGTCCCCCACTTCAACGACGGTTGAGGCCCGTATGAACCCCGGGCGTGGAAGTGGTGAAACGGGATTTTCCAATGAAAACAGTGTGAGCAAAGGATACACGCAGGTTGAGGAAGGCGTGAGCGTTGCCTTTTGCTTTTCTGCTCCATGTGCGGACCGGCCTTCTGCCCGATGAAGCTCGCTCGAGATTTATTCAAGTAGATCAAATAGAAAAAGCGGGGGACAGATGCGGGAGCATGTCGATGCGCTCGACTTGTCCCCCACCTGTCCCCCACTGCGACAAAAGTTCACAGGCGCCCGGCCTGCAGGTCGTTCTCAAAGTCTTCCTTTGTGTAACCGCCCTGGGCGTTCTGCTTGATCGCCTTCTCGTTTGCCTCCTTCGCGCGAAGCATCAACCAACTGCGAACCTGTCCGACAAGCCAGACTCTGCGCTTCTGCTCTCGCCCGAAGGCGGGCGGCAAGGCGCCTTGCTTGACCAGTGCGGTCAGGTGCTCTGCAGTACAACCGAAGGCATCAGCAAGCTCTTCGGCATAGATCCTTCGATACTCAGGAATGGAAGGATCATCAATCAGGGCAAGAGTTGCCATGAGGCCTCCTCGTCAGAAAGGATAGTCGTCGTATCCAGATGACCGCTGCGGCGGTCTCTGTTGACGCGCCGCCGGTGCGGGCCCGGGCGCTGGACGCTGTGCAGGTTGCTGATCGTCCTGACGCCCACTGGCGATGAACTGCATGTTCTCGCCGACGATCTCGGTCACGGACTTCTCCGTCCCGTCCTTCGCCTGGTACTTCTTGGTCCGCAGGCGTCCTTCGATGAAGATGGAGCGTCCTTTCTTCAGATAGTCGCGGGCGAGTTCAGCGGACCGGCCGAACAGGACGACGCGGTGCCATTCCGTCTCCTCGATGACCTGGCCGTCCTTGCTGCGGGACTTCCTCGACGTTGCGACGGCCAGGTTGGCGATGGTCATGTCTCCTTTCTGAGAGACTTCGGGATCCCGGCCGAGGTTGCCGATGATCATTACCTTGTTGATCGATGCCATGTCAGTATTCTTCCTCCTCGATGTCTTCCTCATCCTCCTCGAGGATTTCAATCCGTTCTTCAATGTCGTAAAGCGTGTTTCTGACGCGCGTCTTGTTGATCGCGAAGTGCCATCCGTCCTCTTCGAGCCCGAATAGTCGCGCGAGATACACGTTCTTTTCGAAGAGAAGCTCGATCATGCGATCAAACTTCTTCAGCTGGGCGTTGGAGCTTCCGAATGCGTCAAAGAGCACAGGCGGGATGCCATAGTCAGCGCACCGCTCCAAGTACCAGCGGGCTTTCTTCATGTCTTCCAGCTCGGAGACGCCCTCCTTCATCCCCGCCCTGGCGAGGTACTTGATTGCGCATCCGAGCGCAAAGGGATACCGCTCGCAGATGTCGATCGGCTCAATCGTGACGCCGGCATAGTGCGGCGGGTGGTTGATCATGTCGGTCATGCCTGGTCCTCCTTCCTGAGATCCGCGACCAGCTCGTCAAGGATCTCCTTGGCGTGGTACGCGCTTCGCTTGCCTTCATCGGGCGCGAAGGCGAGTCCTTTGAGTCGTCTCGTCTCTTGATCGACCAGCGCGGCCTCGTAGCGCTCGAGTAGTTCTTTGACGTTCTGCACATGCTGGCGGCGTCGGTCGATCAGCTCGATGACGCCGACCGGCGCGACGGTCGGTCGCTTGCGCGGGGCGAGGGAGCCCTCGATTCGGTAGAAACGTTCGACTTGGCGCCTGCATACTTCAGCTCTTGAGACCACTTTTTTCTCCTTGCCAGACGACTGGCATTGCTTTGTCGATCGCGATGCGAGCGCCGGAGTCCGAGACCCACGCGTACCCGCGCTCGTCTTCGAGATAGCGCCCCGGCGTCGGGGCGTCATGGATCCACGCGACGCCTCGGCGCGCGACCATGCTCGGGTCGTCGGTCGCCGGCAGGGCGCCGTCTTCAGTCGACTCTGGGATGACCAGCGAGCAAAACTTCCCGCGGACGAGGCGGACAACCGGCGACAGGTCGTGCTGCGCTTTATGAAGCGCTGAAAGAAGCTCGCGCGCCGAGACCGCCTGGTGCATCTGACAATAGATGTCAATGCCGAAGTCCAGCGCATCAAAGATTCCCGGCAAAGACTTGAGATGCTCCGGGCCGCACTGGTCGTTGACCTCCCTCGCGAAAGAGAGCGAAAGATATGCGAATCGGATGGTGTTTTCGATCCGCTCTTTCTCCGGGAAAAGGTTGGCGAGATTCAGCACCGCGCAAAGGACGTAGCAAATCTCGAGTCTCGGGCGGTCGCTCAGGTCTCCGTCCTTAATCTGTCTGAGGGCCATGAGAATCCCGATATCGAGTTTCTCATGATCTTTTTCGTTAAGCGTCGTCCCGGCCGCGCGGAAGAAGGTCCGCGCGTATCGCTTGCGCTCCTGAATTACTTCTGGGGACGCGCGCTTTTTCCGTCGGTTTTTAGCCACGCCCAGCCCCCTTTTTGATTTGTTCGAGTCTTTTTCTTAGCTCGCCCAGAGTCAAAATGAACCGCGCTTGTGAAGAATATTCTTTCAGTAGAAGAATCTCCCAAAAGTAATTTTTCTCGCAGAGGATCTCGAACTTGTCGCGCTTGCTGCGCGCGACGAAGTCGGGGATGAATTCGTCGTGATCTAGGGCATCTTTCAGATAAAAGGCCGCCTTGCGAAGGTCGTCCGCTTCGCATTCGCCGGGCTTCTTGCCCGCGCGCCACAAATACTTGAGCGCGCTACCCAGAGAGAAGCTGCACTCGCGAATGATGTCGAGCGGGTCAGCGACGATGCGTTTTTCGACGACGATCGGCGCGTAGTAGTTTGGGTGAATCTTGTCCATGGGTTACCTCGCAATTTCTTTCAAGAGTTTCTGCATCTCGTCCTCGACCTCGTTGAGGAACGCGACGCACTTTTGCTTTGCGTCCTCGAGCTCCTCGGCAGTGGGTTCGTAGCGAACGACGAAGAGTTGATGACGCTCGTAGGGGCCCTGGAGACGCGGATCGAAGTCGACGAAGTCGACCCACTTGCGACCAGTGCATAGCAGCTGGACAAGCATCTGCGGCTTGTATTCGTCCGGAACGACGCCGGTGGCGATGCGCTTCAAGTGCGTCACGGTGTTCGGGCACTTGATCTCGACCAGCCCGTCCGCCCCGACGAGGCCGTCGGGGCTGGCGCCGAGTCGCGCGATCGTGGGGTGCAGCACGAAGCCGACCAGGTCGACGACCTCGCCGGTTTCGACCTGATAGGCGACGCGCGCATCGCCTTCGTGATCGATGCCCCACTGCATCGCGGCTGTCGTCCAGACGCCGATGCTCTGCCCCGTGATCCGCTCCGCGATGATCTGATCCTGCAGGTCGTAGTAAGCCTGCAGGGGTTCTCCGGTGCGCTTCGAGCGGGAGAGCACTGCCGCGGCGCGGGACGCTGTCAGACATCCCGCGCGCTGGTGCAGCCACTCTGCAGTGCGCTGCAAGGGATTGCTTTCCGTCATGATGCACTCCCCGCCGCCTCTGCAGCATCCTTCAGCGACTTGTGCCAGCCTGTCTCGACGAGGGCCCGCTTCTCTTCGACCGGGCGTGACTTGAAGTACTTTTCGTACTCCGCGACGCCCTTCGCGGCGGCGGCCTTGGCCGCTTCGACCATGTCTTGCGTGAGCACGAAGGGCGGAGTCTGCGACGGCTTCTCATTTCCGCCGCCGGCAGCGTTTCCATCGTCATCGTCGTCTGCTACGACGCCGAGGAAAGCAGCAAGACTGTACCGGCGCGCGTACGTCAGCGCCGAGCCCATAGCCTGCACCGCGCTGATCTTTCCGCTTGCCTGAGCGGTCATTGCCATCACGCCCGACGAGAGGCTCTCTCCTGAGACGTGAGTGACGATCGTCTCGACCTTTACGGTCATACTCTCAACTTCAGCGCGTTGCGTCAGGAAAAGCCCGTGCCTATTGAGCGCAGGGCGGCAAGCATCAAGAATCGACTGCAAGTCGGCGTATCGGTAAACGCTATTCCCGAATGCCGTGCATTTCTTGTTCTTGGATACTGCACTGAACTCTGCCTGCGCGGCCGCCAGGGCGCTGTAGATGTTCTCGCTGATCTGATCTGTCATCTGAACCACCTCTCCAGGAGAATCTTGATTTGTGCAAAAAGGCCCGCACGTTGTGCAGTGCGGGCCTTCGGTTCTGTCTTGGGTTTCGTCTCTCGCCTGCGCTCGTCGCGCTGCTTGAGCTGGCGCCGGAGGGAATAGCTAATCTGCTTGCGCTTCATGCCGCCTCCCGGTCGTGCTTCCACATATAGACCAGCTCGTCGGCGATCAGGTTGAGGAGCTCGGGCGCGTCGCAGCTGTCTGCATGAAAGCGCGCTTTCTCATCGAGCTCCTCGTCCGTGAGCGGGCGGCACAAGCGCTTCTCGTCGTCGGCGACTTCTTCGCAGAAGCACTCATAGACGATGTCGAAGTTGGGCAGCGCCTGTATATCGGCGCTCGTGGCTTCCCACGCGCCGTCGAAGAACGTGATCATGCTGCTCCCTCCTTGCGCTCCGCTTCTTCTTCCATCGCCTGGGCCGCTTCATCGGCGGCCGCCTTCTCGCGGTGCTCGATCTCCATGCGGATCTGCGCGGCGGCGCCTTCCATG
>ERZ1026856.200-NODE-200-length-43182-cov-8.836877_pt1 | contig 43182 bp, 28 predicted proteins | sample MGYA00380158_ERZ1026856 | MGnify/ENA primary metagenome ERZ1026856 (study PRJEB33269, sample SAMEA4719794) | human gut metagenome | biome: human-associated habitat; feature: organic feature; material: feces | place: Cameroon | collected 2013-10 ... | reverse complement strand
AGGCAATGGATGCCGTTAAGAAAGAACTTGCCATTCCTATTCCTGCACTTATCGGGCAAAAGACTTGGCGAGAGGAACGGACAACAAACATCAATGACGCTATCAAGGCTCTTGTCAATGCCATCAACGCTGAACGTGACAAGCAGAATGAGGGTGTACGAACATCGGTGAACAAGACATACACCTACTATATGCAGAACCTCAACCGCCTTATCAAGGAGAACAAATCACTTGAAGCGGAGAACCAAGCCTTGAAAGAGGAAAACGCAAACGTCAAAGAGCGTATCTCGCAACTTGACGAGAATGCCGTCAAACGAGTGGCTACTGAAAAAGATGAAGTGATTAGTCGACTCAGAAGACAACTATCAGCTGCAAGGGATGAACTCACGGATATAGGCAAGGATTACAATGCCCTCATGTCAAAGTACAGATACATCGTTCTTCAATGGAATGAGATGAAGCAGCAACCAGAGATTATTGAGGTTCTGGAGCGTGTGGAGAAACGCAAACAAGAGGAAGCAGCTGCTAAACAAGAGGAGCAAGCAAAACAACACAGATACCAAAGCATCATTGACCGCTTCATCAATGAAGGGCATGATGCCCTCAAAAGTTTTTCAAAGACGGAACGAATAGATTTCAATGAGAAAGAAGCCAATGCTATCTATTACGGCATCATGGCTACTGCCTCCAAACACGACTTGCCTCTTGATTCTGCAAAGAGGGAGGAAGCAGCTACAGACAAATTCCTTGCAGGTATGACATGGGATGATTGCAGTAACTTCCGCAAAGAATGTGTCACATCATGGACAAAACTCTTTGCCACAAAGGGAGTCGTTTATACCGAACCCCTTTGTCAAAGCTTCCTTGCATTTGTTGACCATATGTCATGCAGTGCCAGCACATACGTTTCCCTTGGAGGTTCAAGGGGTTGCGCCGACCAACTGACGAACTGGGATGGAACACAGAAAATTGGATTGGGAGCACCGACTAAAAGGAAATCGCAAAAGCGTTGACAACATTACAGTGTATGTTATAGTGTAACCAAGGCTGATCTGTCTTTGGAGATTTCTGAACCAATTTCACTGTGAACAATGAGATTTTTTAAGATTTATTCTTTATTCTAATAAAAAACGTTTATATTTGCACTCGGACTATCATGTCTCAACAGAATATCAGCCCAAGACGAGTTCTTGAAGAAGATATAATGAGACAGCTCACGCCGTGTGGAGCATGGTAAAATCGAAAGACATATCTGTGCGAAGCGGGCTTGGGTGGGACGATAGTTCTGACATATTGAAGGCGTTTACTCGACGCTGTGTTTAAGACGTACCGAATCTTGCAAATTCAAAATCCAGTCTTGAACGTAGCAACGGTAGATGTCCCGGGTGTGATTATATCAATCCCGTGGAGACCTTGTAAGCATAGATTGTGTCCTTTGGGGTGCAATGTAATATGCTGTATAGGTCTCTTTACGGATGCGATTTTCATATCGGCGTGGGCTCTAACGTTGTCTGTTCAACTGGATTTGGCAATGCAAGAGCCTTGGTACGTGGGACGGACAACAGGACGACTCACGCTTTCTTTTTGTGTCTGCGTATCAAGTCAAGTCTTTGATAAGGTACCATCACGATATGGAAAAATATTGCGCCACGTCAGATGTAAAAGCACCCAAGGCGGAACGTCGACCGCTCCTAGCACCGGACTTGCCTCCGGCTGCCCTCCCCGAAGTTCGAAAGCCTATCCAATCTACGAACTCACAAACAGGGGTGTCCACCAATAATGTCTTGTCAACAACATCAGCAGACACTAATAAAGACACAAAAGACACTCCTCATTGGTACGCTCTCCGTACCACATACGGCAGAGAAAAGAATGCATACAACTATCTTCTGAGCAAAAATGTAGTAGCATTTTATCCTACATTAAAAAGCGTCAAACTTGTTGACAGCAAGCGTATCACCATAGAAGAATCGCGCATTCCGAACATTTTCTTTGCGTATGGTACAGAAGATGAACTTAAATATTTTGTTTACGACAACGTAAACCTCCCTTACCTCCGTTTTTATTATCGACATACTCACGTTGGCAACAAGATTGTCAAGGCACCATTGGTCGTACCAGACAACCAAATGAACAGCCTAAAGATAATTTGTGCTGCAGATTCTGATGATATAATTGCTTCGACAGAAGAAGTGGAGAAATTCAAGACGGGTCAAAAGGTGCGGATAACTGAAGGCAAGTTCGCAGGCGTGACAGGCATAGTAGCCCGCTACCAAAGCCAGCAGCGTGTAGGCATTGTAATTGACGGATTGTTAACGGTATGTACAGCGTATGTGCCAAGCGCATTTTTAGAAATAGAGGATAAATAAAAAACTGTAGTTGAATGATTTTTTTAAAGATATTGCAAACAATCAAACGATATATATATGATTACATTGTGTAAAATATCCTTTTACAAATCATAAGTAGAATAAATATAACAAAAATATCATATAAATATGGGTAAATCAATTGGTATTGACCTCGGAACCACCAATTCCGTTGTAGCATTTAAGGATGCTACTGTGAGAGTTATTGCAACAGGCCCAAACAATGAGGACCTATGTCGTTCATGTGTAGCCATTGACAAAAGCGGAAGCTTTACTGTCGGTAATGCACCATACAAGAATTGGAGAAGATATGCTCCTAATATTGTAGTGTCTGCAAAGCGTCTTATGGGAGCTTCAATTTCTGACCCTCAGGTACAAAAGATGAAAGCTGATAAGGACATGTATCCTTATGGAATTTCAAAGATGTCTGGAGGAACAGACGAGTCTGTTGTTGTCATTATGAATGGTAAGGAGTACACTCCTGAACAAATCAGTGCAGAGATTCTTCGCCAGTTAAAGAATGATGCTTCCGTGAAGCTTGGCGGTGATGTTACCCATGCAGTTATTACTGTTCCTGCTTATTTTAATGAAAAACAAAAATCAGCCACTCGTAAAGCTGCTGAATTAGCTGGCTTGAAAGTTCAAAGATTGCTGGCTGAGCCAACTGCCGCAGCTATTTCATATGGTGCTGATAAGATGGCTGCTGATGAAGATAAAATCTTCCTCGTTTATGACTTTGGAGGTGGTACATTTGACTTGTCAATTTTGGTTGCTTCAGGGGGCAACTTTATAGAGTCCGGTACAGGTGGTGACCGTTGGCTCGGCGGTGATGACATTGACCGCTTAATATCTGAATATGTTCTTTCTGAGGCGGGAAAAGCTAACAATGTAGACATTCATAAGCTTATAGAAGAACTTCCTGAAAGGAAAAAATATGCTTTCCAAGGTGAGCTTAAAGACAATGTGGAGAGTGTAAAGAAAACCCTCAGTCAGTCGGAATCCGCAACAATCTCTATATTCGATCAATTAGAAGATGAGGATGGTTCGCCTATTGATATTGAGGTGAAGTTGACACGCGAAAAATTCGAAAGCATGATTCGTCCTCTTGTTCAACGCACCCTGGATTTGATTGATGATCTTCTGGAGAAGACGGCTTATCCAATAGACACTATTGACAATATTCTTTTGGTTGGTGGTTCTTCATGCATACCTCTCGTAAGGAAGATGCTTTGTGATAAGTATGGAAAGGATAAAATCCTCTCTTCTGAGAAACCTATGCTTGCAATAGCAGAAGGTGCAGCTATTTTATCGCATTCTCTTGGTACTGAAGTTGAATGCCCACATTGTGGTAAGGCTATTCCTGCTGGTACTTCAGAATGCCCTCATTGCCATCAGTCTTTAGAGGCTATCCAACAAGTTTCAGTTGAAGAAGGAGGTGTTCAAGTAAGTCACACTACCAAGCATAAGTCATTCATCCAAGTATCAGATGATGCTGATAATATTCAGTATGAGAAGATTATTGACGAGAATACCCCATTGCCTTGTGAAGAAAACCGTAAATTCTACACATTGGTAGAGAATCAAAAAATTGTCGGTGTTAAACTGTTTAGTGATGCCGAAAATGATCAGATGGAGAAATTGGGCACAGGTTACTTTACTATCCCAGAAAACCTTCCAGTTCACAGTGAGCTGCAATTCACTTTCAGCTTAAATGAAGATGAAAACATGAATGTTAGGGTAAGGGTTCCTGCAACAGGTAAGACAACAAATGTTGTTTTGAGTAGAGGAGCTTTGGACGCTCATTGCCTTGAAGCTGTAGCTCCTGCTTTTGACAGGGTAATGAACGACCCGAATATCAGTGATTCAAAGAAAGCTGATTTCGTAGATAAGTTGCAGAAGGTTATTGACACTATATCTTCTTGCAACTATTCTCCAGAGAGTAGTGAATGGCAGAAGATAGAGGATTCTTTGAAGTCTGCAAGCCAAGTTGCAACAACCAAGGATGAAGATATTCCCGTACAGTTGATAATCGCCCAGATACAATTAGAGAATTTTGGTCGCTTTATCAAAGACGAAGATAAAACTGCAATGCGTAGAGAACTTGACCGCTACAAGAACGCTTCTTCACCAATGGAGAAAAACGATGCTGTAAACAAGTTGGATGACCTGACAGAGAAGTATGGATTGTTTACTCATGGATTCTTGCTAAATATAGCCGGCCATGACCAGGATGATCCAGTACGCGCTAATAAAGCTTTGGTTGCATTCAATCAGTTTATGGCTGCACTCAATGAAGGAAATGTACAGCGAGCAAGAGACATTCTCTCTGCAAATGAACATTTAATTGGTAATATAAATCTGCCTGCTACTGGTGCAACCACGGGCATAGGTATTGGATAATATTATGGCTGAAAATACAAAATGTCCTGTGTGTGGGAAAACTGGTATTCCCGATTTTCTTAATGAAGACGTAAAGTGTCCTTGTTGCGGAAGCGATTTAAGCATATATCGTGTGATTGAACAGATTCCCGAAGAAGGACATAAAACAAATATATGGAAACCTATCTCCGCAGTCGCTATTATAGCGGCTGCGGGATTGGGCGTAATGCTTTTCACTCAAAAGCTCTCTGTCCCGTCGTCCGTAACAGAAGAATTGTCTCAATTAAAGGATTCTGTTGAGGTCTTAAATACCCAGTTGGCTCAGAGTAAGACTGTAAGTGAGCAACCAAGTTCTAACTATAAGTATGTTGTGCTGCGAGGTGATTCATATTGGTCTGTAAGTAAAAAGTTCTATGGAACGGGAACCCGTGCAGATGAAATTGCCAAGCAAAATAACAGAACTATTGAAACTCCATTAAATGTTGGTGATACTTTGATAATAAAATAAAATGGGATTAATAAGCTGGATAAAAGGCAAATACTATGATAGTCGCTTGGATAAGGCAGACCGTCTGGTATCAGAAAATAGCTTAGACCAGGCCGAAGAAATATACCGGTCTCTTTTAGGCAATCAGGATCTTGCAATAGTCCATCTGGCCGACATGTTTGTTTCACATTCACAAGGCGTGGAAGGAAAGTTGAAGGCCCTTAAAGACATTGTCGTTTTACAAGGTTACTCAAATGAGCAGAATAGGCAAGACTATGAGAGGTGTCTGACTACTCACTTGAATAACATAGAATCATTCGCTAATGATAGATTTAGGAGTCAAAGCTATCATGATGCGGTTTTGTTGATTGATGCAATTCAGACATATCGGAAAAATAATCGTGCTTATGATGAGAAACGTCATAGATACCATGCTTATCTGGCTTTTTCTAAATCTCAGCAAACTTCTTCTTATGACCTGCTAATCAATGAAACAATTGCCGAATTGAATCAGTATGAGCAGAGCCGTACATCAGATATAAGGGCATTTGTTGATTTGTTGAAGTCTAAGAATCGATATTCTCGCATCATAAAGCTATTGATACCTTTCTTGTCTTTGGATAAAGACTTTAAAAAGCTTGCGATTGATGGTGTCGTAAATGTCGTTTTAAAGAAGGACGATGATGTAAAGAATCCAAAGAGATTATCTGAGTTCTGTTCAGATTCGTCGTTGTGCAAAGATGCTGCTAATGAACTGGTTTCATTGTCGGCTTCCTCTGCAAAGAAATCAGATTATAAGACTTCTGTTTTATTTGATTCTTTTGCATCTGAATATTTCTCATCAGACAATCAGTTTAATAATACCAGGTGTGTTCATGTACTTGAAGAATTAAGTGCCAGAGCAAATGCTACAGAAGTAAAGCAGTTGCTTAAAATGGCTAAAGACTTGAAGCTTACTGACGCTCAGATTGATTCTTTAAAAATGCGAATAGCAAAGATTGCAGAAAAGGCTGATCCTGAGTCTGCAATCAATATTTGCCGTTTGTTTATTTCTGAGAAGACATTTGACTTTATCTATATCAATCAAGCTGAAAACCTTGTTTCAAATGGTAATCAGTCAAAGATTAATGAAAGTGAGCTGAAACAGCTTATTCATGATAATACAGATGAAGATACCATTGTAGATGTACTGTCTCCATTTATTAGTATATCGTCGTTTGAAAAACTTTTCTTTGATACTGCTATATCTAAGATAAAAAGACATAGGAGTACGTCTTTCTTGGAAAAATACTGGGATGTCAAAGAAAGTAAGACCTTTTTTGCCACTTTGATTTCACCATCTTCGGATATTGCGAAAGAAGTTGTCAAGTTTGTTTCGGATAAGCATAAGAAGTTTTTGCATACAAAAGAATTAAAGACGGCATTCTGCAAGTCACTGGATTCTTTGAATGACAATGCTTATGCATATACGGCTTCTGAGTATTTGATTCAAAAAAAATGCAACGTGAATAGTTATTATGTAACGGTTTCACTGAATGAATCTAAGAATAAGAAATCGCCTGATGCACTATCCATTATCAATCATTCAATATCTGTTTTATCTGATAAACAGTTGTTAGAGAGGAAAAAACAGATAATTCGGCAGTTGATAAAAGAACAGGATTTTGAGCTTTCTGAGAAAGAAGCAAAATCACTGGTGGGTGTTGATAATGAAGCAGAAACACTACTTGCAGAAGTTTATTGTAATAAAGGTAAATATTCATCCGAAACTTCGGAGAAAAAAGAGTGCTATTATCTCGTTTTAGGTTTATGTGAAGATGGTAAGGTCAATTCGTCTTTCAAGTCATCAAAAGAAGATGCTTTAAAGGAACTTGTCCTCCTTTCCAGAAAAGCTTATGATGGTGGCAAAGAACAAGAAGCGTATGAAATCTTAGATAGAATAAAAGATTATCAGACGTATTGGCTGCCACTTTTCATAGAATTGCGTAACCGCGACTTTTCTAAAGTAAGTTCCTTGGGGCAAAAAATAAAGTTTGAGGAAGATACTATTTCTCAAATTTCAGAAAGTGTAGAGAATACAAAAGACATTAAGGATTCTTCATATTATGCACTGTGGAACAGCTATATAGATTTGCTGTACAATAAAGCAAAGGCACAGCCAAAGGAAAAGGCAATTGACAGCTTTATTAAAGTAAGAACCTTATTAAACGCCCAGTGTAATTCGGATTATGCGAAAGAAAAAGTTGACATTTTGACGAAAGATATTGTTAAGTTAGAATGGTCTTGTGCAACCGAACTGGAGTCTGATATTGAATACGAAAAGGCGATTGCATTCTATGAAGCAGTTAAATCAGAGAATCTTTCTTCTTATAAAGGACGTGCGGAATTGCGTTCTCTAATTTGTAATGTCAAATCGGGTTCTATTGACTTGTCAAAGGAGCAGCGTATAGTCAATGCGTTGGATTTGAAATCGCATGAATCGCTTAAGGATGATTTGGCTTACCGCTATGCTTGTTATTTGTTACAGTCTACTCGGCCTGCTGATGCAGAAAAACTGTTGAAGAAGTATCTTCCTAATGAAACGTCTCTCTTGACTTTATGTGAAAATATTTACATAAAGGAGTCCGAGAAGTATCTTTTAGAGTTCAATAAGAAGATAAAGTCTATTATTGAAGGGACAATGACGGTCGCAGAGGCAACCTCTTTCTTACAAGAGATTGACCAATATAAGGCTAAAATATCTAGTAAGTTGACTGATACATCTTCAAAATTCAACTCTTACAAGAGCAAATTGGAGACATATATATTAAGGGGAATGTTTAATGAGGAACAGTATGACAAGGCTTTCGACAAGCTCATAGCAATGTTCCCTGCATATATTGAGAATGACAACCAGTTCCGTAATGTTGCCATTGCGGCATTAGGTGTAGTTGAGTCGGGCAAAGCTAAGGAGAAAATCCTGAAATATGCTATATCAATTTGGCTTTCTGCTGTATATACCGACAGGTTGTTTGTGAAGAGTTTGGATTATACTTCTTGGGATGATGATTTTACATTTACTCTTCAAGGCAGTTTAGGTCAAACTAGTGATTATGATTATGACAATCTGCCAGATAATATTAATTTTGATGATCCGGTAGATAATCACAATATTGCCATTAAGGATGTTCAAGTTTCATTGTCTTCTAGAATGGAAACTTTCATTCGTGACAATTATCCTAAATATGAGCAGTTCTTCACTGATGAAAAGGAAGCTTTGGATGATTTGATGGAACTTAACTTGGATCAGGATTGTATTACGGCATCACCATATTTGGCAAATCAGTTGTCAACTGTCAGAAAATCCATAAAGGAGGCTTTGGATTATGATATAGCACAAGGTTATGATAATGAAGAAAACGCATTAGACCTTGGTGTGAGATACGGATTTTCGGGTAATGATTATTCTTCTTATAGTGATGCTCAACAGAAAGTTGAAAAATGCAAGTCTGCTATGTCTGGGAGTGTTACGACTATCCGTTCTGCTTTTTCTTCTTTGCCTCAGATTAAGAATTACTCCAAGTTGTATGCCTCACTAAAGTCTTTTGCTTCAAGTCGCATGAATGAAGATATTAAGTCCAAAATGGATTATAAGAAATTCATTGATGTGTACGAGATTATCTGTAAGTCGTTCAATGAAGCTCCATTGTCCTTGGCTTTTTCTAATTATGCTAATGGCGAAATCGTTCAACGCTTGAACGATGACAGGATGCAATTACGAGATGGTGTTGGGTATATGGTTCGTGTTTACACAATTGCTCCGTCAAGCATTCAGGTAAAACAGAACTTGGAAGGTATGTTAGCGGCATTGGCAGTTCAGGCTGAACAAAATAACAGTAGTGCTGATAGAACTGCTGTTGATAATGCAGTAAGAAATACAGGTAATGCCTTTAAGTCTGCAGTTGAAGATGCTCGTGTTCAAGCTACTCTTTCTGTTATCGTCGACAAGGTTAATAGTGGCTCTATGTCGAAAGACAAAGCTTTAAAAGAGGTTTATGAACTTTATAAGAAGAATCCAAATAATGACCGTATTTGTCAGAATTTGGTTACTTTGTGCGATATGTGTATCATGGAGTATGTAATTGCTGATAAATGGGGAGCCTCTTCTGTAAAGTCAATACTTGATTCACTTAACAATAATAAGAGTGCTGCATTTAATAGACACAAGGGTAAATTGGCTCAGTCATATTCCAATATTTGGAACCAACTCGATATAAATAACCGTATGCTTCTAATGGGACGAAGCGTTCCAGGAAGATCTCTTAATGATAAAGGTTGGGCACTTAAAGCCGGACTGGATTATTATAAAAAACTAGGCGATGTACGCAGCTCTAGTTCTAGTAGACTTAGCGGACTTGCTGGTCTTGGTCTTTTTGATGATCTTGATCTTCCATTCTAACGTAATAAAAGTGTAAGTATGAAGAATCCATATAAAGTATTAGGGTTAAAGCAAGATGCTAGTAACTCAGACATTGTTAAATCGCAAATTAAAGCTCTGAAGTCGAAAAAATATACGATGAAAGAGATAACCGAAGCACAGGCGACCCTCAGAAAGCCAGCCCAGCGATTGGCCGCAGACTTTACTTTCCCGATTTTGGATGAAGAGAAAGTAATTCCGTTAGCGTCTTCTGTTAAAAGTGAAGAGGTTAATTTAGAAGCGTTGGATTTGAATAAGTATAACTCGTTAAAATAGAATCCTATGAGTGTAAGAAGTGAAATAGCTAATAAAGTTTCTGAACTATCAAGAGAGAATCTTACATTAAGAAATCAACTTGAAGAGTTTGAAAAAAGTCAAGATAAGAGAATTGACGAGATTTTCTGTGAGTTTTTGACTGTCCTGGACACGTTCGAAAGAGCAGAACAAACTATTAAAGAGCGTGAATTGGACAAGGATGAGACTACAAAGAAAGCAATCAATAGACTTCTTAATGCAAAGAAAAAAGCATTGGGAGTTTTGGAGAAATTTAATGTGCAGAAAATTGAATTCGAGAATAATAAATCCATTGAGGAACTATGTGAAGTAGCAGATACTGAACCGGATCCTGGTAGAGAGACTGGTGATATAGTATCTATAGAAAAGCAAGGCTATACAAGACATGGACATTTGATTCGTCCTGCTGAAGTTATTATTGTAAAAAATTAGAAATCGTTATTATGTTCCTATTCAAGAAAAACGACAACATCGGAAAGTATGTAGTTGTCTTCCCGCATAAGGAAGGCAGCTATGCTCAGACATATCGTGTTAAGGATGAAAATGGAAAAGTAAAGTTTCTGAAATTGATTTTCATGGAGGAACTTGAAGTGTATCAGTATGACAAGGATGGGCAAGTTATCGAGGTTGAGTTAGCCAGTAGTCTAAATCACATGAATTTATGTTCATTTGTTGACTCAGGAAAGCTTGAAAGGGACGGTCATCAATTGTTGTATGTTGTCACCGAGTATGTCAAGGGAGAGAATCTTAATGACAGATTGTATAGAGGTGGAACCCTTAGCCCGATGGAGATCCGACAGGTTATGTCTGCACTCCTCTCTGCCATCAACTTTATCCACACTCTTGAACGTCCGGTGATTCATAATGAAATAACCGTTGAGAACATAATGCTTGATACTGTGGGTAATCTAAATAACCTTAAGCTCATAGATTTTGGTGCAGCAAGATATGCCGATTTAAAGCCTGATACAAAATCTTGGCATGGTCAGAATTTATATTATGTAGCCTCAGAACGCTTCTTTGGCGATGGTAGTGTTCGTTCTGATTTGTTCTCTGCAGGAGTTGTACTTTACAAGCTTATTTTCGGAATTATGCCTTGGGAAGCAAATCTTGCAGGATTAACCTTGCAAGAACAGGTTCAGGCTATTGTGGAAAAACGAAATGGGCCTTTATCTTTACCAAATATACAAATAATGGAGATTGATAATGATTTATTGAAAGTTATGGTCAAGGCATTAGCTCCAGATCCAAACCAACGTTTTGCTTCTGCCAAGGAGTTCTTGGATGCAATAGAACGTAAGATAGAAATTGATGCTCCGCCTATTTCTATGACTCGTGTAAATCAGACAGAAGAAAAAAGCAAGATTCAGCCAAAGCGTGGTAATGGTTTTGCTGATGTTGCTGGTATGAATGAGATAAAATCTATCATGCATAAGAAGATTATAAACATCTTGAAAGACCCACAGAAAGCGGAACGCTTCAAGATACAAATTCCTAATGGAATGCTACTTTATGGTCCTCCAGGATGCGGAAAATCTTTCATTGCTGAGAAATTTGCTGAAGAAGCAGGCTACAATTATGTGTTTGTCAAGTCATCCGACCTTGCAAGCATATATGTACATGGATCACAGGAAAAGATAGGTGCTTTATTCGATGAAGCAAGGAAAAATGCGCCCACGATTCTGAATTTTGACGAATTTGAGGCCTTGGTTCCAAATCGTAGTAAAATCAATAATTCAAGTGAATCAGGAGAGGTAAATGAATTCCTTTCACAAATGAACAATTGTGGCAAAGACCGTATATTTGTGATTGCCAGTTCAAATCGTCCAGATTTGATAGACCCGGCAATTCTTCGTAAAGGACGTATGGATAAAGTTATCTTTATTCCTGTTCCAGATAAAGAAGCCAGACAGGGAATCTTTAAAATCCACATGAAAGATCGACCAGCATCAGATGATATTGACTATGCTCGTCTTGCAGAGATGACAGAAAACTTCGTGGCTTCTGATATAGCATATATAGTCAACGATGCTGCGACAAGAGCTTTTGAGGATGATGTGGATATTACTCAGTCTCTTCTCGAAGAGGTTATCAAAGAGAATAATCCATCAGTCAGTTCAAGTGATTTGCAATCTTATGAACAGATGAGAAAGAAGATGGAGTCTTCTGGTGTCGAGCCAGAGCGTCGCCGAATCGGATTTGTTCAGTAGTATAAGTTTCGTATATAATTAGTAGATCTATTATGAGTAAACTGGTTAAAATCGCTATAGAATGTCCTAAGTGCTCTCATCAGTACACGGGTGATTTCTTTAGGACTATATGGGGAGAGAATGAGGCAAACCGCAGTATGGTAATGGAAGACAGAATTAATATTGCGAAATGTCCATCATGTGGTCACCAATTCCATTTGCCTTTGGCAATGATGTATGTAGATGTGCAGAAAGGTTTTGCTGTATGGTGGGAACCTAACCATGATCCAGGTATTGATTCCGACTCAGCTTCTTATGCAAAAATGTTTGGTGTAAACAGTTATTATGCAAAAGCTCCTAGAATATCTGATTGGGAAGAGTTTAAACGTGTCGTTAAAGAGTATGACGATGGAATTAGAGTTGGCAGTCCGATAGAGAAGATGGACTTCAAAGCATTAAAAGGAACGATGAATCAATCAAAGAAAAGCGGATGTGCTGGAATCTTGCTTGCATTGATTATACTATCTGGAGTTCTCGTTTTATTGTAAAATCATTAATTGAATAAAAGTCGTTAGACACTTTAAGTTTTTATCAAAAGAAGGCTCTTGCTCATGTTGGACTGAGTATATTGGGTATTTCGTACGGTGGAAGAATCAAAACCAATGAGCCTGATGTATTCGCTTTGTTTGTGGATTTTTTCTATGTTGATTCACAAGAAGAAATTCTTCCTATTCTTCAAGATATAATAGCAATGAATCAAGAGGAGGCAATGGAGATCGCTAAACAGTTGAGTAATAGCGAGAAGGATGAGTTCCGTACTTATATGGTAGATGCAGCAAGTGGGGATAGTAGAAGATTCCTTGCCCTAGCTACTTTCATGCAAAATATTGGATTTAATTCAAGCTATTTTGATTAGTAAAGATATGATGAGACTGATTTCAAACGGTGAACCGTATGTCTATACTCACCGCTGCACGGGGAGTGAGAATAGAGGCGATATAATGACAATGGAGGGCGTACATCGCTTCCTAGTTGAGACTCTATATGAGAGTTTTCTTCATTGCGGCTCCAACATAAAAAAGATGGATGATTCTTGGAAATATCGTAGTGAAGGAAAGACAGGTATCTTTCAAGGGATGTTCTCTTCGCTTAAACAACAACCAGATCTGATTTATAGAATGGATGGTGACTCTCATGACACATGGTTTTACGTTATGCCCTGCAGGGATGACATATCTCTAATTGATATGAAATTTCTTGGAAAATCCGTGGAAAAACGTGGAATCCTGCCAGTATTGGTTGTAGGTGATTTGTGGTGTTTTGATACAAATGGCCAAAAGATTATCTGTGGGGCTTCGTATGCAGCAAAGTTTGAGACAATCTCATTGCTAAGGGATAAAAACAATCCATTACCGCAAGTTCTATCTCAAAAACAACTCATAGAAAAGATCGCTTTATGTTGGCAAAACCTTGATGGTGATATTATTGAACCATACCTTGACAAAGATTTTCATTATACGTCTGATGCTGTTTTCTATGAAATGTCGAGCAGACGTGAATATATGAACTATTTACGTGGCAAGTTCGAAAGATTGAAAGATAGTTCCAATCCAATTGGTGTCCAGATTGGACGAATGGATGGTACAAATGATTTTGCACTACTTTTGCATCAAAGTGCCTATAATCAATCTTTGTTAGTTACCATTAAGGTTAATGAGGGACGTATTACATCAATGAGGATGAGTGAATATGAAGTGTAATGGTAGTATGGGAAGGAAACAGGTAAAATGATTCTGCTAAAGCTGCAAGAAATAGCTAACAAATCTTAACTACTGATTTGTATTAAACTATTCGTGTTTTACCAAAAACTATGCAAGATTGATTTCTCGCAGACAATGGGAACTTTATGGTATCATTTACGCTTGATGCCGTAAAGTTTCTTTTGATTTACAGACACTTACAAAATACATACTGGTTCAAACGTGGAGCCAGTCCAGCCACTCGTTCCACGATGTGAAGGTCTTCGCATTACCCTGTCCGTCAGAAACGAGCAACGCTGGAAGCCCCACGTAGATGTAAATATATAACTACAATATATAATACACCACCATGAGGCGTTCCCGTTGCTTTGCTTTGACAGACATTTTGAAGTTGCGAAGTTCTCACATCGTCAAGAACAAAGCGTACAGTTACGCCTTATTATTATGTATATTTGTCTACCACACCGAAGTGTAGATTCTCTTATCCTTAAAGATAGACTTTGCAAATGTAATATTTTACCCTCACATCACCAAGTTTTTTATCAAAAAAACATAATCATAGTAAAAAAATTATACTATAATACAGTTTACGAGCCCTACCTCTCCTATTTTTCTATAAAAGTTAAAAAAGCATTGAAACACAGAGGCTTTCTTACACATTACACACTTTTCCGACCGAACTTTCGTACCAAAACAACACTTTTCCGACCGAACTTGCTGTTTATAGTCCAAATAAATGCTCACACAAAACCCTTATACCTATTATTATAAGGACTATACCACCGAGCAGTTCTGGTTTCAATCTCTTTTCAACTCCCTTACCAAAGCGGATGCCAAGAAGGCTACCAACGATGCTGAATGCAAGGGAAACGAAACCTATGATGAGTAAAGGTAGGGATAATGAAGAAATAGTGTTGAAGCCAAGACAAGTGAAGGAGATGCCTACTGCCAAAGCGTCGATGCTGGTGGCTACGGCAAACACAAGCTGCGTCTTTAGCTTTCGAGGATTTATATGCTTGGCTTCTGCCTCTTCCTCTTCTTCATCATCAGAAAACGACTCCTTAATCATTCTTCCGCCAAGGAATGCCAACAAGCCGAAGGCTATCCAATGGTCATAGTCTTCGATAAGCGAGCTAAAGGAGTTTGTGGCAAACCATCCTGCAAGCGGCATCATAGCCTGAAACAATCCGAAAAGGAATGCCACGACAAGTATCGTGCGCCATTCTATCTTGCGTAGCAACACACCAAATACTATCGACACCGTGAAGCAGTCCATGGCAAGAGCTACAGCAAGAAGCCAAAGTTCGGGTATAGACATATTTATAAAGTCCTATTAAAAGCTATTGCTACCTATTTAATATAATAGCACTAAGCCTGCAAAGGCTGCGAAACAAATCATCTTTATTGGATTTATCTTCATGAAGTAGGTGCCAACGAAGGTTGCTGCAAAGAGAGCAATACTTATACAGAACTGCCATGGACTCTCGGAGAAAGAGCCAAAGTTTTCTTTTGTGAGAAGCAACAAGGTTGCAGCAGCAAGCAAACCTACTACTGTTGGGCGCAAGCCTATGAAGATGCTCTGCACCACAGGGGTGTTCATATACTTCATAAACATCTTGCTGATGAGCACCATCAATACGAATGATGGCAACACAAGAGCAAAGGTAGCAGTAAACGAGCCCAGTACTGCCAACGCCTCACCCATGCCGGCATTATGTACAGCAGTATATCCACAATATGTGGCAGAGTTGATGCCTATAGGACCAGGAGTCATCTGCGAAATAGCAACTATATTGGTAAACTCGGCAGTAGAAAGCCAATGATGGTGGTTTACGGTCTGCGTCTGAATAAGCGACAGCATGCCATATCCTCCACCGAAGCCGAAGACACCAATTATAAAAAATGTATAGAAAAGCTCTAAGAAAAGCATAATTTAAGTGAAGAGTGAAGAATTTATTTCTTCAAAATTCGATTATTCTGTTGGTTTAATGTATTGTCCATAGATATATCCACCCACAGCAGCAGCTATGATGATATAAATAGGGTTTACGCCCATAGCCCAAATGAGTAAAGCTGCAGCAATAGGAATCCAGCAGTTGTAGAGTCCGATGTTAGCACGCTTTGCCAAATTAAATGTAGGAGCCGCGATAAGAGCAACTACAGCAGGGCGTATGCCACGAAACATTGCTGCTATCCATGGCACATCCATAAATCTATGGAAAAACAGGGCTATAAACAATATGATGAGAAATGATGGCAATGCTGTGCCGAGTGAGGTACAGAGAGCGCCACGCTTCTTTCTCAATTTATATCCGATAAAAGTGCTTATGTTTATGGCAAACACGCCAGGGCAAGTTTGTGCCACGGCTATAAGGTCGAGCATCTCTTCATGAGACACCCATTTGTTTTTGTTTACCACTTCTTCTTCAATAATCGGAATCATAGCATATCCACCACCAAGGGTGAAAGCACCAATTTTGAAGAAAGTCTTGAAAGATGTCCAGTATATGTTGTCCATAATGAAAAAATAGTCTCATCCCAAAAGGATGTATCAAAAGGCGTAAACACTTTTGATACACCCTCGTGATAAGACTTATTTCTAATTAGAAGGTTTCCCGCAAAATATTGTGTAACAACTCCCCTCCCTTTCGGGGAGGGGTTAGGGAAGAGGCTATATTACTTCTTATTCTCAATCCACTTACGTGCATTCACGAATGCTTCGATCCAAGGAGTTACCTCGTCGTTCTTGTGTGAAGCATCCTGGTAGCCAAGCTGCCATGGGAAGATAGCACGCTCAAGGTGTGGCATCATAGCGAGATGACGACCATCGGCAGAGCAGATACCAGCTACGCTAAAGTCAGAACCGTTAGGGTTGCCTGGATATTCAGCATAGTTGTACTTAGCAACAACATTATACTTATCCTCACCCTCTGGCAAGTCGAAGCGTCCCTCTCCGTGGGCTACCCATATACCGAGCTTGCTTCCGCTCAACGAACCAAACATCACACTATTGTTTTGTGGGATGTTCAAGCCGAGATATGTGCTCTCAAACTTCTGTGAACGGTTGTGGAGGAGGTGTGAACGATTGGCGTGCTCAGGATTGATTAGGTTGAGCTCTACCATAAGCTGGCAACCGTTGCAGATACCGAGCGACAAGGTGTCTTCGCGAGCATAGAACTTATCCAAAGCCTCTTTAGCCTTAGGGTTGAAGAGGAATGCACCAGCCCATCCCTTTGCAGAACCGAGAACGTCAGAGTTAGAGAAGCCACCGCAGAATACAATCATGTTGATATCCTCGAGTGTCTCACGACCGTTGATAAGGTCGGTCATCATAACGTCCTTAACATCGAAGCCTGCAAGATACAATGAGTAAGCCATTTCGCGCTCACCATTGGTACCCTTCTCACGGATGATAGCAGCCTTCACGCCACTTGGAGTGCGACGGTCAGGGTCGGCACCATACTGAGCCAACTTACCTGTGAACGACTCTGGGTATTTCAATTCTACAGGCTGCTGCTTGTAGTTCTCGAAACGCTTCTTAGCCATGCCATTCATGCTCTGCTTGCGGTCGAGCAAGTAAGATGTCTTATACCACTTCTCGCGCAAAGCGTCGATATCGAAGTCGTGGCTCCAGTCGCCCTTAACAACTGTAAGAGTGCGTGAGCCAGGAACAGGATAACCAATCTTGGCAAAGCCAATGCCATTATCCTCGAGGTAGCCCATAAGCTCATGCTTGTGCTCGTCAGAAACCTGGATAACAACACCTGGGTTTTCTGCCATAAGGTTCTTAACAACATCGTCGCCAGCAAGGTTGTGAAGATTGATGTGCAAACCACCATCGGTATTGGCGAATGTCATCTCGAGCAATGTGGTAAGCATACCACCGGCAGAGATATCGTGACCTGCCATAATCCAACCGCGGCGGATAAGTTCCTGAACAGCATTGAAGCAGTCAGCGAAATACTCAGGATTCTTAACTGTAGGAACATCGCTGCCTACCTTGCCAAGGCTCTGAGCAAAGGCAGAACCACCAAGGCGCTGCTCGTCGAAGCTGAAGTCGATATGATAGAGGCTTGAGTTCTTGTCGTTGACAATAACAGGCGAAACAACCTTGCGGATGTCTTCAACCTCGCCACCACTTGTTACGATAACGGTTCCCGGAGAGATAATCTTCTCGCCATTAGGATATTGCTGTGACAAAGACAATGAGTCCTTACCTGTAGGAACATTCACACCAATAGCGCAGCAGAAGTCGCTCAAAGCCTCAACGGCAGCATACAAGCGAGCATCCTCACCCTTCTGTGAGCGGCAAGGCCACATCCAGTTAGCCGAGAGACTTATATTCTCGATAGCTGATGGATTCTCATCGTCGGTAGCCATAGGTGCCCAAACGATGTTAGTCAACGACTCGGCAACAGAAAGCACACTTCCAGCCTCTGGGCTTGCCAATCCTGCCTGTGGTGCATGACCAAGGGCTGTAGCGATACCCTTACGTCCACGATAGTCGAGGGCTACAACACCACAGTCGCTCAATGGCAACTGCAACTGTCCCTGACATTGCTGACGAGCCACCTTACCTGTTACGGAGCGGTCTACCTTGTTGGTCAACCAGTCCTTACAAGCCACAGCCTCAAGCTGAAGCATGCGCTCGGTATAGGCATCGATATCTGATAATGTATATGTAACGTCTTCGTACTTGCGCTCTACTGTCTCGTCTACCATCACGGTAACAGGCGAGTGACCGAACATCTGAGCAACATCGAGGTCGAAAGGCTTCTTGCCATCAGCCTGAACAAAGCTGAAGTGTGCATCGCCAGTAGTTTCACCAACTACATACATAGGAGCACGCTCACGCTCAGCAATCTTCTTGACATGCTCAAGGTGCTTCTCGTCGATGAGAAGTCCCATACGCTCCTGCGACTCGTTGGCAATAATCTCCTTAGCGCTCAAAGTCTTGTCGCCGATAGGGAGCTTAGACATATCAATCTCGCCACCACACTCTTCAACAAGCTCAGAGAGACAGTTCAAGTGACCTGCTGAACCATGGTCGTGGATAGAAACAACTGGGTTGTTGTCTTCTTCTACCAATGCACGCACAAGGTTGTAAGCACGCTTCTGCATCTCTGGGTTAGCACGCTGAATAGCGTTGAGCTCGATACCGTTGCTATAGCGACCAGTATCTACCGACGATACAGAACCGCCACCGAGACCGATGCGATAGTTGTCACCACCAACGACTACAACCTTGTTGCCTGGCTGTGGTTCCTTCTTCAAGCAGTCGCGCTTGGTACCATAGCCTACACCACCAGCAAGCATGATAACCTTGTCGTAAGCATACTTCTCGCCATTCTCCTGATGTTCGAATGTGAGGAGAGAACCTGTGATAAGAGGCTGACCAAACTTGTTACCGAAGTCGCTGGCACCATTAGAAGCCTTTATCAATATCTGCTCAGGACTCTGATAGAGCCACTGGCGTACTGGCAATATATCTTCCCAATCGCGCTCTGGGTCTGCATTGCCATTATCGTCTTTCAGACGTGGGTATGCTGTCATATAAACAGCTGTACCAGCAATAGGCCATGAGCCAACGCCACCACCCATACGGTCGCGGATTTCACCACCTGTACCTGTAGCAGCACCGTTGAAAGGCTCTACGGTAGTTGGGAAGTTGTGGGTTTCAGCCTTTAGAGAGATCACGCTCTCGATATCCTTCACCTTAAACCAGTCGGCTGTAGACTGATCAGCAGGAGCAAACTGCTCGATAACAGGACCCTGTGAGAAAGCCACATTATCCTTGTAAGCAGAAAGAATCTTTCCTGGGTGCTCTTTGGTGGTCTTCTTAATCATAGCGAAGAGCGAGCTTTCCTTCTCTACGCCATCGATGATAAACTTACCACCAAAAATCTTATGACGGCAATGCTCAGAGTTGATCTGTGCGAAGCCGAATATCTCAGAGTCTGTCAATGGTCTGCCATTCTGCTTTTCAATTTTGTGCAGATATTCCATCTCTTCTGGCGAGAGGGCGAGACCTTCTTCCTCGTTAAACTTCTCAAGGTCGTCAACGAGCTTGATAGGTTCTGGAGTGTGTTCAACTGTGAAGATGGTCTGGTCCAAACCCTTATACATACGCTGCAGCATAGGGTCGTGGTCGGCATCCTCAGAACTTACAGGGAAGTACTCCTCTATACGAGAAATGCCGTTAAGTCCCATGTTCTGGGTTATCTCAACAGCATTCGTACTCCATGGTGTTATCATCTCACGGCGTGGGCCAACAAAGTATCCTCCGAGAGTCTCGGAGTCCATGAGCTGGGCATCGCCAAAGAGCCAACAAAGTTCGTTGATTTCGTCTTGACTTGGTTTGTGGTTAACCTCAGTCGCAATTACATTCTCCTTAGGAGTCTTAAAGAACAGAATCATAAAATTATGTTTTATCGATAAAAAATTGTTTGCCTTAATAGCGCCTGACAACATCAATTATATTAAGGTACAGAATACCGCATACAACGATGCAGAATGCAACATATTATAATAATGTGTCTTAGCCGTTGCAAAATTACACCAAAATTTCGATTAAGCGAAAAGAATGCCAAGGTATTTGCATAATTAGCCTAAAGAAAAATAATGTTGCTCTATAAAAAACTTGTAATCAACAAAAATCGTAAAACCACATGTCTATTCCTGTCGTTATAAAATGCGAGTAGTCTCATTGGCAATTTCGAGTAGCCTCGTTGGCATTTTCGAGTAGTCTCATAGACCATCGAGACTACTCGCATTCTTCAGGAAGCTTATTTGATTTTCGTTTTATTTCGTTTATACTCAAGCCTTGCCATAAATAGAAAAAGGTAGGCTCATATTCTGAACCTACCTCATTATTGTAATTATAAAATAATTCTATCTTAGATTACAAAGAGAACTTGTAGCCAAGAGTAATCTGGAATACGCTATTCTTAGAGTCTCCATCATCAAAAACCTTGGTCACGCCCCAGTTGTAGCGAGCATCAAGAACGATATTCTGATACTGATAAGAAACACCTACTGGAATAGCAAGATCAAATCCCTTTACACCGTCATCATCAGATTCACCCTCTATAGAAACGCCAGAACCTTCAATCTTCGTCTTAGAAGAAAGTTTAAAACCAGGCTGAACACCCAACTTAACAGCAAGACCTGGAGCCACATAAACATTAGCGAGAATAGGAACGTTCAAATAGTCGAGTTTCACAGTAGTGTCTACATTACCTTCAGAAAACTTATATCCCTGCATAGAATAAACTAAACCAGCGCTCACGCCGATCATATCTGTAACACCATATTCAAATTCTGCACCAGCTGCCAAACCAATACGAGCGTCTACATCGTCAGCATCTGTAACGTTAGCGATGTTTAAACCAACTTTAGGCTGGATAGTAATCTGACCTACTGCGTTCTGTGCAAATGTAGCTACTGATGCCAACATCATAGCTGCAGTTAAAAACATTTTCTTCATAATTTGTGTAAGTTTAAGTTAATAAAAGAATTTTTCTTCTAACAAAAAGAATCACTCCGTTAATTTCATCTAACATTCTGCGCAAAGATAAAGCTATTATTTGACACAACAAAGCAAAAAGGCAAAAAAGTTATAACAAATATGTAAAAAAACTATTTTTATATACGAATAAGGCTTCTTTATTACACATATTACATAATAAACGCATAAAATTTTGCCAATCAACCGAAAAGCAGTAACTTTGCACCCACGTTCTATCATTAGGTCTGCGCGCCTGATGAATGGAATTACCCTCAGAAACATAATGTTATATCATTTATAGAGTTAGTCGCGCAGGATTATCTCTGTATTATCATATTTATAAATAGTATGTCATATCTATTTTCATCAGAGTCGGTTTCAGAGGGACATCCCGACAAGGTAGCCGACCAGATTTCAGACGCCATCCTCGACCAGTTCCTTGCTTACGACGACAAGGCGCATTGTGCTGTTGAATCTTTCGTAACAACAGGACAGGTTGTTATCATGGGCGAAGTTCGCTCTGCTGAGTATATCGACCTCGCAACAATAGCACGCCGTACCATCAACAAGATTGGATACACTAAGTCGGAGTATCAGTTCGATGGCAACTCATGTGGTATTCTCACAGCCATTCATGAGCAGAGCGACGACATCAATCGTGGCGTTGAGCGCGAAGAAGACGAGAACCAGGGTGCTGGCGACCAGGGTATGATGTTTGGTTACGCTTGTAACGAAACTGAGAACTACATGCCTGTAAGCCTCGACCTTGCACAGCTCATCATGAAGACTCTTGCCGACATCCGCAAGGAGGGCAAGGAGATGACTTATCTTCGTCCAGACTCTAAGAGCCAGGTTACTATAGAATATAGCGACAATGGTGTACCTCAGCGTATCGACACTATCGTAGTAAGCACCCAGCACGACGATTTCGTAAAGGATGCTAACGGCAACGATGACGACGAGGCTATGCTCACAAAGATTCGCGAAGATGTTATCAACATTCTTATACCAAGAGTTAAGGCTCAGGTTGGCGACAAGGTATTGGCTTTGTTCAACGACGATATCAAATACTTCGTTAACCCTACAGGCAAGTTCGTAATCGGTGGTCCTCACGGAGATACTGGCTTGACAGGTAGAAAGATTATCGTTGACACCTATGGTGGCAAGGGCGCTCACGGTGGTGGCGCTTTCTCTGGTAAGGATTCAAGCAAGGTAGACCGCTCTGCTGCTTATGCCGCACGCTATATAGCTAAGAACATGGTAGCAGCAGGTGTTGCTGACGAGATGTTGGTACAGGTTGCCTATGCCATCGGTGTGGCAAAGCCTGTAAGCATATATGTAGACACCTATGGCAAATCGCATGTCAACATGACTGATGGCGAGATTGCAGCTAAGATTGCTCAGATGTTCGACCTTCGTCCAAAGGCTATCGAGCGCAAGCTTAAGCTTCGCCAGCCTATGTATCTCGAAACCGCTGCTTATGGCCACATGGGTCGCAAGAACGAGGTTGTGAAGAAAACCTTCACCAGCCGCTACCATGAAGAGAAGACCATCGAGGTAGAACTCTTCACATGGGAGAAGCTCGACAGAGTAGACGATATAAAGAAGGAATTTGGCCTATAATAAGCCCCAATATTAGCTTTATATTAGCATAGTATTAGCTTTATATTAGCCCCCAATTCCTCGTTGGATGTCGTTTTTACGACATCCCCATCCTTATTAAAAGCAAATATCACACAGGTAGCTAATGTTTATACAAAACACAGATACCATACAGACCCAGGGAACGGCGATTGCTGAAGAGGCTGTCGCCGTTCACCATTCAGGACAGCTTACTCCAGCCCAAGTGCTCAGTTGGTTGCCCAAGTCGGCTACGCCTGCTCAGCAGGACTCGGCTATTAGGGCTCACATCAAGATAAAACCCATCACCTACAGCTCACGCCCCGACACCCTTGGCACCCCATGTACCAAGCCCGACCTCAGAACTTTCAACCTCAACGAACCTCAATGGCATAGCAAATCGTTGGTACAGAAGGATTCTATCTATAAGCCAGAGGTGGTGGCATGGCGACAAGGAGTAGGCGGCGACCCTATCCCCTACACTATTGCTGGCGACAATGTTGTCACATCTGTATTGTTGGGATGCTTCATCATAGCCATGGTGTCTATATCTCAATCCCGCCAGTTCATATTCCGTCAGGCAAAGAACTTCTTCTATGCACCACGGGCAAAGACTACCGAGATTACAGAAACATCCAACGAGCTTCACTTTCAGCTATTCCTGCTTCTGCAAACTTGCATACTATTCTCGCTGACATTCTTCTATGCCGTTAGAGGATATGCTTCGCAGACCTTCATCATCGACCAATACCTTGTTATGGGATGCCTAACAGGAATCTTTGCAAGCTATTTTCTTGCCAAGAGTGTGATGTATTGGATAGCAGGATGGTTATTTTTTCACAAGAAGAATACTTTACAATGGCTTAAGTCTTTTGTATTCCTTTCATCTATAGAAGGAGTACTTCTATACCCACTTGTTTTACTCATGGCATACTTCAATATGGAAGCTAAAAATGCCGTGATTTACATGGCAATAGTGGTAATATTGACCAAATTGTTGGGATTTTACAAGACGTATATCATCTTTTTTAGATTTAAAGGTACATTTTTGCAAAATATTTTGTACTTTTGTACCCTTGAAATTGTACCTGCTGTTTCATTATGGGGAAACCTCATAGCAGTGTGCAACTATTTGAAAGTTAATTTTTAGGACATTAATACGAAATGATTAAGAAGATTCTGGTATCTCAACCCAAACCTGCAAGTGACAAGTCTCCATATTACGAAATAGCAAACGAATATGGCGTAGAATTGGTGTTCCGCCCATTCTTCAAGGTTGAAGGTATCTCTGCCAAGGAGTTCCGTCAGCAGAAGGTGAGCATATTGAGTCATACGGCTGTAGTGTTCACTTCAAGACATGCTATAGACAACTATTTCAACATAGCCAAGGAAATGCGTCTCACCATTCCTGAGGATATGAAGTACTTCTGTGTCACAGAAACCATTTCGCTATATATCCAAAAATACGTTCAGTATCGTAAGCGCAAGATATTCTTCGGCTCTACTGGCAAGATTGATGATCTCGTGCCTGTAATGCAGAAGCATAAGGCTGAAAAATATCTCGTACCACTGAGCGATGTCCACAACGACCACGTGAAGGAATTGCTCGATGCAAAGAACCTCAACCATACTGAATGTGTGATGTTCCGCACCGTTAGCAACGACCTCACAGAGCAAGAGGTTAAGGATTTCGACTACGACATGTTGTTGTTCTTCAGTCCTACAGGCGTAAAAGCCCTCACCAAGAACATTCCTGACTTCAAGCAAGGCGACATTCGCATCGGAGCTTTCGGTCCTGCTACAGCAAAGACTGTTGCAGACGAAGGTCTGCGTCTCGATATCGAAGCACCAACATCTGCTTACCCATCAATGACAAGCGCATTGAATGCCTACCTCGCCAACATCAGAGACGAGGAGTAGGCTCATACACATATTATATATATAGATGACAGAAAGGAGCATTAACAACCTATATACCCTAAGGAAGTCGGAACGCACTTGCAGCAAGATAGCTATCGACAATCTGTTCAAGGGCGGACACAGCCGCTCATTGTCAGCGTTTCCTATAAGGGTGGTATACCTCGTATCTGACACCCCACAGCAGGAGCAGTGCCAGATTATGGTGAGTGTGCCTAAGAAATGCTTCAAGAGAGCGGTTAAGCGCAATAGGGTGAAAAGGCAGATAAGAGAAGCCTACAGACTCAACAAAACCATCGTGACAGAACAGATGAAGAAACACGAAGGCAAATACTTGACAATGGCTTTCATCTGGCTCGACGCTGAATTGCACGATACCGACGAGATAAAGTCGAAGATGATAAACCTGCTGGGCAGAATAAGCGAGCGACTATGAAAACTTTCATCCATTGGTGCTCACGCATAGTGGTTTTTATGCTGCTATTGCCAATAAGGTTTTATCAAACTTGCATCTCTCCTCTCACCCCACCCTCGTGCCGATTTCAGCCCACATGCTCGGAGTATGCACGCCAAGCTATCATAAAGCACGGCCCCGTCAAAGGTCTTTGGCTTGCCATACGTCGACTGCTGAGATGCCACCCTTGGGGAGGCAGCGGCTACGACCCTGTACCATAACACCCCACATGTTTTTACATTAACCCTTTGAAAATAACATAAAACCATAATAAAGTGAAGAATTTCGTAGAAGAACTAAAATGGCGTGGTATGTTGGCACAGATGATGCCAGGTACCGAAGAATTCTTGCAGAAGAATATGGTGTCAGCATATCTCGGTACTGACCCTACAGCCGACTCATTGCATATTGGTCATCTCTGTGGCATCATGATGCTTCGCCACTTGCAGCGCTGTGGCCACAAGCCTTATCTTCTCGTTGGTGGTGCTACCGGTATGATTGGCGACCCTTCTGGCAAGAGCCAGGAGCGCAATCTGCTTGATGCAGACACTCTCTATCACAACCAGGAAGCTATCAAAAAGCAGGTTTCCAAGTTCCTCGACTTCGATGGCACAGAACCTAACAAGGCTGAGATGGTGAACAACTATGACTGGATGAAGGACTTCACATTCCTCGACTTTGCACGCGAGGTTGGTAAGCACATCACCGTAAACTACATGATGGCTAAAGACTCTGTGCAGAAGCGATTGAACGGTGAGGCTCGCGACGGTTTGTCATTCACAGAATTTACATATCAGCTCCTTCAGGGCTACGACTTCTTGTATCAGTATCAGAAGTATGGCGTACGCCTACAGCTTGGTGGCAACGACCAGTGGGGCAACATGACTACAGGTACAGAGCTTATCCACCGCACATTGGGCAACGATGTTGAGGTATTCTGTCTCACCTGTCCTTTGATTACCAAGGCTGACGGTAAGAAGTTTGGCAAGACCGAGAGCGGAAACATCTGGCTCGATCGCAACCGCACAACTCCTTATGCTTTCTATCAGTTCTGGCTCAACGTTAGCGACGACGATGCTGAAAAGTATATCAAGATATTCACCGACCTCGACAAAGAGACTATTGATGCTCTCATAGAAGAGCACAAGCAGGATCCTGGTCGCCGTGTGCTCCAGAAGCGTCTTGCTGAAGAGGTTACCACTATGGTACACTCTGCAGAAGACTTGCAGACAGCACAGGAGGCTTCTAACATTCTCTTCGGTAAGGCTACTAAGGAGAATCTCCAGAAGCTCGACGAGGCTACATTCCTCGATGTCTTCAATGGTGTGCCTCACTACACTGTAGGTCGCGACGTTATTGGTCAGCCAGCTATCGACGTATTCAACCAGGAAGGCATGGACATCTTCCCAAGCAAGAGCGAAATGCGTAAGCTCGTTAAGGGTGGTGGCGTGAGCCTCAATAAGGAGAAGTTGGCTGCTTTCGATAAGGTTGTTACCGAAGATGACCTCATCGACGGAAAGTATCTTCTCGTACAGAAGGGTAAGAAGAATTACTTCCTTATCACAGTAAAGTAATATATTTCGAATAGTTATTCAAGTCCTTACTAAAGGCTTAACATAAAGAAATATTGTCGAAAATTTGGTAGTAGACAAAAAAAGCACTACCTTTGCAAACGGAAATTGGACCATGGTGTAATGGTAACACTACAGGTTTTGGTTCTGTCATTATGGGTTCGAATCCCGTTGGTCCAACTTCATAAGCTTAGGTTAAGCTATAGCAAAAGGGTGAAATCATTATTGATTTCACCCTTTTGTTGTTTATTATCCCTTCTTGTCTTTCAACATTTCTTGCTAAAGATAGAGAAAATTATCAATAAAAGCACTATCTTTGCAAAGTAAAACCTATATATGTACAACTAATTAACATTATCAACATTCTAAACTCGCAAACAACTACAAGATGAAAACCATTTTATTACTCGCGTCGCTGGCATTCTCTACCAGCATGATGGCACAAACAGACGTTACTGCAGAGTATGTAAAGAATGCATCCTTCGAACTTGATGATCTCAAAACGATGGAAGCCGTGAACAACTCTGCTGACGGACTGCGTGGATACAAAACCACAGCTCCTTCAGAATGGACGGTGACAGGAACAGGAGTGACATCGCTCTTGGTTACAACCGATTGTTTTACCGACAACAACTTTGGTAAAGTTACTACCATCAGCGATGGTACCCAGGCATACTATCTACGCCAGGGATGGTCGGCTGGCACCACCACTCTCAACCAGTCAATAGCATCATTGCCTAAGGGAAAGTACAAACTTCAGGCTGATGTTCGCTCGGCTTACGCCAACTCTGCCACATCATCGTTCCGCCTCATAGCAAATGATGACAACGCTACAACATCTTTCGCCCAAGGCTCAGCAAGCTATTTCACAACTGCTAAGTGGCAGACCTATGAACTCAACTTCGAGCAGGAAGTAGATGGCTTGGCAGAAATTGGTATTGGCATAGACTGGCAATCTGGTGGTAGCTGCATCATGATTGATAATGTACGCCTCACTCGCCTTGCCGACGACTATGTAGAACCAGGCGACCCGACAGAAGACCAAGTGAAGAGCGTAACAGAAGGCATCATAAATGGTGACTTCATTGACGAAGCTACTATGCAGGGCGACTTGCTACAAATGCTTGCCAACTTCACAACATACTTGAAGAATGATTTCCAAGCTGCTCAGACTCCTAACAGCAAGGGTGAACAATGCGGATGTTTCAAGAGCAATTCTACTATGAAGAACAATGAGGACGGTGTGCGCTCTAATGCCGACCTCTCTATGATATGTGCATTCCTTGCCAAATATGGCAAAGAGAAGGTTACATTGCCAGCCAACGTCTCTTGGGACGACATTGAGCAGATGGCAATGAAATCGCTCGTTTTTGCTTACTCCACTCATAAAGCCAACAAACTGAAGGTTTGTGCCGACAACAACTATTGGGGCTCTACATCTGCTTCCGACCATGTTTGGGAAAGTTCGCTTTGGGCTATGTCGGTAGCTTATTCTGCCTTCTTCCAATGGGATAAACTCTCTGACAACCAAAAGGGATATATCAAAGCATTACTCAAGGCAGAATGCAACTACGAGCTAAACCGCTCTATTCCTACAGGCTATGCTGGCGACACCAAGGCTGAAGAGAATGGATGGGAGGCTGACGTGCTTGCAGCAACTCTCGGCTTGTTCCCTAACGACGAATTGGCACCAAAGTGGTTTGCTCGTCTACGCGAGTTTGCTATCAATAGCTATTCTCACAAGGATGATGCTAACAACAATACCGTCATCGACCCTGAATACGACAACACTACTGTTGCCAACCTTTACAAAGGTCAGAACCTCTACGACGACTACACCCTGCAAAACCATAACTATTTCCACACCTCTTATCAGAATGTGGTAATCCAGGAACTTGGCGAAGCAGCTCTTGCCATGAAGCTCTTCCAGACATCGCTCTACGGTGAAGAGAAATGGAAGACCAACGCTTTGATGCACAACAACGACAAGGTGCAGAAGGAAGTGCTCAACTGGCTTGCTCTTGCTGATGGCGAACTTGCTATGCCTAACGGCAACGACTGGAGCCTGTTCCTCTACGACCAGATAACATCTTATACCACCAACGCCTGCTTCCTCAGAGATGCTGATGCGTTGATGCTCGAAAATCTTGCTTACAAGATGATAAAGGCTCGCCAAACCACCACCTCTGATGGTTCATGGCTCCTTCGTTCTGATATCGGTGCACGCCGTATGGGTGTAGAGGCTCATCGCGTTATGATGACTTACCTCATGCACTCTGTTGCCTCTACAGCCGACCTCCAGGCTTCTGACTTCGAAACCTTCCGTCAGCAGTATTCTGCTGCTAAGCATATCAAGTCGCAAAATATCGTCAGAGCATACACCAAAGATCGCTTCACAACCTTCTCTTGGGCACCAGGCATATCAAGCTATACTGGTTATATCGCTGCCAACTCTGTAGATAAAAACAAGATTATCGTGCCTTACAAGCAGAACAACACGGGCAACTTCCTCGGCTTCTATACCGTCAACGGCAAGAAGACCAACGCTACTCCTGTTGTTAATGGTATATACCAGTTTGATGGCGACGCATGGGTGATGAATGGTGAACTCAACACCAACGAGTCTACTCTCAACAACCGCTTTGCAATATATTCTACTCCAGGCAACGCTGTTATCTATCTCGACTATGTTTCAGCTCTTGCCGATGGTACCATCACTAAGGAGCAAGGTGGACTCACCGCCATCTCGGTAGACGAACTTACCAAGACTCACCGCACACTATACTACGATGACACTCACAAGCAGAGCGATGGTTCGCAGTTCATGACCTTCACTTCACCTTGGGTCAACGTAGACAACGCTCTCGGCATCATATCTCATGGCGACAAGCTCATGGGCTTTGGCGATCGTGGCAACAACAACTCTATAATGACTGCCAAGCTCTACCCTTCTTACTCCACTAAGAGCCGCCAGTTCCATAATGGCGAAAAGGTAGATAGCCGCAACGTGGTATACTACAGCAATATTGATGCAACAGAGACCAAGCAGATGAGCGACGAGTTTATCTCTCTCACCGACAAGTTGCCAGAGGGATGGAATGGAGCCTTGGCTGCCGACCCAGATGGCACACGCTATCTATTGCTCTCTAACTTCATGAGCGACAAGAAGGCTGAATTTGAAATGCCTGTCACTCCTCTCGGCATTCCTGTTGTCAGCCAACCTTCTTTCATGGGCAAGCTCTCTGTAGCCATCGAGCAAAACAATAGTGCTGTTAGTGCTACCCGCATCTTTGTCGACGACTCTTCGCTATCCACAGTTCTTGACAAAGACGACAACAACTCAGCATATATCCAGAATATGGCTGACTGCGTATGCGAATACAACGTTCGTGCCATCACCGACAATGGTATCGTAGAAAAGACCATAAAGATATCTGATTGTGCTAAAGTTACTATCTCTGGAGGCGACCTTCTCGTGGAAGGTGCTACGTTTCCCACATCCGAAACAGAAGATTTCACGAAAGGATATAAGGACATTACAGAAAACTGTGTGCAGAACGGAAACTTCGAAGAAGACGAAACCTATGGTACTGTAAGCACCAATATCACATCTAATGGTGCTACATACGCTAAATGCTACACCAACAAAGTGGCTCCTATCAGCAGCAAATGGCAAAACCTATTGCCTGTTGCAGGTTGGACTCCTAACAGCACCCTCAGCGGTGGTAGCAACTTCTGCCGTATGTACTCTATGCCTTACAGCAACACCATGTTCTGTGTTAGTCCAAGCAACGTAGGCAACTATGCAGCAAAGACAGGCCGTAGCGTTAGCGACGAAACTGCTGGCGACCGCACCCTCACCGTCCTCAACTCATGGGACAAGGGCAACAACGCCATCACTCAAAAGGTTTCTCTCCCTGTAGGCTCTTATCGTGTACTCCTTGATATGAAGTACGATTGCGCCAACCAAACCAACAACGATGGTAAGAAGGTTACAACAGCCAGCAACACCAATACCTCGCTCACAGGCGTCTCATACAATGGCACCACAGACTATCGCTATCCAGATGCTCCAAACACATGGCAGTTGATGGTCTACGACTTCGACCTCGATACAGATACCGACGTAACTCTCTCGCTCGGATATTCTTCATCTGCAAGCACAGGCGCTGCCAACAACACCTTATTATATATAGACAACATCCGCCTACTACAGAAGCTCACCAACGGCATTAGCGAAATCAACACTCCATCATCTTCTGCCAACAATGCAATCTTCAATATCGCAGGTCAGCGAATGACTGCACCACACAAGGGATTGTATATTCAAAACGGAAGAATAAAGAGTAAAAGATAATGGTTTATCAAAAGTCAAAACAGCACACCCCGAATAGGGCGTGCTGTTTTTATTTTTGATATATCCTCGTAGAATATCAAAGTGCCTGTTCACAAAAGCTTATTTCTTAACTGCACCAAATTTATTGATTGCCTTTTCTATTAGGTCGTGGGTGCCTGAACCATCGTTGACATACTGCACCACCATTTCGGCATAGTCAATAGCCTCGCGTAGCTCAGTAGTCTTGTTCTGAATATTCTTAGCGTTGGTCAACAATGATAACAATTTGTTAAGGTCCTCTGGTTCTGCCAAGTTGCCTGGTCGCATGGTGTTGATAGCCACATTAAGGGCAGACACAACCTCATCGACTTTTGCTTGGGTCAGATTCTTCTTATCCAAAGCGTTTATAGCCTCAGCAGCTTTCACTTGCTGGCATAATCTTGCATAACCATTAGGAGCCCAAGGAGCGAATGCTGGCACCTTTACGCTCATCGCTTCCCATGCCTTCTGATTATCCATACGCTCTTTAGCTATGGCGAGAGCCTGCTCGAGCGAAGTCTTATCAACACCTTTAGCAACCAGCTTCTTTGCCCCTGTCTGCATGTCAATGCGCAGATAGTGGGTAGAGTGGTCAGTCTGATAATAGTCGGGAGTGAATGTTATAGTTCTGTTATCAGGAGTCTGCATCTGCAGAGTATATAGCTTATCGTTGGTTCCGTCGGTAGCACCATCATCTTTTAGCGTAAGCTCGTTGAGCGTTGACGACAGTGTGATATCAGCATTCTTCCACTCTTTAATATCCTTTGTTGCCATTACCATCGGACCATACATAATAGTTCCCACCCATTGAGGAGAGAAAGGAGTGCGAACCTCATTCTTGCCAGTAGCAGCAAGATCCATCTTGTCGGGTCCCCAGTTCACATGCTTAGTGAAAGGCATACATACCTCTACTCTATCCCCGTCTTTCCATATATGGTTGCTTATTGCAGCATACGAGCATGGAAGATAGCTCTTGGCAATAGACTTACCATTGAGCTTTATGTCGAAGCCCTTTGTAGCCCAATAAGGCACACGTAGCTTGAGAGTAAAGTCGGCAGTAGCCTTACCGTTGGTTCTTATTGTGAGCATGCTATGTTGTGCAGGCCACTCACACTCTTGCTCTATAGTCACTCCCTTAGCCTCCCATCGAGCAGTTGTAGGCATATAGAGTCCAACCCACATAGTGTTGTCGTTAACGAAATAAGCAGCCTCTTGGTATTTCACATGGTTCTCAGCGCCTGTACCTCCGCAGCATGTGCTTTGTGGAGTATTGTTGCCATAAGGTTTTATGGCATTCATACCAACAGCATACTGATATGTAACAGCCCAATGTTCGGGATGCAACGAGCCTATTATCTGATTATAGAGCACACGCTCATAGTAATCCATATACTCTGCATTATCAGGATTGAAGCAGTTGAGGTCTTTAGTGAGCTTGGCAAGATTATATGCACAGCATGTCTCGTTGATATCAGGATTAGGATACATATCGCGTTTGCTGTCGCTCATCACGTTGGTATTCATCGACAATATCTGCGAATAAGGCTGACGAAACATCTCGCCATTGCCTACGCTTCCCATAGCATACACATATTTGCCTTGCATCATATTCCAGAAGTTGTAGGCTATATTGTAGTAATAAGGATTGCAGTTGCCGATAAACGATCTCAGCGCACCAGTAATCATTGGGATATGCTGATTAGCATGTCTGGTTCTTATATCATCGATGTTTGCCGCCAGAGGATTGAACAAAGCAGGAGTATCGAAGCAGTTGGCAGCCTCTAAGAGTTTTTTCTTCTCGTCCTTACTATCCACCATTTCGCTTAGTCGAGCAAGCGACTCAGCCATTCCTCCCACTTCGCCAGCAATATACATATTCCACATTTCATAGCGGTTGCCAGGTTTAGCCTGTCGCTGAGCCTTGTCGCCATCCGCTTTCACGTATGTGCGATAGTGCATTCGGTTCCACACCCATAGTCCCATATCTTTGGCTATGAGGAGCGCCTTGGCAGCAATCTCTTTGTCGTCGATATTATTGGCAATATCTATGAGTCCAGCCAACTGTTTGTGTATAGTATAATAAGGTGCCCATACACCCTGTTCATTATTATAAGGAGCATATTTCTCTATAAGTGCAGGATGAGCAGCAGGAATGGCATTAAGGTATCCATATCCATAGTTGCGATAATCCTTCTTATACCTATCAAAGTCAGCCCAGCTTCCTCCCATCTTCATTAGCACTTCTTCTGGAGCATAGTCGCGAGCCTCTCTATATCGGTTTAGCGTGCTATCCCAAACGAAAGTACGCTCTTGGCAAGCACGCAGTTCGTCAACCATTCTCTTTATTCTCTTGCGCAGTTCTGTCTTCTCGGCAGTTTCTTCATTAGGATTGCATGAAGCAAAGGCGAAAGCCAATGAACTCATATAGTGACCTGAGCCATGACCTTTAAGCTTTGTTGTTGGCGAATCCCAGCCATCAGCCACGGTATAGCCATCGGTAGGCAACCCGTATGTATCGCGATAGTTATAAAGTTGCTGAGTGATATCCCACGACAACAGAGTCTTGATATTAAGGTTCCTATTGTTAGTCAAGCGGTTTTTGCCATTAATGCTCACCTCCGTTAGCTTTAGAGGATTTGCCACAGGATGGCAGTTTGGAGTATTCCATTTATTGTTAGTAACAACCACGGTTGCAACAAGTGGGTAACCTTTGTTTGTAGTGTTGTCGCCAATGATATAACCCTCAATTGTATATTCGCTACCTACTGGATTGCGTTGTGGGTCAGCCTCTGCTTGCTCAGTAGCACGCATATAGTTCTCCCACTTAGCTTGTCGCCATTCGTGCGAACCATCACTATAAGTCACCCACACTTGCCAAGGCAAACGTGGTACTGTGCCTACAGGACTCTCCACCCTTATTGGCGAAACCTTTTTTATAGAACGTTGCTTTTGCTTCTTGATCTTTGCTGGTTTCCCAAGGTTCTCTACCTTTGCTGGTTTCTTCTGCAACTCTGAAGCATTAATAGAAATAGGTGCGCTAATGCCTAAACACATAGCGCCAGTAATGATAAAGTTGATAGTTTTATTCATATATGTTAGTCTGAAACATTTTTCCGGTGCGAATTTATGAAAAATAAATGATGCAGCAAAAGAATGTATAACAAAAAAATGCCCTATAGTAATATATACAGCCAACTGAGGAAATAAAACACAGCCAACTGAGGAAATAAAACACAGCCAACTGAGGAAATAAAACACAGCCAACTGAGGAAATATAAAAAAAAGTACTGATTTTATTCAATACGATGAATAAAGAAAGGGTAATTGAGAAAAATGGATATAAGGTCAATATTTTGCCTATATATAAGTTTTAATGAGCGGCAATATGCGGATGCCAATTCGCAATCAAGGGTCTATACGCCACCTGTTCATCGTGGCATATAGACCCTTGTTGTTTTTTCGCTATTGAATTATTTTAGTGCGAATTATTTCTTGGATTTGAATATTTTAGTTATATTTATGCCTGGTATTCAAATATTTACGATTATGACAGAATACATACAAAGAAATATAGATTCAGAACTCAGCGCATGGAAAGAAGATTCCATGCGAAAACCAATAAATAACACAACTGACGATAATTCACAACAAAGGGGTGCAAACGGCATGATGCTGTTTGCACCCCTTACTTATGTTAGAATCAGAAGCGTAATATTACGCACCCTCACCAGGATACTCTGGAGAGGTAATTACAGCTCCTGGACCATACTCACCTGTATTGTCCTTTTCACTTCCTGCTAAGATGCAGCAACTTTCCATTTCAACGATCTGAATAGTCGGTGACAAATATTCTTTCTTTTCCATATTTTTTTGTTGTTTAATTATTTAACAATAAATTTCTTGCCATTCTTGATATAGATACCCTTGCCAGGTGTTCCCTTTACGCGCTGACCATTTAAGGTATAGATGGCAGATGACTTGACAGAAGAACCCGACTGCATGTCATCTACTGTACCTATAATGCGGATACCTGTAGTAGAACTGTCGTCTGGCAATCCGATGCTGAACACCATGACACCATAAGGAGCCGACTGTGATTTCTGAATGTTCAGATACATGCGATAAGGTGACAAATTGCCTGTGTGCATACCAAACTTACCATCAGTACGCAAACTATAACTACCATCTTCCAGAGTAGTGGTAGTGAAAACACCACCTGTTGAGGCACTTGCCAGATCATGACAAATAGGCATGAAAGGAGAATTGCCATTCCAGTCTCTAAGGGTCAGCGACTTGGCTGCTGGATTCTTATAGAAGTTGGCGCTATACTCCACATCCTGTGTTTTAGCAACCAGAGTCTTAGCCTCGTTTCCTTCACTGAGTTTGACTATCATTGGCTTGCCAGCCGCGATGGATGTAGGATTATCGAGCATCAAGATATAATTGACAAATTTTCCATCATTCGCAGTCAAGTGAATCATCATGTCTCCCACAGAATAACACTCCTCTGCACCAATGATGTCAGCGACATTAATGTCGAAAGGAAGACAGAGCGATGCATAACCCGTCTGTCCCTCTTTGAGTTGACGGCTATACTGAAGGTTCTTCACCGTGAACTTAGCCTGGGTGTTGATGGCTGTAGAAGCATCGGTAAGGTTCAGTTCCTTGACATAGAACTTGCCGTCTTCTGCCTTAGCCTCCAGTGTTCCATCTGCATCAGCGAAATACTTATGAAGAGTGCAGCCCTCGTTGCTGCAGCCCATGTGATAGATGAGCTTGGCTGAGTCGAACACAGGACTGGTTAAAGTGGCAGATGCTACGTGAATCAATTCACTATCAGAAGACCTGTTGCTATATGAGGAAGTCGTTCCGTCGCAGTAACTGAATGATCCATGATATACAGTATTGCCTTCAGCAGCTGTCAAAACAGGATAAGCATCTGCATCAGTTCCAGAGAGTTTCTGATACCATGCCAAGGTGCTTCCTTCTGCAGAGGTAGATGTAGAGCCATTCAGCAACCATGCCACCTCACCGCTCTTTATCTGCTGTTTGGTGAAAGCCTTGACCACGTCTGCTTCTTCCTTTCCGTCTTCGAAAGTCAGACTTCCCTTACCAACTATTTTGATGTTCTCAGATGAGTTGTTCAGCAATGCCTCCTTATTGTAAGCTGTAATGCCCTTTACGATTAGTGTACCGTTTACATAACCTATAATGATTCCTGAATAATTATTTGTATTCGTCACATCTCCATAACTGAACACATTCTGGATACTGCTGTTACCCCCCGTTTCTCCAGCTATGCCACCGGTATACCAATCTGTGCTTGTAATCTTGCCATAGTTAGCGCAATCTTCGATACTTGTATCATAAGCATAACCTATGATTCCACCTATGACTCCACCAATATTGATCTCATCGTTTTCAACAATTCCATAATTGGTGCAGCGCTTGATGTTTTTAATTTCGCTATAACCTGCAATTCCACCAACTTTGTGCGTACCCTTCACGCTGGAGTGATTCTCGCAATTTTCGAGATCTATTTTGGCTCTTCCAACGATACCGCCAGTATCTTCTTGTCCTATTACTGCACAATTGTTTGTGGTTTTAATGCCCTTTATAATATGTGATGGAGAATACGTGTGTGCATATCCTGCCAAGATACCGGTGTAATGTGTCTTCGTGTTTGTTGTGCTCACATTCTCCACCTTGGCATAGTCAAAGATAAGGTCTTGGATAGTCGCATCCTCAGTATGGCCGAAAAGCCCCACATAGTTTTGTGCAGTTTGGATATAGAGGTTGGAGATGGTGTATCCCTGACCATCCATATTTCCCTTCCATGGATTATCTAAGTTGCCTATTGGAAGCCAACTCAAGAGCTCCTTGCCGTCTTCAGCCGCATGGCAGTAGTTGGTAAGGTCGATATCCGCGGTCAGCTTGGCAGATGCTGACGAGTGAGTAGTTCCTGCTACTTCGCCTTCGTCCACAATAGTTCCGTTCACATAGTCGCGGAACCAAGCCAAGTGGCAAGGTTTGGCTATCAAGTACGCCCCATTTACCTGTGAAGGCTTTACAGCCACATAATGCTGGCAACGGTCGCAATAGCCATCCTCATTGTAGTTGTGTCCAAGGGCAGGCTTCTCTGCGTCCGTTACATCAGTCAATTCCTTGGTCAATTGGCTGTCGGAATATATCCTTTGGCAGTCCTGGCATTGCCAATATTCCTTGGTTGCCGCCTCAGTGCAAGTAGCGTTTGTTGCAGCGTGGTGATTTGTCGTTCCGTGTTGATACCTGATTGCGGAACTGGTAGGATTGTTGGTGAAACTACCCGTCACCACCTCATTGGTTTTGCAATTTACAAGCAAATCTTCAGTAGCATAAACAGTATACTCCGAGCCAATGACAGGATAATTGTCTCCATCATTAGCCAGATTTTGTCCCCATTTTGCTTCGCTCGAAGCATTTTGCTGGAGCTGATAAGCAACAACACCACTTTTCAACTGGGCTTCTGTAAATCCTGTTGCGTTATCTTCTGAGAGTTTGCTGTATCCGAAGGCTTTTACAGTTTGTTCTTGGCTGTTTACGGTCAGCTTTGCGCCACTATAGTATGCCACCATGCCTTCAGTAGTTCCAGAACTTGAATAGCCAAAAGCCATGCCTATATCTTGCGTGCTTTGCGTGGCACAGATGCTGCCATAGCTGAACACGTTCTGTATCTTGCCTTTAGAAACGAAACCTGCCATGCCAGCAACACGATTTGGACCTTTTACATCTCCATAGTTGGCGCAGTCTTGGATTGTTCCGCTTGAGAAATAGCCAACCAAGCCACCTACATCATTACTTGATGCCGTTATATCTCCATAGTTGGCACAGGCGGTTATGGAATTACCTGTTCCATTGTAGTTGCCAAAAAGACCACCGACATCTTCTTGTCCTTGTACCGTGGCGTAGTTCACGCAGTTGTAGGCGTTACCATCAAGGTCACCTGCAATACCGCCAGTATAAATACCGCCATTAACATTACAAGTTGTTGAAATCATGATATTTTGAAGGGTGCTACCATTTCCTGCAGAACCAACCAAAATTCCTGTGTTATATTTTGTATTTGTCACATTTGCATACCCAAAGGTTAGGTTCTTGATTCTGCTGTGAAGGGTATAACCGAAAAAACCCATACCATTTTGGTTTGCATTGATATAAAGGTTGGTGATGGTCTTGTTATTTCCGTCGAAAGTGCCTTGGTAACTATCATTTCCAATAGGCTCCCAGCTTAGTTCGTTTAAGTTTTGAGACGCATCCGCCGCATGACATACTGTACTCATGTCAATGCCCTCAACATTATCTGCAATCTTTGCGCAGATTCTATATTTTCCGCTATTCACCTGATCGCGGAACCACGCCAGTTCGGCAGCTTTGGTGATGATGTAAGGACTGTTTGAACTTCCGTCACCCTCTGACGGTTGACTAGCTGTTTGTGCCCATGCCCCCCCATAAGGCATGAGGATAGCCATCACGAGCAGCAGCATCGTGACGAGCCAATTCGATTTGTGTAATTGTTTCTGTTTCATATTTTTGTTGTATTGTTTAATTAACTATGTAAGTAACAGTTCTGAATTGTCTTCACATACAGCAGGAAGGTATGTCAAGGATTATTCTAAGAAATATAATAGATTTGCCAGCATGATGAATAAGGTTCCAAAGAACAAGAAAATATAAAAATGTCCCATCTTGATGAAATCTAAAAAGCTGAAGCGAGCCTTCCGATGTTCCTCAAGATACATCTTGTACTCATGTATCATGGCATAACCTAAAACGATGCCTAAAATGAGTGCAAAAACCCCAATGATGAGTAGAGCCAATTCTATATCTGACATGGTTTCAAAAATTTCTATCATGCTGCAAATATAGTGTTTTAAAATCAAAAAAGGTGTCTACTTCCCCTGTCAAAGTGTCTACTTCCTATGTTTTAGGTGTCTACTTCATAGGAAGTAGACACCCTTTTAAACACATTTTAACTATTGAGTGTAGGTTTTAGCGGTAAAATTATACTTTTGAAAATAATAAGTAAGTCATTGATAATCCTTTAAAATGTAATAGAGTTTTTTCATAAGTACCTTATCGTAACATTAAAATCTGTTATTCTTAATCATTTAAGTGCTATATCTCGTATTTTTGGAGGAGATTTGCTACCTTTGTAGAAAATATGTATAAACAAGATAATTATGAGCAAAACGTTTAATATATATTGCGACGAAAGTACGCACCTTATACATGACGGACATCCATACATGTTGTTAGGTTATATAAGTATCGCCTATCCTCAGATTAAAATTGCCAAGGAGGAAATTAAAGCAATAAAAGCGAAATACAATTATAAAGAGGAACTAAAATGGACAAATGTTCATGACGCCACCTATAAAGTATATTCAGAGCTAATAGACTGGTTTTTTATGAACGATTTGGAATTTAGAACGGTGGTAGTGGATAAATCACAAATAGACGAATCCAGAGCAGATTACACATTTAACGATTTCTATTTCAGAATGTATTTCCAACTATTACATAATAAAGTTGATTTTCAGAATACTTACAACGTATATTTAGACATTAAAGATACGTGTAGTTCAGAGAAACTCGAAACATTAAATCGAATCATGAGCTACAATTCGTCTATTGGAAGACTTCAATTCATACGTTCACACGAAAGCGTATTTATACAACTTTCTGATGTGTTAATGGGAGCGATTAATTATAATTTGCGTATTGAGAAAGGAGATGTTTTGGGAAAAGTCGTTGCTAAACGGAAGTTAATAGACAAAATAAAAAAACATAGTAACATCTCATTAAACACAACAACACCATTATCAAGGAAAAAATTTAATTTGTTTTTCATATCATTAAAGTAGTATATGGGCGGATTCAACATATTAAAAACATATCCTGAATTATTGGAGATATTAGGTCTTAGCGAAACTGAAAGATATCATGACTTACAGGCTATCTTTAAAAGAGACATTGAAGACAATTCATGTTTTGCGTTTCGCAATAGGCGTATTTATCCAATAAAAGCACAAGGAGAAGCAGATATGGGACGGTTGTTCAAGCATTTGACTTGTGAAGAAATTACAGTTGAATGCGAAGATGGAACTAAATACCCCAAGCGCGTATTTGAGTTTGCACGTTCTCAAAGGTTGCATTGGATAAATCATCACATAAAAGAAAAAACGCCTTTAAACATAGATGTGTTCACTATAGAAGAGAAAGATTCAAAAAAGCGTAAAGTCAAAAAGACATATATTTATGATACTGTTGAAAAATATGTTATAGTTTTGGAGCAACAAAGAACCAATGCTTTCTATCTTCTTACAGCATATCATCTTAATAAAGATTATGGGGAAAAGGCTCTTTTAAAGAAAATGAAGAAAAGAATACCTACCCCGATATAAAACGCAAGACCCGAGATGCATCAAAGGCAATCGGGTCTCGAAACTCTTTCTAATTATAGATGAGCGATGCAAAGTTACGATGTTTTGTTTGTTTTACCAAAGAAACAAAGAAGTAATTTCAGAATTTAACTTTTCACATGACTATTGTAGTGGGTAGATGAATCATAATTTCTACACCAGATAAGACGTGCATTTGGGTTGGTACACATCGCTTTCCAACCCCTTTTAATCTACTTCGTTAAAACACCATATTAACTGCGCCTTTCGTTCAACAGGGGCTGAACGGTCGTAGAAGATAACATACTTTGCAATTTATCTTATGATACTTGACCGTTCAACAGCTGTTGAACGGAAGAGTAATATAGTTAGCTACCAATTAGCAACTAATATAAATCAGCATAGCAACTAATATAAATGAGCATGCTAACAGATACTAAGAATAAAACGTAAAGGATTTTCAGGAGCGAAAGCATTACCAAGTATTTCATTATGTCGCACACGGATAGCACTGACGACACATATTTGTGCCCGCTGGGCTCTTAAGCAAAACACGAAATGCTGGAGATTTTACGAACACGAACTGCTATTTTTTAGAACACGAATAATTCGAATCGCACGAATGAGCCCGATGGGCTCTTTAGCTGGAGTTTCTTGCTTGAAGGTTTAATCCACATTCGGTAGATTCGCACGATTCGTGGTCTTAAAAAAACACGAACTGCAGGAGATTATACGAACACGAATCTTCCGAATCGCACGAATGAGCCCGATGGGCTCTTAAGCTGGAGTCTCCTGCTTGAGATTTTAATATATAAGATTCGGTAGATTCGCACGATTCGTGTTCTTAAAAAAACACACGAACTGCTCGAGATTGTACGAACACGAATCTTCCGAATCGCACGAATGAGCCCGATGGGCTCTGAAGCAGGAGTTTCTTGCTTGAGATTTTAATATGAAGATTCGGTAGATTCGCACGATTCGTGTTCTTTAAAAACAAATCTCGTGTTCTTAAAAAAAACAAATATCGTGGTCTTTAAAAAAATCAGTGTTCTCTGCGGTATCCGTGTGGGACAAAGCAAAAAAGATTATACTGTGTGTTTATCTCTCCATTCGGTAGGAGTGCAACCTTCTTTTTCTTTGAAAAGGCGGTAGAGATAGGTGCGGGACGAGAAGCCACATTCGGCAGAAATGATGTCGTTGCTATAGTCAGGATATTCCGACATCATCTTCTTTGCAGCATTGAAACGAATATCGCTAAGCCAAAGTCTGAATGTAGACTTCTGGCACTGGTCGAAGAAGGCTGACAGATCATCTTTAGAGATGTCAAGCGAGCGAGAGAGGGTGAGCATATTCACAGTAGTATCCTTATATCCCAAATGCTCACACCATTCATCAAGACTTTTTTGAATCTTATTTCTGCTCTCTGCCGAGAGTTGTGGGCATAAAGATTCTGCAGCTGTTTTCGCAGGCTCGTTGTTTTCCTCTTCTTTGTCAAGGAGTTCTTCGGTAGGAATGTAGTGGCTGCCGAGAGCTATAAACGTGAGATTGAAGAACAGCAAGGCTACCAACACCATCGGACCTATTATATATAATAAGGTGGTGGAGAGGATGGCAACAGGCATAATGAGAAATGAAAGACAGAGAATAAATACGCTGGCACGCGAATATCTCACATAGGGCAACATATCTGTTGCAGCCATTGTCTCAAGCATATTCTTACGCCTTATCATCTCACGCGCTATCATGGATATACAGTAGGCTACACTTACGCAAAACAAAGCAAGCATAATATATAGCCCTTCTTTGATATACAGGCTATGATGGAGACTGATGCCTACACAAAAAACTATGAGGATGGCTGCCCAAATGCCACCACACACAAGATTCATCTTCCTGCTGTTGGCACGGGTGGTCTCTATGTTGAAGATAGCCATAGCAATGAGCGAGAAACAAGGAGTATAGATAATGATGTTGATGACGGCACCAATATCATCGTGAGTAGCACGGAATCCGAAAGCCATCTGCATAGCATATTGTATCGCCAGTCCTACCATGGCGGCAACAATCATCCAGCGTGAATGCTCATACCGCTTGTTCTCCCATCTTACATGCAGATGAGAGACTGCCACGATGAAGGCATTGATGAGCATGAATATGAAACATGCAAACTGTAGTAGAAATAATGGGTCCATTAGCTTCTTTATTTTGCTATACTTTTTATATATAGCGAATTCGCATGCTAAGTTACAGCAAATTTTAAGAAAAATGAAGAAATACAATTAAAAAAAGTTGTTGACATCACAAAAAAAAAATTGTTTAGTGTTTAATGTTTAGATGGTCTTTTAAACATAAACCTTATAAACC
>ERZ1026856.196-NODE-196-length-43516-cov-6.761717_pt1 | contig 43516 bp, 35 predicted proteins | sample MGYA00380158_ERZ1026856 | MGnify/ENA primary metagenome ERZ1026856 (study PRJEB33269, sample SAMEA4719794) | human gut metagenome | biome: human-associated habitat; feature: organic feature; material: feces | place: Cameroon | collected 2013-10 ... | reverse complement strand
GTGACTCCGGAAAGTTAATTCCCCCCTTGACAACGGTCACTTCATAACAGAAGCACTTGAAGTAATTTTTCCTCAGCACCCTCGGTCAACGCTGAGTTTTCATCAGGAAAACTCAGCGATTGCCGAGGGTCTAGTGCTTCTTAGGGGTGTTTTTTTAGATTCTTCCGGTCTCGGAGTACTGTGCTTTCGATGGCAGCCCTCCGGGGTCCTGGCTCATGTTTTCGTGTATCAGGCGTTCGCGTCGTCCTTATGCGCCTGCATGTACTGATCCATCTCCTCGGCGATCATCTTCGATACGTGAACGGCATCAACGACGGTCTTCGCACCGGTGACGACGTCGCCGGAAGCGAAAACGCCCGGCATGGTGGTTTCACCCTCTGCATCGGTCGCTAGGGTGCCACGCTCGTTCAGCTTGAGGCCGGAGTTGTGCTCGACGAGGCGGTGCTTCGGCACCTGGGAAACAGCGATCACAACGGAATCGCACGGAACGAAATGCTCCGTACCCGGCTTCGTCACAACCTTGCCATCCTCCTGCACCTCTGTCTCAGAAAGCATCACGCCATCATCCTTGATCGCCGTAGCGGTCTCGTGGAATTCGAACTGCACGCCATCGAGCTTCGCAAACTCGAACTCATCCGGGGAGGCAGTCACCTTATCACGACGCTCATATACCGTTACATTCTTCACGCCCTGGCGGATCGCGGTACGTGCGACATCCATCGCCGAGTTTCCGGAGCCGAAGATAGCCACGGACTGACCGAGGTCGACGGACTCCGGGTTATTGAGATAATTGATCGCATAATGCACATTGCCGAAGGTCTCGCCCGGAATCAGCATACGACGCGGACGCCATGCACCGGTACCGATGAAGATGGAGCGATAGCCATCGCGGAAGAGATCCTCGAGGGTGATGTTCCCGCCGATGGTGAAGTTCGGGCGGAAGAGGATACCCATCTCACGCATCTTCGTGTAGTAGCGGTCGAGGATGCTGTGCGGCAGGCGGAACTCCGGGATACCATAGCGCATGATGCCGCCGATCTTATCACGGCTCTCGAAGACCGTGATCTTATAGCCCTTGCTTGCGAGCAGGATCGCGATGGTGATGCCGGCCGGACCTGCACCGATGACCGCTGCCTTCATGCCGTTCGGCTCCGCCATCTTTACCTTGATCCGCTCGAAGCAGGAATCAGAAATATAGTTTTCGATGGAAGAAATATGAACCGGGGAGCCCTTGATACCACGTACACAGTGACCCTCGCACTGCTTGCCATGGTTACATACGAGTGAGCATACGACGGAAAGCGGATTGTTTGCAAACAGCATCGCTGCCGCAGTCTCGAGCTCATTTTCCTTAAAAAGACGGATCATCTCCGGAATATTCGTATTGATCGGACAACCCTTCCGGCACTGCGGATTCTTACACTGCAGACAACGATTGGCTTCCTCTAAAACATGAATAGGCATCTTGTATCCTCCCCTGATATCGAAGCATTTTTACTTTTTTCAAACTCAACATGTTCCATCCTAATACAGGATTTTACGAATGTCATGCGTTAAATACATAACTTATATGTCAAGAAAAGAACGTTAAAATCCTGACTTCCGCGTTAATTTTATAACCTGTACCTGAATCGAATTTCAGCGCAGATCATCATCAAAAAATGATCTGCGCTGATAAAAAAAGCGATTATTTTCTATTCATCTGCATGCCGGTCTGAATGAAGCGGAACATACGGATCGCGCCTTTATAGTAGAGCTCAGTCGCGTTATCCAGTGCATCCTTCAGTGGCATCGGGCCGTCGACGGTGGTCATGATCGAGCTGATGCCGTGGGCATAGATCTTCTCATAATCCGGGCCGAGGCCGCCGCAGAGGGCTGCCACCGGCACCTGATGCTTCGCACTGCGGTCACCGACGCCCTGCATCACCTTGCCGAAGCAGGACTGCCAGTCGGTTCTTCCTTCACCGGTCACAACGAGATCGACACCCTCGAGACGGGCATCGAAATCGATGAGATCGAGCACAGTCTCGATACCGGACTTCATCTCCGCGTGCAGGAAGACCTTCAGTGCCGTGCCAAGTCCGCCGGCTGCACCGCTGCCCTGGATCTCATCCGGGTTCACACCGAACTCACGGATGATGACATCGCGGTAGTTCTGCATGCCCTTCTCGAGACGGTCGAGAATCTCCGGGGTACCGCCCTTCTGCTTTCCGAAGGTATAGGTCGCGCCATCCGGACCGCAGAGCGGGTTCGTCACATCACACATGACGGTGAAATGTGCCTTCTGTACCGCCGGGTCGAGGCCGCTCATATCGATGTGGGCCACCTTCTCGAGGTCCTCGCCACGGCCTTCGAGCACATTTCCATCCTGATCGAGGAAACGGATGCCGAGGGCGGAGGCGAATCCCATGCCGCCATCATTGGTCGCGGATCCTCCGATCGCGATGGCGATCTCCGTGTAGCCGGCATCGAGCGCCGCCTTCAGCAGCTCACCGGTACCATAGGTCGTGGTGTTCAGCGGATTCCGCTTCTCCTCCGGTACCATCGGAAGTCCGGATGCGGCTGCCATCTCGAGGATCGCCTCCGTCTCGGACAGCCGGCCATAGAAGCCCTGCTCCATCTCCATCAGCGGGCCGTGCACCGGCACCGTGATGATCTCACCGTTTCTTGCCTTTACAACGGCATCGGTCGTGCCTTCACCACCGTCCGCTACCGGCACGCCACTGGTCTCACAGCTGCCGAAAACCTCCTGTGCTGCCTTCGTGAGGAGCTCGATGGTCTGGTCGCTCGAGAGAGTTCCCTTAAAGGAATCCGAAGCAAAAAGTAATTTCATGTTATACCTCCTGCTGCCTTCCGGCAGTCATTATATGATCATTTTCACTGCGATAAGCGGCAGGACGAGACCTCTTCCGCACTATCTGCGCAGCATCGTGCAGTTTCACCGCTTAACTGAAATCAAAGAGATTGAGCCCTGTCCCCGTAATCTCATCCTTCTTCCGGCCGACCTGCCCGTCGATGACCGTGAGGAAGATCTCCGCCGTTCCACCGATGCGCACGGACTTCAGATGTCCGCCGAAGGCGTGTCCATCCACATCCGCAACCGTGATGTGCACATGGAGATACGGCTTTCCGTCCATCTCCGTGACACTGCCGATGATGGATGTGATTTCGAGCGGCTGATCCAGCACGGTCTCCGTGAATTTCTGTGCCTCCACATCGTAAAGCCCCATCACGAGATGGTCTGCCGCACCCAGTCCGCTGATGGACGCAAGATGCACATTTTCCTTTTCACAGAGTGCTGTAATCTCCGTCATGACCTCTTCATCGCGATCCACACGTAACACGATCTGATTTCCAAATCTTCTGTAATCCATGTTGTCCTCCTCTGAATCCTCGATTCATCGCATCGTATTCTGCGAAACCGAACAGTTTCACGTTTTTCATTCCAGACGTCCTCTGCCGGATCGCACGTTCATCACACTATCTTGTGCATTCGCAAAGGTCCAGTGGCCTCATAGAATCTGATACTGCCGGAGCTTCCGCCACAGCGTGGTCTTACTGATACCGAGCTTCTCCGCGGCCTTCTCCCGGCTGCCCATGCACTCGGCGAGCACACGCACGATGCGCTCCCGCTCCATCGCCTGCACGGATGTGGCCGACATGCAGAAAGCCGGATTCGTTCCAGCCTCAGAACCCAATGCATCACTTTCTGCCGTTCCCCCGAGCGAAAGCTCTGCGTCCTCGTGCTGTCCACCGGCGTTCATCGCGCCCCCGTCCGTGCTTCTGCCTGCTTCCGTTCCAGAGGCCAATGCCTCTGCCCCGTAAATCGTCGCATACAGGCTCGTGATGTCCTCCGGGCGGATGCTTCGATGGTCCGCCGTGATGACAAGCCGCTCCAGGAAGCTTTCGAGCTGTATACGTCCGCCATTCCACGAAAGTCCGGCGATCGTTTTCATCGCGTCCTTCGTCAGCACATGGTAGCGTCCGTACTGCTCCGCGAGCCGCCGCATATAGATGTCCGCAAGGAACGGAATCTCCTCCGGTGTGTCCATGAGCATCGGTATGCGGATCGCAAACGCGATCAGACGCTCATAGAGCTCCGGCAGCAGATACGACCGCAGGTCCGTCTTTTTCGTCACGACGATGACGTTCCGGAACATCAGAATCTCCAGCAGCTTTTTCTGCGAGCGCAGATCGAGATGCTCGATGAAATTGATCTGAAGCGTGCCCTTTGCGGCATCGTTCATCTTTCCGAGCCGCCCGAACAGCGCCTCATAGGCGGATTCCCCGGCGATGCAGTCGTACTCCACAAGCTTCTCCTGCGAATGCTTCGACTTGTTGTGCATGGCATTCGCAAACGCACGGTAGAGACGCCCCACCGGCTCGATCAGGAGCTTCGGACAGTCCGTCGCCGCCAGCTGTTCTGCGAGCGTCACCGCCGCCTGCATGCGCGCACTGCTGTATGGAAAATTCACGAAGGACGCAGCCTTTCCGACCGTCTCCGCCTTCCGGTACGTCGCCTCCGGAAGCCCGCCGGTCCCATCGAAGGTTGCGGCCAGCTGAAAGGCCTCCCTGATCGCCGCCTCGACGGCATCCTCCGTATTCGTGATAAAAATCGATGGAATCCCCGCATCATCCGCGACGGTCAGCACCGTCTGTCCCCCGATGATGAGGTCCACCTTATCCTCGATCGCCTGCATGGCCGCCGGTCGCAGCAGCTCCGGATTCTGCACGAAGTACTCATGAAGATGCACCCCGCACTGCTCATCGAGCCCGGACAGATCGCAGGCCATATTCTTGAAGGTCACGATCGCGATATGCGGATGCGACTTATGCACAACCCGCTTCGCACGCTCGAGCATGTCGATCACACCCTGCCGGGTCAGCACGATCTCCACCACCGGAATATCCGTGTACTGCTTGATGATCGTCGCCTGCAGACCACGCGCGATGATAATATCCGCACCCTGATTGATCGCCTGCCGTGCCTCCATCACCGCCCGCTCCGACTCGATCACCTTCATCAGAAACAGACGCTTCTGCTGCTCCTGCAGCACATCATGCGTCAGACGGAAGAGCTCATCATTCGGAACCAGCAGTGCGATATTGGCCATAGCGTTCTCCATTTCAAATCGTTTCAATATATTCCATTATATCAAACCACCGGCCATAATGTAAGAAAACGGAGCAGGGCACTGTCCGTTTTCGTTTCATGAATAAGGAGACGATGCCATTGAAATCGCCTACGGCGAAGGCATCGTCGTTTGATTTTGCCGCCTTCGCGGCAAAACGGCCTCGCCGCCCGGGGGCATCACGGGGACCCCCGCGCCCTACGGGCGGCACTCCCCCGTGATATTTACTGCATATCCAGATATTCCTTGCGCGTCGGCTTCGGATACACGCGGTCGATGGCCTGCAGCTCCTCCGGGCTCAGTGTGATCTGATCGGCGCCTGCATTGGCCAGCGTATGCTCCGCACGAGAGCTGCGTGGAATCGCGATGGTGTGCCCGTCGCGGATGTTCCAGGCAAGCAGGATCTGCGGCACCGTCGCATGATGCGCCTCCGCGATGCTCTGCAGGGTCTTATTCGAGAAGAGACCGCTCCGGAGAGAGCCTGCCTGTGCGAGCGGGCAGTAGGCCATAAGGGCCACCTGATTCTTCCGCATCCACGGAAGCAGGGAATACTCGATGCCACGGGAGCCTGTATGATAGAGTACCTGATTCACCTGGCAGTTCCGACCCTCCGGAATCTCCCAGAGCTCCTCCATATCATCGATGTCGAAGTTGGAAACGCCCCAGGCCTTGATGAGGCCCTCGGCGCGCAGCTCCTCGAGGCCGCTGACCGTCTCCTCCAGGGAGTAGTTGCCCCGCCAGTGGTAGAGATAGAGGTCGAGGTACTGCTGCCCCATACGCTCGAGGCTGCCCATGAGTGAACGGCGCATACGCTTGCCGCCGGCATTGCCCGGAAGCACCTTCGACACGAGATAAAGCTTCGAGCGATCCTCTGTGCTGAGGGCTTCCCCGAGCATATCCTCTGCGGCACCACTGCCGTACATCTCCGCGGTATCGATGAGGGTCATGCCGGCCGCGATGCCCTGGCGGATGCCCTCGATTTCCTGCTGACGCTGCGCCCGGTTCTCACCGAGGTACCAGGTACCCTGGCCGAGCGCCGGAACGACCGCGCCATTTGCGAGTGTAACAGTATGCTTCATCAGATGAGACCTGCCTCCTTCATCACCTTCTTGAAGTGCTCAAGGGTTGCTTCATTTGTGGTTGGAAGGGATGGAAGGTACGGATCACCGACCTCGAGGCCGCGGATCGCAGCCATGTCCTTCGCTGCTACCGGGAAGGAAGCCTTATCCATCGCAAGACGTACCGGATTCAGCTTGAACTGTGCCTCACGGGAGCCCTCGAAATCGCCCTCGGTGTACTTCTTATAAACATCACCGATCAGCTCCGGCATGAAGTTACCAGCGGTGCATACGCCGCCGACAGCGCCCACGCAGAGCGATGCGAAGAGAAGGGTGTCCTTACCACCGAAGACCTTGAAGTCGACGTCACGGTTTCTGCGTACGCACTCCTCGGTGAGGGTGATGTCGCCGGAGGTATCCTTCATGCCGACGATGTTTGCGACGTCATGTGCAAGCTCGGTCACGATATCTGCGCTGAGGCCATAACCGACACGGCCAGGGTTGTTGTAGAGCAGCACCGGGGTCTCCGGGATTGCATCCGCGATAGCCTTGAAGTGACGATAGAGCTCGTCATGGGTCGGCTTCAGGAACATCGGCTGAAGGATAGACACGCAGGATGCGCCGTTTGCAACAGCCATCTTCGCGAGGCGGATGCACTTCTTCGTGTTGATGGCACCGATGCCGAAGTAAACCGGCACACGACCAGCGGCCTGATCCACCATGATCTTGAGACCACGCTCCATCTCATCCTCCTCGAGCTGGTAGAACTCACCGTTGGAGCCGAAGGCCAGGATGCCCTGCAGGCCACCGTCGATGACATAGTCGACCTGCTTCCGCATGCCGGCCTCATCGATCTTCTCATCCTGATCGATGACGGTAATAATCGGAACAACTACACCCTTGATAAACTCTGTATTCATAAAGATCCTCTTTCTGATTCTTTGATCGTTTAATTCTGATTCTATAATCGTTTGATTCTAATGTATTCTTTTCATTCCCTGAGGGATGACTTCTTACTATATGAATATCGTATTGACAGCTTCCTCTGGCCGCTCTTTTCAGAATAGAGAAAGCCCGGCAACCGGCGTCAAAATGGAAGGGGAAAAGCGCTCGGTGCCGGGCTTCAGATCAGTATGAAGCTATAACACTATTTTGTAAGATTACTTTGCGATAGAAACGCCGGTCATTCTCTCATAGTAGCGAACGATGTCGTCGTGATCGCAGGCACCCTCGTCGTGGTTCTTCAGCTCCTGCATCACCTCCATCATGTGTGCGGTCATCGGAACCGGCATATTGATGGCGTGGGAAGCGTTGAGGGCATTGTTCAGATCCTTGATGTGAAGGTCGATTCTGAAGCCTGGCTTGTAGTTACCGGAAAGCATCATCGGAGCCTTTGCATCGAGAACGGTGGAACCAGCGAGACCGCCACGGATTGCCTGGTATACGAGCTCAGGATCGGTACCAGCCTTCTTTGCGAAGGTCAGTGCCTCTGCAACGATGCCAATGTTGGCAGCCACGATCATCTGGTTTGCAAGCTTTGCAACGTTACCGGAGCCAAGAGGTCCAACATATACGACAGAACCAGCCATAACCATGAGCATGTCATAGTACTTGTCGAAGGTCTCCTTCTTACCACCAACCATAACAGAAAGTGTACCGTCGATGGCCTTTGGCTCACCACCGGATACAGGCGCGTCAAGCATGTCTACGCCGAGCTTCTCAAGGTCAGCACCGATCTTCTTCGACTCAACCGGGTCGATGGAAGACATATCGATGAGTACGGACTCACCCTTACGGAAGCCCTCTGCGAGGCCCTTCTCGTTAAATACAGCGGCACGTACGTGTGGGGAGTTCGGAACCATGGTGATGACTACATCCGCGAACTCTGCAAGGTCCTTACCGCAGGTACCAGCCTTTGCACCGGCAGCTACCAGCTCATCAACTGCAGCCTGGTTAAAGTCAAATACCATCAGCTCGTGACCAGCCTTCAGCAGGTTCTTCGCCATCGGTCTACCCATGATACCAAGTCCTAAAAATCCAACCTTCATGTTTATTCCTCACTTTCTTAATGTAAAAAAAGGTTTATGTACTTCTGCAGTGGAGTGCTTTCGCATCTCACGCTGTTATCTTACTGAAACCATAGATTTAAAACTAGAATGAAACTGACCAAAGATAATTTATTTTCTGCTTTATTTGTCAAAAGTCAGTGTTTCATTTCATTTCGTTTCATATCAATTCATTATCTTACCAGTGCCGGCTTCTTATGATCATACTTCCAGCCCGGAATCAGATACTGCATCGCCTTCGCATCATCACGATCATGGGATGGGAGGCTGTTGTAGAGCTGGTTCGCCTTCATGACCTTCTCCATGTTGAGATGTACGCCGAGACCCGGTGCATCCGGAACCTGCAGCTTGCCGCCGATGATCTGTGGCGTATCATCGAGGAGATTCTGACCATCCTGCCAGATCCAGTGGGTATCGAGCGGTGCCGGATCGCCGACGGCCGCAGCACCCACCTGGGCAAATGCAGCCAGCGTGATGTCGAAGTGGTTGTTGGAGTGTACGCCCCAGGTAAGACCCCAGGAGTTGAGCAGCTGTGACATACGGATCGCACCATCGAAGCCCCAGAAGTGCGGATCTGCGAGGATGATATCGCAGGCATTGAGGCTTACGGTGTGATAGAACTGACGCCAGTCGGTGGCGATCATGTTCGTCGCTACCTGGAACTGCGTTGCATTCTTAAACTCACGCATGATCTCACGGCTGGAATAACCAGCCTCCGGTCCACACGGATCCTCCATATAGGTGATAACATCGTGCATATCCTTGCAGAGCTCGATGGACTCCTTCAGACTCCATGCACCATTCGGATCGATGTTGATACGCGCATTCGGGAAGCGCTTCTTCAGTGCACGGAGTGCATCCATCTCCTCGGAGCCCTTCAGTACACCGCCCTTCAGCTTGAAGTTCTGGAAGCCATACTTTTCGGTCAGCGCCTCTGCCTCTTGGACGATTCTCTCCGGTGTCAGGATCTCCTCACGACGCAGACGGAACCACGGATCCGAGCTGTCGCTCTCATCAAGATACTGCATCTCACCTGCCGGCACCTTCTTCTTATCGGATACATAGAAGAGATATCCAAGCATCTCGACTTCCTTCCGCTGCTGTCCCTCACCGAGAAGGTCACACATCGGAACACCGAGGAACTGGCCCATCAGGTCAAGCATCGCGCACTCCAGTGCCCACTCACTCTTTACGACGAACTTCAGCTTCGAAATATCCAGTGTCTGGATACCCTCGCCGTCATCCTCTGCGGCTGGATTCGCCAGCTTATGGATCTTCTGAAGGATCTGGCGATACTTCGCGATCGGCTGTCCCTCTACGAGCGGCTTCACCGCATTGAGACAATCACAGGTATAGTCGCCACCATGAATCTCACCGATGCCCTGATGTCCCGCACTGTCCTCGAGAATCACCAGATTTCTCGTAAATGCAGGTGCGTGACAGCCAGACAGCGTCATCAGCATACTGTCATAGCCGGCCACCGGAATGACCTGCATCTTCTTAATAATAGGTGTATCTGCCATTTTCATACCTCTTTCTTTATATGGTGCATATGCGCCAAAAAATAAATCATCTAACTTGAATCGTATGCGTACCTTTTCTGCAGTAAAGGACGCTTATAAAAACAGCAGCGATACTGCTGAAATTATCGCTTTAAAAATGAAACGAGCTCGAGAACGTGATGGAGCTCCGGATAGGGATCCCGGATCAGTGCCTGCTTCGAGACCGCCTCGCGCACAGAAAATCCTGCGTTCAAAAAGCGATTTCGGATATAGACATCGAGCACATCATCTCGGATGCCCACGGAGATTTTTCCAGGTGTATATTCTGAAAAGGCACGAAGCTTCTGTAGGAAGGCACTGCTCGGAAGCTTCGCGTCCTGACCAGCGGTATAGATATGCATCGATGAAAGTACGCCCTCCGGACGTGCCGCTTCCTCGAGCTGCTGTTTTTTATAGAAGTCTGTCTGAAATTCCACCGGGAATACGCCATCCTCGAGGATGCGTACATTCAGTCCGGTAGATTCCAGAAGCTGAATACGAATCCAGTTGCCTGTATTGATGTCGGCGGCGACGCCTTTTTCGTGCTGGTGCTGTGCGACAGAGCAGTCCGTCGAGCGGATATCGAGCTTCCCCTTCGTGCCATGAATGGATTTGAAAAAGCTTGCGGTTTTCGGAACAAACGGCAGAAGTCCTGCCGCCTCCAGCTCCTGTTCGGAAAGCTGCGTTCCTTTTTCTTCGATTTCGGTGTCGCTGAAATCCCTCAGCGTGCTCAGCTCGAGATTCGTGTTTTCACACTTTTTAAGATACGTGCGCTGCTGCTTTCGTACGACGAAGATCTGATACAGGATGGCGGCTGCCAGAAGGATGGATGTGAGCACAAACTGCCTTAAGACGGAAGCCACGATGACGGCGACCAGCAGAACGATGAGCGCGTACGCCATATAATGAATGCGCTTATTCTCCTGTGCGAGCTCCTGTACGTACTGATCCTGCGTTTTTCTGACGGCCATAATTTACCTCTTTTCTGTGATGCTCACGTAAGAAGTGTCGGCTGAAAACGCGGGCTTCCCCGTGATGCTCTGATGACGAATGTATAGAACCGATCTTTGAATGCTATAAAAGGGTCTTAGATCACCATATGATCACTCATCGGATGATCTCTGATTCTTTTATTTCCGGTTCCGGCGAAGTGCCGGAACCGGGCTAAAGGAAGTTATATGGAGTAGATGTCGATTTTACTTCTCAACAGAAGCTGCAATCTCCTTGAAGGTTGCGAGGTAATTCTTATCATTCTCTACAGAATCTGCAGCAGAGAGATAGTACGGATTGATCTCCATGTTCTTGAGGTCTTCCTGGCACTTCTCGTTCTCCGTAACAGCCTTGGTGGTGTTCTCAAACCATGCGATGACAGAAGCATCAGTACCAGCCGGGAAGTAGAAGGAGTAGTCAAGGTCAGGGTAAACGAGGTCGATGCCCTGCTCCTTCAGTGTAGGAACATCCGGCATCAGTGCGGATCTCTCTTCTGTAGGGATACCTACACATACAAACTGACCTGCATCCAGATAATCCTTGGTATTTACGAATGCACCCGGCATCATGTCTACCTGACCGGAAAGCATCGCGGTTACCTTATCGGAGTTGGATCCTACGTCGACGAGGTCGAGATCGATACCGGCAACCTCTTCAAACTTGAGGAGCTCATAGTAGGTATATGCACCAACCTCGGTACATGCCTTCAGCTGACCAGGATTTGCCTTGGCAGCCTCGATGAACTCATTGAGGTCCTTATACTTCTCCGGATTTACATAGAGGCCCTGTGCATCATTCTTTGCGAATGTTGGTCCGAGCGTAAATGCGGTGTAGTCATAATCGGTGATACCGGCAACATTGGCCACGTTTACGAGGTTGTGACCATAGAGAACGGTCAGGCCATCGTTGGCTGCGGACAGAACCTGGTTTGCAGCGACGGATCCGGATGCACCACTTGCATTTACAACGACGAAGTCAGCACCGGTTGCTTCCTTCGCGTACTGTGCGAAGATACGAGCAGAAAGGTCGGTATCTCCACCTGCACCTGCCGGAAGAACCAGGGAAATCGGACCGGATGGCTGCCAGTCACCTGCGGTGGTGCCTGCAGCTGCATCTCCGGATGCAGCGCTTTCTGCAGCCTTCGTCTCTGCTGGTGCAGCAGCGGTGGTGCTGCCGGTTGAGGAAGAGCCACAGGCAGCGAGACCGAGTGCCATGCTACCTGCGAGAAGTGCGGATAAGATTCTTTTTTTCATAGTTTTTCTCCTTTTTTCGGGGGCACCTCCCGGCGCCCATGTTTTTATTACCTCTTCCATTTCATGGAAGTTCAGTACATACTCGTTTTTTGTTGACTCATTTTAATCATCGACCTTCTTGCCACCGTGCTTGATCTCCTTAAACATAGACCAGAGGAGAACGCCACAGGCGATGAAGAAGAATACATCGAAGATCGGATGTGTGAAGAATGCGCCGAAGCTCTTGTAGCTCATGATGCCTCGACGGAGGTAGGTCTCTGTCATGGAGCCGACCAGGAAGCAGAGTACAAACGGTGTCGTCGGAAGACTCAGCTTGTGATAGATGTAGCCGACCACACCGAAAACGATGATGGACTGCACATCGAAGACACGGTTGTTGGTTGCATAGGCACCAACTGCGCAGAGTACGAGGATGAGTGGCATCAGGATGTGCTTCGGAACCTTCAGGATCTGTACGAAGCCCTTGATACATGTCCACTCAACGATCAGCATGATGAGGTCGCAGACCATACATGCAGCGAAGATACCGTATACGACATCCGCGTTCTTCACAAAGAGAAGCGGACCGGCGGACAGGCCGTGGATCAGGAAGCCACCGAGCATCATCGCGGTAACACCGTCGCCCGGGATACCAAGCACGAGGAGCGGGATCATCGCACCACCGATGGTTGCGTTATTTGCACACTCTGTTGCGACGATACCCTCCGGATCACCTGTACCGAAGGTTTCCGGATGCTTGCTCATGTTCTTTGCGGTGACGTAAGCGAGCATACCAGAGGTGGAACCGCCGATACCAGGAAGGATACCGATGCCGGTTCCGATGACAGCTGCTCTCAGTGCGCCCGGAAGCCAGGAAACGAACTCCTTCATCGTGAAGCCGAAGCCCTTGACCTTCGAGGTTGGGATGGTCTGTACGCCCTTTGCATTCATCTCCTCTGCAGACTTCAGGATATCGGCGACTGCAAAGATACCGATGAGGGTGGTCAGCTGGTTGAAGCCAGCCAGAAGATTCGCATTGTCGAAGGTAAAACGTGCCGTACCATCGATCGGTGCCATACCGATGAAGCAGAATACCAGTCCGAAGAGACCTGCGAGGAGGCCCTTGATCATGTTTCCTGCGGAGAGGATCGCTACCATCGTGAGTGCGAAGAAGCAGATACCGAAGTTCTCAACTGGTGTGAACTTCAGCGCAACGTCTGCAAGCATCGGTGCGAAGAAGGACAGGATAAAGAAGGAGAACAGGGATCCGAGGAAGGAGAAGACGATACCGACACCGAGTGCCTTCATCGCCTCGCCCTTCTGTGCCATCGGGTAACCATCAAAGGTGGTCGCGATGGAAGAAGCGGTACCCGGCATATTGAGGAGAATCGCGGAAATCAGTCCGCCGGAGATACCTCCGATGTAAACCGCAACCAGGGTGTTCATACCGAGGGAGGCTTCCATGCTGAAGGTCAGCGGGAGCATCAGGGCAACGGCCATGGATGCGGAAAGTCCAGGAATCGATCCGAAGATGATACCGATCGCCACACCGGCGATCATGAAAAGTAAGGAAAGCGGCTGGCAAACTGAAACGATGCCGGCACCTAACTGTGCTAATGCGTTCATTCTGTTTCCTCCTTTATCACAGTGCGAAGATTCCTGCCGGAAGGACGATCTTGAATCCGTAGCGGAACAGGAAATAGACGACAAATGTGAATACAACATCGATCACCAGATACTGGATGAGATCCTTTTTCGTACGATGTGTATCCGGCGCGAGGATCGTAATCTGAATGAACAGATAGAACAGTGTGCTGATGATGAAGCCGATCGGGCTCAGTACATTGACATACACGATGGAAGCCACCAGACTGAAAAGTACCCGCTTGTAATCGGAGGTATCCTTATATCCGGATGCTTCAACCTCACCTACGTGCTTCTTCAGCCCCTTTACCGTCCAGAACAGAAGCAGCAGTGCCAGTACCAGGATGATGATGCCTACGAGACGTGGCATAAAATCTGGACCGATTTCCATTACCTTCGACTTCGGCAGCGTGCCTGCACCGAAGATGAGTGCGGCGCCTAATGCTGCGAAGAAGATGCCGACGATCATGTCGCCATATTTCTTTAAGAACATTGAAGTTCCCCCTTTCCTGTCCGTCCCCCGGACACTCCTCTGTGCATTCTGTGCACTATCGAGGCTTTATCTTCCATAGGCCCCCGCCTATAAAATTCAAACTCCACAAGTCGTCTCGTATTTCTTTGTTATGCTTAGTATAAAATTCACAATGTCGTTCGTAAAGCTCGTAACTCTAATGCGAAATTAAGAAAAACTTATGGATAACTGTATTCTTTATAAGTTTTACTTTTAATTTCGCTTATGTAAGCATTAGAAAAACTTACGTTAAATTTCAGACGTGCATTTTCATTAATAGTTGCACGTTTAAGTCGGACGGGCCCACGCTTCTGCCCTCGCTTTCTGGCAGCAAAAAGCTCCCTCTAAGATGGACAGGAACCGTCGATTCCTGTCCACTTTAAAGGGAGCACCAGCATTACATTAACGAACCATGCACGGACGCTTGTTATCAAACTTCCAGTTCGGTACGAGGAACTGCATGCCGATGGCGTCATCACGTGCACCGAGGCAGTTATCCATATAGAGCTTGTTTGCCTTCATGATCTGCTCACGATCGACCTCGACACCGAGACCAACCATCTTATCGATGTTGTGGATGCATCCACCCTCGATCTGCATCGGGTTCTTCGTCAGACGGTTTCTGCCCTCCTGCCAGATCCAGTGCGTATCGATACCATTCATGCGGCCAGGGATGGCAGCGGCACACTGTGCAACCATGGCAAGAGAAATGTCGAAGTGGTTGTTGGAGTGGCAGCCCCACATCAGACCGAAGTCGTTACACAGCTGACCGACACGTACCGAACCCTCCATAGTCCAGAAGTGCGGATCTGCCAGCGGAATATCGACGGCCTTCAGCTCGATGCAGTGACGCATCTGACGCCAGTCGGTGTCGATCATGTTGGTGGCGGTAAACATACCGGACTCCTGACGGAACTCCGCCATCACCTCACGGCCGGAGAAGCCGTTCTCTGCACCACACGGATCCTCGATGTATGCAAGGATCTCCTTAAACTTCGGTGCCATCTCGAGAGACTTCTCGAGGGACCAGCAGCCGTTCGGATCGAGGTCGACACGTGCATTCGGGAATGCCTTCTTGATGGCCGCCACGGCCTCATACTCCACTTCCGGCTCGAACACGCCGCCCTTCAGCTTGAAATCCTCGAAGCCGTACTTCTCTGCCGTTGCCTTCGCAAGTGCGACGATGTGCTCCGGGTCCATCGCTTCTTCGTTACGAAGTCTGTACCACTCGCAGTCCGAGTCGGACTCATCCATGTACGGGAGGGTGGTCTTCTTACGATCACCGACATAGAAGAGGTAGGAAAGGAAACGTACCGATGTTCTCTGAAGGCCATCGCCCATGAGAGAAGCCGCTGGAACCTCGAGGAACTTACCCATGAGGTCGAGGAGCGGAGCTTCGATCGCCGTGACTACATGTACACCGGTACGAAGATCGAAGGTCTGAAGACCTCTGACATCATCCTTGATGTTTGCATCGAGCCATGCACGTACACGGTTTAAAGTGTTCTTATAATCTGAAATCTTCGTGCCGATGACGAGATCCTTTACCGCCTCCAGTGCACTGGTGATCTTCTGACCACCCGGAACCTCACCGATACCCTCTACACCGTTTGAATCGGTGAGGATGACGATGTTTCTGGTGAAGTATGGTGCATGCGCACCGGAAAGGTTCAGCTCCATGGAATCGAAGCCGGCAACTGGGAATACTTCCATCTTTTCTACTACTGGAATCATGTTTTTCCTCCTTCATGAATCTTACATATGCATCTTATGTTCAGCGTTTCTGCAGTAAAAAATGCTTTTAAAGCCTGCAGCTCTCCGCTGTGATGATGATTTCTTATATAGAAAGTATATATTTCTCAAATTTTATAGTAAAGCTCGTAACTCTTATGCTATACTAAGTATAGCTTATTGTTTTCGTTATGTTCAATAAGTTTTGCTTTCAGCTTTACTTATGATAACTTTAGAAAAACTTACATTGAATCGTCGATATGTAATTATCTTTTTATCTAAGGAGGGACACATGGATTTCCGGGAATGTGAATATATGGTTGAGATTGCGAAAGAGAATAACATCACGAAAGCCGCTAAGAATCTCTTCATCTCCCAGTCTGCGCTGAACCAGCAGCTGCTCAAGCTGGAAAAGGAGCTGGGCACACAGCTCTTCGTGCGCTCCCGTACCGACTGGCACCCGACCGAAGCCGGGGAAGCCTATCTGCAGGGTGCCCGTAAGGCCCTCCTGATCAAGCAGGACACCTATAAGAAGATCTACAATATCACGCACTCTGGAAAATCGGAGCTGAAGATCGGCCTGACGACCAACCGCGGCATCCGCATGTTCACACAGATCTATCCGAAGCTCCACGATAAATACGATGAGCTGCGCATCAGTCCGCAGGAAATGAGTGTGACGAATCTGCAGCAGGAGCTGAAGGCAGGAAACATTGACCTCGGCTTCGTCACCCTGCGGGAGGATCAGCGGACGGCTGACGACTATCTGACGATCGGCTCCGAAGAGATGTGCGTCCTGGTGCCGAAAAAGCACCCCCTCTGCGATCGCTACTCCTTTAGTGGACCGGATCTTCCGGTCATCAATCTGAGGGACCTGCAGTACGAGCCTTTCGTGGTGCTCTCCCACGCATCGACCACGCGTCAGATCAGCGATGACATCTTTCGGAATGCCGGCTTCGAGCCGACGATTCTCATGGAAACGAATTCGACCGCCAGTCTTCCAACGCTGGTCGAAGCCGATCTCTGCTGCGCGATCGTGCCGCGCTACTATGCAGACGAAAAAAATCCCAAGATCGGATGCTTCGTATTACCGAATCACCCGACCTGGGATCTCTGTATCACTTACCGTAAAGGCGCGTACCTCACCGACGCCGCAAAGGATTTCATCGCCATGGTAAAGGATTACTGGGCAGAACACCTGGCACCGGTGCAGACGAATTAGGTGATCGGAGCCGGGTTAAACACGCAGAGGTCGTTGGCGAAGCCGTACTGTTCGGTGTATGGCTTTTTGATGCCGGAGGCGACGTCGAGGATGAAGTCAAAGAGTTCTTCGCCCTGTTCTGCGATGGTGCGGTCGCCGACGGCGGCCGGGCCTGCGTTGAAGTCGATGATATCCGGCCACTGTTCCTTCATTTCGTTTCTGGAGCAGAGTTTGATGACCGGAGCGGCTGCGAGTCCGTATGGGGTGCCACGGCCGGTCATGAAGACTTCGAGGCCCATGCCGGAGGCGAGCTGAGACGGTCCGCAGACGAGGTCAGAGGCCGGGGTCGCTGCGAAGATCTCGCCGTGCTTCGTCGGCTTGTCACCAGGGGACAGTACTTCGACGATTGGGGAAGATCCAGACTTCGCGATGGAGCCCATGGACTTCTCGATGATGTTCGAGAGGCCGCCCTTCTTATTACCCGGTGTGGTATTTGCACCACGGTCGACGCCACCCTTCTTCAGGTAATTGTCATACCACTTCATCTCTTCCACGAGACGCTTACCTACCTCTTCGTTGATGCAGCGATGGGCGATGAACTGTACGCCATCACGTACCTCGGTTACCTCGGAGAACATCGCGGTTCCACCGCCGGATACGAGGAGGTCAGCAGCATAACCGGCCGTCGGGTTCGCTGTGATACCGGAGAATGCATCGGATCCGCCGCACTGCATGCCGACGAGCAGGTCGGACAGTGGCAGTTCTTCTCTCTTCCGCTCGTTCAGAATCTGCAGCTTCTTTTCGGCCATCTCGCAGATGGCATCCATCATCGCCTGGTACCCCTTATAGTTCTGAAGGACGATGACATTGTCCTCGTTATTCAGCTCCGGCCACCACTCACAGAAGCGATCGACAGTGAACTTCTCACAGCCGAGGCCTACCAGCATAAATACACCACCAAAATTCGGATGGGTTGCGATATTGCGGATGATCTTCTGCGGAATGTAGGCGTCCGGTGCATCGATGGCGACACCGCAGCCGTATGGATGATTGATGGCGACGACGTCATCTACGTTCGGATACTTCGGCAGGATCTCCCGCTTGATGCGCTGAATCGCAACATTGAGCACACCGGCCACACACTGTACGGTCGTGTTGATGCCGAGGATGTTCCGCGTGCCGGCGTAGCCACCGTTTGGATTACGATAGCCCATCCAGCTCGTTCTTTTCGGCTTCGGAAGGTCCGTGCGGATGTTCGTCGCAAACGCCATCTGATCGAGATCCGGTGCCGGTGCCATGATGAGGTTCTTCTCATTGATCCAGCCACCGACCGGGATATCCTCTGCCGTCGTGCCGAGTACGACGCCGTAACGAAGTACTTCGGAGCCCTTCGGCAGCGCCTTCAGTGCGATCTTATGCGCCTGTGGGATGTCCTCCACGGTCACCACGCCCGGCATCACTTCGGTACCCTTCGGCACATCATGGATGGCGATGGCGACATTGTCACGCTCTGTGATTTGAATGCATAATCTATTTGCCATGCTTTTTCCTCCTTACTTTAGTTAAAAGCGATGCATCATTCACTTGATATGCTCATTATATTGCGTTAGAATATGTTAGTAAAATTAATTAATATGAATGCTGAATAAGTTTTCCTAACGTCACAGAGTATTATCATTATGGATACAAAGCAGATCGAATACATCATTAAAATCGCCGATGAGGGCTCCATCACCCGCGCGGCCGAAAAGCTCTTCATCACGCAGTCCGCACTCTCTCAGCAGCTCCAGAAGCTCGAGAAGGAGCTGGGCGCACCTCTCTTCGTACGCAACAAATCCGACTGGACACTGACCCCGGAGGGAAAGGTCTATGTCGAAAATGCGCGTGAGATGCTCCGCATCAAGCAGAAGACCTACACGCTGATCGCTGATATGGCAGACACTCATCGTGGTTTTCTCTCCGTCGGTATGACGCCGGGCCGCGGCTCCGATATGTTTCCGTATGTCTATCCGAAGTTCCATGAGCTGTATCCTGATTTTACGCTTGAGCCACGCGAGCTCAGTGTACGTAAACAGCAGGATGCGATCCACAAGGGTGAGCTGGATATCGGTTTCGTCACGATCTCCGAACAGCAGAAAACAAATGACGAATACATCGATATGTTCGATGAGGAAATCTTCCTGGCCTTACCGGAGCAGTACCCGATTTCGGAAGAATATCTGCAGACGGATGCACTGTATCCGGAGCTTCCGCTTTCGATGTTCCGCTACGAGCCCTTCGTCATGATGTATAAGGAATCGACGATCCGTAAAACCGTGGATCAGATTTTCCACGATGCCGGATTCAGTCCGACGGTTCTGTTCGAAACCTCCAACAACATGACCATTCTTTCCATGGTCAGTGCAAAGATGGCCTGTGCCCTTATCCCATACCACTATGTAAAACAGCACCCGAAGGGGGTCCGCTTCTACAGCCTCACGACCCATCCGACCTGGAAGGTCTGCGTATGCTATCAGAAGAACACCTATCTCAGTAAAGCCGCGAAGGATTTCATCCAGCTGGTCGATGATTACTGGGAGCATGGGAAATAAGCCCTCGCGCACCAAAGAATTTAAAATTGCGAAGTCAAGTGAAACTATAAAAGAGCACGCTCAGTGAACTGCTGAAACGTGCTCTTCGTTTGTTATATGTGCCAAATCTGCATCGATGTAAGAATCGTACATATATAGCTCATTTGACGCATTCAGACGACGAACCCTTAATATGCCAGTCTGTAGATCTTCTCCATATCTTCGAGATTCAGTCTCAGAATCGAACCGATGCCGCCGTTGGTCGCCTTGAAGCAGCCTTCTGCGAGAATCTTATACTCTTCGTCGGTTGGGTTGACACCGAGTTCACGAAGGTTCGTCGGCATATGAATCGAGCGGAAGAACTCCTCCATCGCCGCGATGCCGCGAAGTGCCGTCTCTTCGTCATTTGCACCAGCTTCTACGCCGAGAACGTGGATGCCGAACTTTGCGAAGCGGCCCGGATTATACTTATACACATAGCGTGCCCAGGTGCCCCAGATGGCCGCGAGGCCTGCGCCGTGTGCGACATCATAGAGTCCGCCGAGCTCATGCTCGAGGCGATGGCAGGCCCAGTCACCACCATCCGTACCACAGCCGGTGAGGCCGTTATGGCTGAGGGAGGAGGCCCACATGATTTCTGCGCGCGCGTCGTAGTTTGTCGGGTCCGACATCAGGATGTGTGCATTGGCCATCACCGTACGAAGCAGGCCCTCGGCGATCGCATCGGTCAGCTCCATCGAACCTGCTTTATTAAAGTAACGCTCCATCGTGTGCATGCAGATGTCAGCCGCACCGGACATGGTCTGGTACTCCGGCAGGGTCATCGTGAGCTTCGGGTCCATGATGGCGAAGCGCGGACGCGCGAGGTTCGTGTTGTAGGAGCGCTTGATGCCACCCTCGTCGGTCATCTTCGTGATGACGGAGGAGTTCGACATCTCGGAACCGGTCGCCGCGATCGTCAGTACGACGCCCTGCGGGGTGCATGCGCTCGCCTGGCGCTTGAAATCGTAGAAATCCCAGACATCGCCCGCGGTCTCATCTGCGAGTCCGTAGCCGATGGCCTTCGCAGAGTCGATGACGGAACCGCCGCCGACCGAAAGGATGAAGTCGACGCCTTCCTTCCGGCAGAGCTCGATGCCCTCGTAGACCTTGCTGAGGTGCGGGTTCGGTACGACACCGCCGAGCTCGACATAGCCGATGCCGGCTTCCTCGAGCTGATTCTCGATCATCGGCACGAGGCCCGACTTCTTCACACGCTCACTTCCATAGTGAATCAGGACCTTCGTCGCGCCCTGCTCCTTCACAAGCTTTCCGGTTTCCGCAGCCGTATCCGGACCAAACACCACCTTCGTCGGTGCGTAATAAACAAATGGTAGCATAGCATTTCCTCCATCTTTCATCATCGTTTCTGCGCTGGTGGAATGCCATGCGATATATGCTTGCAGCACCACCAGCGCAATTTATGTCTTCGGAATAGATTTATTGTAGCACAAAAATCAGCGGTGGCCATGAAATCCATCATGTCCACCGCTATTCTGGAATACTATATAACGCATACCCCTCGAGTTCTTCTGTAACTTTTCTCTCGATTATTTCATATCGATTTTTCGTTCAGGGGAGACATCGTCCCAGCGGATATCTTTCCGTTACTTCTTCTCTTCTGCTTCTGCGCAGTGAAGCAGTGCTTTCATGTAACCGGTGTAATACGCAGCGGAGCGCTCGGAGAATCCCTTTCCATCTGCCGCAAAGAACGGGTGGTCAATGTTGAGATATCCGTCGAAGCCGCTACGGACGATGACCTTCATGATCTGGTACATATCCGCATAGCCGTCCTCGAGGAGGGTCTCCTCGAAGTACGGAAGCTGTCCGCTGACATTACGGAAGTGAATGATCGGGAGCTTATCCGCCTTCACGAACTCTTCGATGTCCTGGTAGAGATCACCGAAGCTGTCCGACTCCAGCCAGCAGCCGACACACATCTTCATCGTGAGGTATGGACTGTTACCTGCGAGCTCAAAGGCGCGACGGTAGCAGTCGGAATTCCAGATAAGGCAGGCTACACCACCGGCCTCCGGAATCGGCGGGTCGTTCGGATGCAGCGCCAGCTTCACATTGGCTTCCTCACAAACCGGAAGTGCCTTATCCAGGAAATATTTGAAGTTATCCCAGATTTCCTGCTCTCCATATACGCGGTCATTTGAAATCGGACGGGACTTTATTTCATCCAGATCACAGATAAAGGAATTCTGGCCGTGGTTATACTTTCCGGCACCGATTCTGGTACGGAAGATACCATTCGGCTGCCATGCGATGTAATTGATCGGAACACCGGCCTTCCCAAGTGCTCTCGTGAACTCGTTGTACTTCGCAATCCACTCGTCACGATCTTCGCGGCCGAGATGAATCGACGGACACTTCTGCAGCTGCGGGCAGCCTGCATTGGAAATCTGAAGATCATATTTCGCCGCACGCTCCTGGAAGCGCAGGATTCCGTCGTAAGTTGCGTCATCGCCGATGAAGTTGACGGCGAGATAGTGGATGCCCTGCCCCTGCTGGTAGCGCATCTCCTCATCCGTCATCTTACTCGAACAGTTGCTTTCGATTTTTATCATGAGTACCTCTTAAAAATGTCAAATTAACCAGCCAGTGGGAAGAAGAAGTTTGCACTGAAACAAACGGCAATACCATACAGAAGCCAGAGTGGCAGGAAGCCTGTAACGATATTTTTGATGTTATAGTTACCTGCACCGAACGCAATCGCGCAGCTCGGTGATCCCGTCGGCGTCAGCATCGCTGCGGTACATCCTGCGAAAATCGCCATCGTAAACGGTCGAGGATCCAGTCCATTTGCAAGACAGGTCACGATCGCCAGTGGTACGAATGCCTGCTGCGTTGCCGTGTTGGACATGAACTGTGTGAGCAGTGCACCTGCAAAGTAGAACGCAAAAAGCATGAGCATCGGAGAAGGATTGCCACCCAGAAGGGACATGATACCATCGGAGATGACCTGTCCTGCTCCGGTCTTCTGCATTGCCGTACCAATCGGCATTACGCCGGCCAGCATAAACAGTGTGTCGAGATTAATGAAGTTCTTGACATCATTAAGATCGAGGATACCGAGGAAGCAAAGGATGATGTCCAGCGCGATCGGGCATACATACATGCTTACCGGGATATACTTATCGAAGAGCATCACCAGCATGTTTGCTACGAATGCAACATAAACGATGGTTTCCTGTGTGCTGCTCAGCTTCTGATCCTTCTTCTGATTTGACTGGAATGCGCTCATATCGAGCTTCTGAGACTTCGGCATGAATCTCCAGGCGATCAGTCCGCACCAGATGAGCGAAATCAGACACGGAAGCGCCAGGACCTTCGAATAATCCAGTGCCGTAATCTGGACACCGGCATTATTTGCTTCCAGAAGTCCGTTGATCATAACGAAGTATGCGCCCGGGAGGAGTCCCTGGAAGCAATGTGCGACAACCGCACCTGGGAAGAGAAGATGCTGCGGCTGTACCTTCGAGTTCTCGTCAAATGATGTCATGAACGGAAGGAACATGGACATCAGGGCTGTCGGCATGGAGAACTGAATCAGAATCGCATTCGCGAGAATGTACAGGAAGATGATGAGCTGTGCCTTATCACCATGCTTCATCAGGAAATCCCGCATCTTCGGAACGAGACTGGTCTTACTGAGTGCACCGGCGAGAATAAACATCGCGCCAATCATAACGACATTCTTGTTTGCGAAATTTGCATACGCCTCGCCGAACTCAAGAACACCCGTCAGGCAGAGAACGGTGGTGGCTGCCATTGCCACAAGGCCAAGCTTAAACTTACCGCTCAAAAATCCGATGATCATGAGCAACATTACAACCAGTGTAATGATTAACTGAATATTCATGTGAAATCCCCTTTACTTATTGGTTTATGGTCCGAACGGCCGCTTCGAACGATACTTCATTGATTTCAGAATACCCCTATTGACAAAAAATGCACACTTGATAATAATAATATTCCATAGTCTAAGACTATGGAGCTGATATGGTATCGCTATTATGAATCCGAGTTTAACCAGGTCCATGAGTCAAGCGTCTATTATGGCAACCATTTCATTTAACAAGTTTGTCCAATGGAGGATACTGCGATGGATCTGCACCAGCTTGAGTACATCGTCGAGATCGCAAAGCAGAATAATATCTCGAAAGCCGCAGAGCTTCTGCATGTTTCACAGCCGACACTGAGTGTCTATCTGAACCGACTGGAGAAACAGCTGAATCTGAAGCTCTTTACTCGTCACAACAATGTGCTGACCATCACCGATGCCGGCAGAAAGTACGTCGACACCTGTGGTAAAATTCTCCAGCTCCGTGACGAACTCTATGATGATCTGTATAAAAATAGACAGGATTCCATTCATGTCGGAATCCTGTCCAGTAATGCTTCTCTGTTCAGTCAGGTATTTATGAAATTCCAGCCGAAGCATCCCGATGTGACGATACGTCCGGTCATCGGCAAATCAAATCGTCTGTATAAGCTGGTACAGAGGGGCGATCTGGATTTCGCCTATGTCACATCCTACGATGAGGATTACAGTCGTTACTATCCAGACGTAGACTGCACTCTGGTTGCAAGTTATGAACTTGTCATCTTTATATCAAAACATAATCCGGTCTATTCGACGCTTCGCCTGGAACAGGGCGTTATCCCTATGGAAGAAATCAGCAAGCTGAATACACTGACGCTTTCGGTCGCCACCACACTTCCGATGATCAAGCGAAGAATCGAAGGACAGCTGATGCCAAATCTGGGCATTCATCCAAAAAATATCTCCGTGATGAACAACCTCGAGTTTTTAACGACGACGATCTATCTCGATAATCAGTTCAGCATCATGCCGTTCAGCTACATCGCAAACTCTGATTTCGCGAAGATCATGCTGCCGACACATCCGCAGATCTATAAGCTTCTGATTACGCCGAAAGGACATCAGTTCACACCTGCGGAGCGCGCCTTCATGAAGCTCGCGAAAGAAGAATTCGATAAAAATCCATATTACTATTATCTGCAGTAAAATAAAAATCCCCGGTACCTGATTCGGTACCGGGGAAGCTGTTTCACTGTATTCAAATCACATAATATGCGGTGCGCCACTCATCGTATAAGCAGATGGGCTCTGCAGGTTTACTCTTGACCAGACGATCGGCTTTAACGTCTTCAGGTATTCATAATTCAGGTCCATACCCCAGCCCGGCTGATCATTCGGCTGGATGAAGCCATCGACTACACGCAGTACATCCGTACAAATGTCCTTATCCATTCCTTCTTCACGTGGCTCATTCTCAAGGAAAGTCGTGTTATATGTACACATGCAGAAGTGAACGTTTATACAGTTGGCAAGAGAACTCAGCGGATTATGCGGGCTGATGGTTCTGAAGGAAGGCTCTGCCATCGCCGCAATCTTACGAAGGCCGGTGAAACCACCAACCAGCAGGATATCCGGCTGCAGAATATCAACCGCTCTCGTCTGCAGCAGTCGCTCATAATCCCACGGCGTAAAAATCTGCTCACCTGTTGCGATCGGCACATTAAGTCCTTCCGACATACGCTTCCAGTTTTCCATGTCTTCCGGACGAATCGGCTCCTCTGCAAAAAACGGACGATACGGTTCGATTGCCTTGATCAGTCTTCTTGCGACGGCTGGCTCATAGGTCTTACTCATCATATCGATACCGATTTCGAAATCATCTCCCATTTCTTTTCGCATGGTTTCAAAGCGTTCTGCAATCAGCTTCTCCGCAGAACCATATGGATAGTATCCGATGGTAGGAATAAATGTCTTGCATGCCTTATATCCATACTTTTCAACTTTCTGTGTCAGGATATCCAGTGTCTCCTTCGTGTCCTTACCATAGGCATGACAGTAAACCGGAACCTTATCTCGAACGGCCCCCACCAGCTTATATACCGGAAGCCCTGCGATTTTACCTGCGATATCCCACAGTGCAAGATCGATCGCACTGACAACTGTTCGGAGGATCGAGCCTCCCTCGAATCTCGAATAATTCAGAATACGCTTCTGGATGCGCTCACGATCCAGTGGATCCTGTCCAATGACCCATTCCGAAACGTACTTGATTAATTCCATGACAGCCGCATCTGCGCCAATGCAGAAAACCTCACCTACGCCATGAACGCCCTCATCTGTATCGATACGTACGAAATTAAAATTGCGGAACTGATTAGTGTGTACCGAATACGTCGTAATATTTGTAATTTTCATATCATTCTTACCTCATATCCTATTCATGCAGACTACTTTTTCCATCAAAGAGGATAGCAATAATTAGCCATAAAGATCACCGCTACGCCATATAAAATCCAAAGTGGAAGGCATGCCTTCAGTACATCCACAATTTTATATTTTCCGGCTGCAAACGCGATTGCTACCGAAGGTGAACTGGTCGGAGAAAGCATCGCAGCGGTCGCACCAGCATAAATTGCAATGGCAAATGGTCTAGGATCGAGGCCACGAGAAAGTGCCGTTACAATAGCCAATGTTGCAAAAATATTGGCAGTCGCTGTATTGGACATAAACTGTGTCAGGAAAGCCGCCGCAATATAGAATGCGACCAGAATCATGAACGGTGTAGGGTTTCCGCCAAGCACACTCAGAATCATATTCGACACGAGATCGCCGGCTCCCGTATTCTGCATAGCTGTACCAAGTGGAAGTACACCTGCCAGCATAAACAGCGCATCGAGATTAATGTAATTCTTTACATCATTCAGGTCAAGAATGCCGAAATACATAAGAATCAGGTCGACAAATACCGCAAAGGCTGTCATATCAAACGGTAAAGACTGTTTAAAAAGTAATCCGATAAACACAAGCGCAAAGAGGACATAGATGATTTTCTCCTGCTTGGCTGTAACCTGTGGCTTTCCTGTACTCTTCACACTGAGAGAATCCGTATCGATTCCGGCAGCCGGGAAGAAACGCCAGCCAATAAACGCCATATAGAGAACGGAAATCAGTCCTGGAATAAAAATAACCTTTGCATAGTCTACAACCGTCAGCATCTGGCTCTCCGGAACATTGTTACCTTCGAGAAGTGCGTTGATCATCAGAAAGAATGTACCGATGGGAAGCGCACCCTGGCAGCAGTGTGCAACAACGGCGCCTGGATACAAGAGATGGGTCGGCTTTACAGAGCTTTCTTCGCCAAGTGCTGTCATGAACGGAATCATCAGACTGAGTGCGGTCAGAGGTGATGCAACATTCGCAAGAATAGCTGAAATCGACATAAACAGTATGATAATCAGCTGCCCTCTATGAGAATTCCGAATCATCCAGTCACGGATTTTAAGAAGCAGGCTCGTCTTACTAAGTGCACCACTCAGAATAAAAATCGCACCCAGCATAACGATATTGCTGTTGGAAAAATAGGCATATGCCTCTTTAAACGTTAAAACGCCCGTAAGGCAAAGAACAGTGGTTGCCGTCATCGCAACATGACCCAGTTTGAATTTTCCGCTCATGAATCCGATTACCATACCGAGAATCACGAGAAGAGTAATCACTAATTGCACATTCATAGGATTCCTCCATAAATAAAATTAAATGTTATTATTTTATTAATGATGCAGCTGCTTTACTAGTCTCATAATATAGGACATTTCTATTATTTACAAATACGCAAATCGCAACTAATATATAAGTAATTATTAATATAATTATCTTTCATTGAGGTATCCAGCATGACCATCAGACAGTTGAAATATTTAGAAGTACTTGCCACAAACGGAAATCTTAAAGCATCTGCCGAGCAGCTGGGTATTTCCGCGCCTGCCCTTTCTCGTTTTCTGAAAAATCTGGAAACTCAGCTCCCATGTCCACTCTTTATTCACGGACGACGTCAATTCCAGTTAACTGATTATGGAAAGCAGTCTCTGAAGAAAGTTCAGGAACTTCTGACTGTGTATGACAACACTGTATCCGGTATTCACCGTAGTGCAGGTGGATATAAAGAGACGCTTCGAATCGGCGCGAGTCCACGGGAAGAAATCATCATCGCATCTATTTTTAACGACTTCCACCGTCTTCAGCCGGATGTTGAGTTCAGCATCATACAGTGTCATTCTCTTCGCGGAAAAGAAATGCTTGCGCATGGTCAGCTGGATCTTCTGCTTGCTACCTTCAGCGATGCCGATTTGAATCATTTTCAAGCATATGCACGTTGGGACGAAAATCTGGTGCTTACACTTCCAAACTTTCATCCATACGCTCAGAATACGCCGCCCTCTTTTATCGCCGGGCACTACAGTCCCGACAGCCGCATTAAAGGTTATGTGAACATCACCGATTTCATTGATTCCGTCTTCGTGCTGTATGATAAAAACACACAAATGCGCTGTTTCATTGACGAATTTCTGCATGAAGCACACTTTCATCCAAGTATCGTCTATGAAACAAGTTCCACCGCCGTCGTCTACGACATGATTTTGTCTGGAAATGGCATCGGTTTTCTGCCTGCTCATTTCATAGAAACCGTCCCGGAATTTACCGCCTATCGCCTGCAGGGCGAGCTCGGTATTCATCACGGTATTCTGGCCCGTAAAGATGCCCGGCTTTCGATGGCCGAAGAAACGGCTATCCAGCTGTATAGCCTGAGTCCTAAGAGGTTAGCTAAAAATGAAACTCAATGATATCCACTACTTTATCGTCATTGCAGAAGAAAAAAATATCTCTTCAGCCGCCAGCCGGCTCTATATTTCACAGCCTGCGTTGAGTCAGTTTTTACAGAAGCTGGAACGAGAACTGAATACCAGACTTTTTACGCGAACAGAAAAAGGGCTATCTCTTACGGAAGCCGGCCGTATCTATCTAAACGGTTGTTATCATATGGCCTCCATCGCAGAAGCACTGGATTTTCCAGACTGAGCATTACGCTTATGATGTTCACTTTTTCTCCTAATCCCATCAGCACGGATGAATAACTGCATAATTAATAGGTAGAATCATCATTTTACGCATGATTCCGTCTGCGATATAATGATAAACATCATGATTCTTACGTGAAATTTTAAGCTTAGGAGATAACACGATGAATACTCTCATTTCCGCAGATAACACCTGGGTGCTGATGAGCATTATGGTGCTGGTGGTCGCCTTTTCCATCTGGATGGAGCAGACCTACGCCTGGGCCAGCAAGATCAGCGGTGCCATCATTGCCCTGATCTGTGCCCTGCTGCTCACGAACCTGAAGATCATCCCGGCGAGCGCACCGATTTTTGACGATGTAGTCTGGGGCTTCGCGGTGCCGATGGCGATTCCGCTTTTGCTGCTGCAGGTCAACCTCTCGAAGATCTGGAAGGAAACCGGACGTATGCTCGGCATCTTCCTGATCGGTGCCCTCGGCACGGTGGCCGGCGCGGTGCTCGGCGTGCTCATCCTCGGGAAGTTCATCCCGAATCTTCCGTACGTGGCCGCGATGATGACCGGTTCCTACATCGGTGGTGGCGTCAACTTCACGGCCCTCGCCGATGCCTTCCATGTGGACCAGACCCTGATTTCCGCGGCGACCGTCGCCGATAATCTGAACATGGCGATCTACTTCATGATCCTCATCGCGTTTGCGGGCAATGCGTGGCTCCGGAAGCACTATCCGCATCCGCATATCGACCATGTCCTCGCGAACGGTACGGACGCCGAGGAGGGTAAGACCCTCGCTGCGAAGTACTGGGGACGGAAGGAAATCTCCCTTCGTGATATCGCGATCGACTTCGCCTTCTCCATCATCGTCGTGACGATCTCGAAGCTCATCGCCGGCGTCCTCTCCGGCGTGATTCCGACCGGCAACTGGTTCCTCAACATGCTGAACACCTTCTTCGGCAGCCAGTACGTCTGGATCACAACCGTTGCGATGCTGTTCGCTACGGTCCTTCCGGAAAAGGCCGAGGCCATGCATGGCGCGCAGGAGCTGGGCACCTACCTCATCTACCTGTTCTTCTTCGTCATCGGTGTGCCGGCGTCGATCCCGCTCATCATCCAGCAGGCACCGCTGCTTCTCGTCTTCTGCCTCCTGATGGTGATCGTCAACATGCTCTTCTGCTTCATCGGCGGTAAGCTCATCGGCGGTTCCCTCGAGGAGATCATCCTTGCGTCCAATGCCAACATCGGTGGCCCGACCACCGCAGCCGGCATGGCAATCGCCCAGGGCTGGAACAAGCTCGTCGGTCCATGTATGCTCGTCGGCACCTTCGGTTATGTCGTCGGCACCTACCTCGGCATCGTCGTCGGATCGCTGCTGATCGGATAAATAAAAAGATATAGTGAAAGAAAAGGCTGTCGCAGATGCGACAGCCTTTTTGGTATTCGTATTTAGTTCCCCGGTTCCTGCTGCTTCAGTTCTTCCAGCTGTTCCGAGATGGTCTCCCAGTTTTCGTAGAGATCCCCGAGGCGGGCATTGTTCTTCTCATGCTCCTTGTGCAGCTCCATGAGGCGTCCGACGTCGGCGGCGATGTCCGGGTTCATGTAGTCATCGTCCAGCTCCTCGTTACGCGCTTCGAGCTTTTGGATTTCTTCCTCGGTCGACTTCAGGTCGCGCTGCAGCTTCTGGAGGTTCTTCTTATACTCCTTCTGCAGCTCCCAGTCGGTCTTCTGCTCGGACTTGATTTCTGGATTCGGTACCGCGGAGGTACGTGCCTTCTGGCTGTTTGCATTGGCATCCAGTACAGAGCCACCGTACTTCCGGACATCCTCCTTCTTCTCGAGGTAGTAATCGTAGTCGCCGATGTAGTTATCGAAGCGGTTCTCGAAGAGCTCGAGGATACGGGTCGCGGTCTTGTTGATGAAGTAACGGTCGTGGGACACGTAGAGCACGGTGCCCTCGTAGTTCCGGATCGCGTCCTCCAGCACCTCACGGCCCTGGATGTCCAGATGGTTCGTCGGCTCATCGAGGATGAGGAAGTTCGCATTACTGAGCATCAGCTTCGCGAGGGACACACGGCCCTGCTCTCCACCGGAGAGGTCGCCGATGCGCTTGTACACGTCATCGCCACGGAAAAGGAAGGCAGCGAGGACATTCCGCACCTTCGTATCGTTCAGGTACGGGTAGTCGTCCTGGATCTCGTCGAAGATGGTCTTCTCCATGTGAAGCACGGCATGCTCCTGATCGTAGTACCCGATCTCGACATTCGTACCGAGCTTGAAGCTGCCGGTCGTCGCCGGCTCCTGCTCGTTCAGGATTTTGAGAAGCGTGGTCTTACCGGTACCGTTCGCACCGATCACCGCGACATGTTCGCCCCGCTTGATTTCGAAGGAAATGTTCGAGAACAGCGTCTTCTCGCCGAAGGACTTGCTGAGCTCCTTTACGGACAGCACATCGTTTCCGGACTGGAGATGCGGGGTCAATGCCAGGCGCATCTCATTATCGAGCTCCTCCGGCTTATCGAGCAACTCCACCTTTGCAAGGGCCTTCTCACGGGACTCTGCACGCTTGATGGACTTCTCACGGTTGAACTGCTTCAGCTTATCGATGACCGCCTGCTGGTGCGCGATGTCCGCCTGCTGATTATAGTAGGCCTTCAGCTCCGCATCCCGGATCTGCTTTTTCTTCTCGGCGTACTCCGAGTAGTTGCCGCGGTACATGCGGGCGCGCCCGTTATCGAGGTCGATGATCTTCGTCACGACATGATCGAGGAAATATCGGTCATGCGATACCAGAAGAACCGCTCCGTCATAGCGCTTCAGCACCTTCTCGAGCCACTGGATCGACTCGATGTCGAGGTGGTTCGTCGGCTCATCGAGGATGAGCAGGTCCGGCTTCGTGAGGAGGATCTCCTCGAGGCGCTTCCGGGTCTTCTGACCTCCGGACAGGGTATCGAAATCATCACCGAAGGCATCGATCTCCTGCTTCATCGCGAGAGCCTTCGCATCCGTGAGATCCGTCGGGATATCGTCTTCCGCACCCGGCATGTCGGCGTGCTGCTGCGCGAGATAGCCGATCTTCTTTCCCTTCGCAAGCGCGATCACACACTCGGAATCATCCGGCTCCTCCTCGCCCAAAATACACTTAATAAGCGTCGTCTTGCCGGATCCATTGATCCCGACAATCGCCGCTTTTTCCTTGTCCTCGATATGAAAGGTGACGCCCTTTAAAATCTGTTTTCCAACGTATGTCTTATTAAGGTTTGCAATATTTAAAATCATAGTGAGGGTATTATACCGTATCGCGCATAAAAAAACCAGCAATCGACCGCGGAACTGCTTGTTTTTTGATTTCAGAGTGCTAAAATCATCTTTGTTCGGAGGGTTAGCTCAGCTGGTAGAGCATTTGCATCACACGCAAGGGGTCGCAGGTTCGAGTCCTGTACTCTCCATTTGACCGGGAATGATTTCATTCCCGGCTTTTTTCATGCGCTGATTTTCATTTACGACATTTTTACGACACTTGCAAAAACAGGACGTCAACCAGCGATGCGCTTCTGTATTTCTTACGAAATAAAAAGGCACACGTTCACCGGGAACGCGTGCCTCTGTTAAACTCTTATAATTTACATCTTCGGGAAGATACGGCTGCCGTAATGTGCGGCATAGACGTGCCCTTCCTCGTCACGGATGGCGGTCAGGTAGATATCGGCATACTTCTTCCGTACCATACCCTGCCATGCGTATACCGACTGAAGCTCCGCCGGCTTTCCATTGATCGTCATGGATAAGCTGCCATTTTCTGCCTTCAGACTGAACGCATCGCCCTCACCGGATACATACTCGCCGGCGAGCTCTGCGACTTCCTCTTCCGTCCAGTTCCGTGCTGCATGCTCCGGACGCGGTTCTTCCGCATCGAGGCCGAAGTATACGCGCATCGCTGCATCGGCGATCGCCGCGACGGAAACATCCATCGTGTTGCAGAGCACAACGACGCCGACATTTTCCTGCGGGCAGAAGGAGAAGTTCGAGGAAACACCCGGAAGACTGCCGCCGTGCTCGACGATCGTGCGATCCTCCACCTGCTTGCACTCGAGTCCGTAGCCGTAGTAGACCCCCGGCTTCATGAACTGACGCGGCTTCACCATCTCCTGGATCGAATAGCGGTCGATGATACGCGTTCCGTCTGCGGCGGCACCCTCGTTCAGGTACATCGTCGCATACTTCAGCATATCGCCGAGCGTAGACTTCATGCCTCCACCGCCGTGCAGAACGAAGGCATCATTCTGGTAATCACGGTCGGCTCTCCAGCCGTCCTTCTCCAGGGAGTACAGGGTCGCTGCATTCTCATCGAGGGTGTTCCGGATGAAACTGATGTTACTGCGGTTCATACCGAGCGGCTTCAGAATCTTCTGATCCAGGTACTCTGCGAAGGAGCCATAGCCCCCGTGGCGACGCACGATATCGGACAGTAAGCCGAAACCGTCGTTGCAGTAGCTGAGACGCTGGCCCGGACGTCCGGTAAAGCGCGTCTGTGCATCCAGGCGCTCAGCAACCCGCCGTACGCCCTCCTCCGCGAAATCGTCGCGGTAGATCAGCTCGTTCTCGAGGGAGTCCTCGATGTGCATCTCCTGTGCCGTCTTATCGATGACGATACGCGGCAGCGGGAAGAAACCGCCGCTGTGGCACATGAGGTGCCACAGCTTCACCGGCGCTGTCTGGTTTTTATTGGTAAATTCCGGAACATACTTCGAAACCGGATCATCGACGGATAAAAGTCCGTCCATCTGCATCTGCATGATGGACAGCGCGGTGAAGGACTTCGTCACCGATGCCATACCGAAAATCGTATCCCGGTCGATCGGAAGCTTCTTTTCTTCATCACGATAGCCGAAGTACTGCTCATACTGGATCTTTCCGTCTGAATCGACGATGCCGACCGCGATACCGCGTGCCTGCCCGTCCTTCATCACCTCATGCACCAGCGCTTCGAGCTGCTTCCGGCCGTTGTCTGTCATTCGATTCATGAAAGCATCTCCTTATGAAGGCCGGTAATGCCGAGACCCGACTCAGAAGAAAGCACGAGATGGCAGGTATCCTTCACGGTAAGACCGCCTTCAAACGGAAGTGCCTTGAGTGAGAAGGTCGCATCGAGGTCTGCGCGGGTGATGTTCTTCAGAGCCGCACCGAGGGCAGCCGACGCGTTGATGGCGATACCACTCTCCTCCGCCATGCAGCCGAGCATCACCTCGACGCCTGCTGCCTGGGCGATGGCATTGATCTTCTTCGCCTCATAGAGACCGCCGCACTTCATGAGCTTGATGTTGATGAAATCTACGGCACGCTCGGAAACGAGACGCAGTGCATCCTTCGAATCCCAGCAGCTCTCATCTGCCATGATCGGTACGGAGCTGTTTGCCGTAACATACTTCAGTCCCTCGAAATCGAAGCGTGGAACCGGCTGCTCTACGAGCTCGATATCGTACTCGTCGAGACGGCGGATCAGCTCGACTGCCTCCTTCGCCTTCCAGCCCTGGTTTGCATCGAGACGGATCTTCACATCATCGCCGACCGCCTCACGAATCGCACGTACTCTGGCGAGATCACTTGCGAAATCCGTACCGACCTTGGTCTTGATGGTATTGAAGCCGGCCTCTACATGTGCCTTCGCCTGGGCAGCCATCACCTCCGGCTCGTCGATGCCGACGGTCATGTCGGTGACGATTTCATCAGAGTAACCACCGAGTACCTTATAGAGCGGCATACCGGCACACTTACCGATAATATCATGACATGCCAGATCGATGGCAGCCTTCGCCGTACCGGCATAAGCTACCGTACGATTCATCACGGTATAGATCGCCTCGATATCACATGGATCCATACCGATCAGATTCGTCTTCAGCTTCTCGATCGTCGCAACCGTACCCACCAGGTTCTCACCGGTGATCAGTGGTCCCGGAGAGCCCTCTCCATATCCGATGATTCCGGCATCGGTCTCGATCTCGACGAGACAGCTCTCGGCATGGGTGATCAGACCCAGTGCGATGCGGAACGGCCGTACCAGCGGAACCTGCATCTTGTAGGTTCTGATGTTTGTGATTTTCATAATATTACCCTTCCTTTCTTAAAAAATATCTTTATTTTTCCTCAGACTTCGCAGCCTGAGCACATGCGCCGCCACAGAAGTGACAGGCACATAAGTGTCCATTTCCGATATCTCTCAGCTCCGGCTTCTGCTGTGCACAGATGTCCTGTGCCATGAAGCAGCGTGTATGGAACACGCAGCCGGATGGTGGATTCGCCGGGCTCGGAAGATCGCCCTGCAGCAGAATCTTCTTTCGCTTCGCATGACGATCCGGTACCGGAATCGCCGACAGCAGCGCCTGGGTATATGGGTGAGAAGGATTGTCAAACAGCTCCTTCTTATCCGCGAGCTCCACGACATGACCGAGGTACATGACCATGACACGATCCGAGATGTGCTTGATGACACTCAGATTATGCGAGATGAAAATGTAGGCCATGCCCATCGATTCCTGCAGCTCACGAAGCAGATTCAGTACCTGTGACTGAATCGACACATCGAGCGCGGAAACCGGCTCATCACACACCACGAGGGATGGGTTCAGCACGATCGCACGGGCGATGCCGATACGCTGACGCTGACCACCGGAAAACTCGTGCGGATAACGATTATAGTACTTCGTATTCAGACCGACGACTTCCATCACCTTCAGCACGTGTGCCCGGATTTCTTCCTCGGTCTTATAACGCTTCTGAATCTTCAACGGCTCTGCGATGACTTCACCGACCGTCATACGCGGATTCAGTGATGCATACGGATCCTGGAAGATGATCTGCATCTCTGAACGCAGCTTTCGAAGCTCTGCACCGCTGGCCTTTGAAAAATCTGTTCCTCTATAGATGATATCACCGGACGTCGGTTCAATCAATCGAAGGACGGACCGTCCCATCGTGGACTTGCCACAGCCGGACTCACCGACCACGCCCAGGGTTTCCTTCGGATTCAGCGTAAAGGATACGCCATCCACCGCCTTGATCCAGGCCTTATCCTTCTGGAAAAAGGACGACTTTCCCGGGAACAGCTTACGCAGATTCCGGACCTCCAGAAGCGGCGTCTTCTCATTTACTTCACTCATCAGACGTTCTCCTCCCACTCCTTCGTATATTTGAAGCAACGTACCTTGCGGCCATCTACATCCACCAGATCCGGCATCTTACAACGACAGATCTCGCGGGCCTCCGGACATCTCGGGCAGAAGGTGCAGCCCGCCGGCATATCGTCAAAGCTTGGCACCATACCCTTGATGACGCTCAGCTCCTTCGTATCATCGTCGTCGAGCTTCGGAATACACTTCATCAGGCCATCGGTATACGGATGCAGCGGCTGATCGAAGATCTGATCACAGCTTGCCTTCTCGACCACCTGGCCGGCGTACATAACCATGACATCATCCGCCACTTCAGCGATGACACCGAGATCATGGGTGATCATCATAACCGAGGTACCGGTCTTCTCCTTCAGCTCATTGATCAGATCGAGGATCTGCGCCTGGATCGTCACATCGAGGGCCGTGGTCGGCTCGTCGCAGATCAGGAGCTCCGGATTACAGCACAGTGCCATCGCGATCATCACACGCTGACGCATACCACCGGAAAGCTGATGCGGATACTCGTCGAAACGACGCTCTGCGAGCGGGATCTTCACGAGCTTCAGCATCTCGATCGCGCGCTCCTTCGCTTCCTTTTTCGTCATATTCTCGTGCAGAAGCAGTGCCTCGATGAGCTGCTGTCCGATGGTGAACACCGGATTCAGCGAGGTCATCGGCTCCTGGAAAATCATCGCGATCTTCTTGCCGCGGATCTTACGCATCTCATCCTCGGACATCTTTACGATATCTTCTCCATCGAGGAGGATCTCGCCGCCCTCGATCTTACCCGGCTTCTCGATCAGTCGCATGATGGAAAGAGAGGTCATACTCTTTCCACAGCCGGACTCACCTACGATGCCCAGCGTCTTTCCCTTCTCCACATCGAAGGAAACATCATTGACCGCCTTTACGAGGCCGGCCTCGGTATGAAAGTAGGTTTTTAAGTTCTTTACCTGTAAAATATTTTCTGCCATCTCTCACACCTCCTACGCACGTAACTTCGGGTCCAGTGCATCCCGCAGACCATCGCCGAAGATGTTAAATGCAATCACCGTAATCATGATCGCAACACCCGGCATGATGCTGTATACCGGGCGGTAGCTGATGAAGGTCTGTGCGGCACTGATCATGTTGCCCCAGGATGGCGTCGGTGGCTGGATACCGATGCCGAGGAAGCTCAGAGAGGCCTCATACATGATGGCATTCGGGATACCCAGGGTAACCAGGACGATGATCGTGGAGAGACAGTTCGGAACCAGGCCCTTCATGATGATCCAGTAGGTCGATGCGCCACAGGCACGGCTCGCCTCGATGTACTCCTTTTCCTTCAGCTGCATGACCGATGCACGAATCATACGTGCGGTACGCACCCAGGTAAGCAATCCGAGCGCGATGAAGAGGTTCAGTACGCCCTTGCCCATGAAGGTCATGATGGCCATCGCGAAGATCAGATCCGGGAAGGCCTGGAAGATCTCCATCACACGGGAAATCAGGCTGTCGATCCATCCACCATAGTAACCGGCGAGGGATCCGAGGGCGATGCCGACGATCGATGCGACGATCTGTGCGACGATACCGATACTGAGAGAGACTCTGGAACCATAGAGAATACGGGAGAGAATATCACGACCATACTCGTCGGTTCCGAACAGATGTGCCTTACACGGCTCGCCGAGTACTGCACTGTAATCCTGATAGTTCGGATCATACGGTGCGATCAGCGGCGCCAGAATTGCTATTAAAATAAGAAGAAACAAAAGGCCTGCACAGAACATCGCCATCTTATTCTTCTTTAAACGGTGCAGCGCATCCCCATAGAAGCTGGAGTACTGCATACCGCCTTCGGTGATGTCCTGTTCGAACTGCTTCTGTTTATTAAAAAATCCAAATACTTTTTTTGCCATCGCTTAAGCCGCTCCTTTCCCATAACGGATACGTGGGTCCAGAAATGCATAGGAGAGATCGACGATCAGATTGACGATGACGAACACAAATGCAATATACATTACTGTTCCTTCCAGGAGAGGCAGATCACGGTTCGACATCGCATCGACCGCGAGCTTTCCGATGCCCGGAATGGAGAATACCTTCTCAATCAGCATAGAACCGGTCAGCATATTACCGAAGTCGGTTCCGACGAGCGTTACGATCGGAATCATCGCATTTTTCAGCGCATGCTTCATGACGACGGACCAGCGGCTGACACCCTTTGCCTTCGCGGTGCGGATATAATCCTGTCCCATCACCTCGAGCATACTGGTTCTCGTGATTCTCGCCATACTGCCCGCATAACGTGCGCCCAGCGCGATACTCGGAAGGATGTACGATGCCGGCACATCGAAGCCGGAAATCGGGAGAAGGTTGAGCTTTAAGCCGAAGACGATCTGTAAGATGATCGCTACCCAGAAGGCTGGTGCCGATACACCGATCATCGCAAGTACCATAACGACGGTGTCGATGCCCTTGCCTCTCTGTACGGCTGCGAAAATGCCACACGGAATACCGATCATGGCAGCGAAAACGAAGGACATGCAGGCGAGCTTCGCGGTCACCTTGAAGCTGCGGATAAGTGCATCGGTTACTGCTTCCTTCGTAAAGTAGGACGTTCCGAAATCCAGATGGATCGCGCCCTTGACAAAATTCAGATACTGCACATGGTACGGCAGATCCAGGCCGAGCTGGCTGCGTACCTTGGCGATCGTTTCAGGGTCTGCACGTTTTTCGAGCATCATGGCCACCGGATCGCCCGGTACGACCTGAAGAAGAATAAACGTGATCAGGCTGATGCCGAACAGTACGAAGACTGTCTGCAGCAGACGTTTTCCCGTATAAGAAACCATGCTTTTTCTCCTATATAAGAGAAAAGAGGGACTGTAGACATTCACAGCCCCCGATTCTCAGAAAATGTAATTCACTTCTTTTAAACTTCAATCCACGTTCGAACGAGTGTGCCGAACAGCTGATCGAAGTCAGGCTCGCGTTCTCTTACTGAATATCTGCGTTCTTCCAGAACATACGGAAGGTAGAATCCATCTGGAATCCAGTGATGCTCGGATTTAATAAGTAGAACTTTGTCTCGTTGTACAGCGGAGTGGTCGCCCAGTCTTCTCTGGTCATGATGTGCTCTGCCTTCGCATAGATCTCCTGACGCTTTGCGTCATCGGTCGTTGCGATACCATCGTCGAGAAGCTGATCGAACTCAGCGTTATGCCAGAAGCTGGAGTTGGTGTCGGTCTTCGTCATCGGGTAGAGCATACTCTCCGGATCGAGATAATCGACATACCAGTTACCTACACTACAGTCAACACCACCGTTCTTCTTCATGTCAGACCATGCCGCAGAGTCAACCTGCTCCACCTCTACGCGGATGCCGGCCGGCTTCGCCTGCTGCTGGAATGCGGTAGCGATGGCGACATTGCCCGCATACTTCGTATTTACAGTTACGCGAAGATCGATACCATCCGGATAACCGGCCTCTGCCAGAAGCTCCTTTGCCTTTTCCGGGTTATACTCGAACTCCGGAAGACTGTCATCGTGGCCAATGATGCCAGACGGGATGTAAGATGTTGGAACGGTAGCTGTACCATGCAGAATACTGTCGCAGATCGCCTTACGGTCGATGCTGAGTGCGATTGCCTCTCTTACCTTCGGATCCGGGAAGGTCTTCGTGTTAAAGCTCAGGTTGTAGTTACCGATCGGCTGATAGCCGTGCATCTTATCCTTGAGATCCGGATTGCTGGAGTATACCGGATAGATGGACGGGTCGACATCGACGTAGTCAACATTGCCCTTCTGGAACTCGAGTACCTGCGTATTCACGTCCTCGATGAACTTATAGTCTACACCAGACAGCTTCGCAGCATCCCCATGATAATCATCGAAGCGGGAAATCACGATGCCGACACCGCTCTGGTAGCTGTCCAGCTTGAACGGACCGGTACCGATCAGGGTCGTCATGCCCCAGTTGTCACCGGCAGCCTCACATGCAGCCTGCGGATAGATCGCGCAGTATGCTGTCGACAGCACGGAAAGGAACGGTGAATACGGCTTGATCAGCTTGATGGTAAAGTGGGTATCATCCTGTACCTGGATACCGGACATCTCCTGTGCCTCACCGTTGCTGAGTGCCTCATAGCCCTCGACATTCTCAAGCAGCGTCGCCATCTTCGTCATCTTGACGAGACGCTCGAGCGAATACTTGACGTCGGATGCCTTCAGTGTGGTTCCGTCGTGGAACTTCACATCTGGAAGCAGCTCGAAGCTGTAGGTCATGTTGTCATCGGAAATCGTCGGCATCGCAGCCAGCAGTGTCGGCTCAACGCCATCCGCCGTCGGTGCCAGCAGTGACTCGGTCACGTTGTCTGTGATCTTCATGACGATGCTGTAGCTGTACTGCTGCGGGTCGAGTGCGACCTGCGGATCTACCGCTGCCACACGTACGACCTTATCGCCTGCGGCAGCTGCCGCTGTTTCCGTACCTGTAGAGGCAGGGTTGCTTGATGGAGCTGTGCCTGCGGAATCCTTTGATCCGCCACATGCAACGAGCGATGCTGCCAGCACACAGCTCAGGAATAATCCTGCGAGTGTTTTTTTCATTTCTGTTTCCTTCTTTCTTTACCCCTATTCACTTTCACATGGTGTGCAAAGCCGTTAACCCCATATAAACGCTTTAAACCGCCAACACATAAAAGCTGTAAACTATTCTATCTACGAGCGCATGGTTATGCAAGCATTACTTGATATATTTTTTAGAAATAATAAAACGTTTCCAGGGCACGGCTTTCCATCTCCGCGAGACGCCATCAGGCTTCGCCGATCACTCCGCAATCAGCTTCTCCGCCTCATCGAGCACCTTCTCAAACTTCCGAAGTGCGGCTTCGACCGGTGCCGGGCTCGTGAAATCCACCCCGGCATGCTGCAGCTCCTCGAGCGGATCCATTGAGCCGCCGAGTGACAGGAACTCGAGGTAGCGCTTTCGCGCCGGCTCTCCCTCGTGCAGCAGTGCATCGGAAATCGCCACCGCCGCAGAGTAGCTCGTTGCATACTTATAAACATAGAACGGCGAGTAGAAGTGCGGGATGCGTGCCCACTCGTACTGCACCTCCTCATCGATCACAAGCTCCGGTCCGAAGTACAGCGCGATCAGCTCGCGATAGAGCTTGCTGAGGGCGGACGCATTGAGTGCCTCCCCGCGGGCCGCCATCTCATGTGCCCGCTTCTCAAACTCCGCAAACATCGTCTGCCGGTACACGGTCCCCTTGAAGCCCTCGAGGTACTGATTCAGCAGCGCCATCTTCTCCCCGGCATCACCGCTCTCAGAGAGGAGATTTTCCACCAGGAGGTTTTCATTGACCGTCGATGCCACCTCGGCGACGAAGATGGTATAGTCGGCACTCTGCTGTGGCTGATGATGATTCGAGAGATAGCTGTGCATGGAGTGGCCCATCTCATGCGCGATCGTCGACACCGCGTCGAGCGTGCCGGTAAAGTTCGTGAGGATGTACGGCTTCGAGCGGTAGGTGCTGTTCGAGTACGCACCACCCTCCTTGCCCCGGTTCGGATACACGTCGATCCAATGCTCCCGGAATCCACGTTGGACCGTCGTGCCATAGTCCTCGCCGAGCGGACGGATCGCGTCCATGATCATCGACTGCGCCTCTTCATAGCTGTAAGAGCGCTGCACACCCGCAGAGAGCGGCGCATACAGATCATAGTAGTGAAGCTCGTCTACCCCGAGAATCTTCTTCCGAAGTGCCACATAACGGTACATGAGTGGCATCAGCGTATGCACCGCCGCGATGAGATTATCACAAACCGTGGTCGGCACGCCCTCGCCGAAGGCATACATCTCCTGTGCAGATCCGTAGTGTCGCATCCCCGCCTCCGCGATATCTGCCTTCACCTGGCCGGCATACGCCGCTGCAAAGGTATTGATATGATTCTTATAGCTTTTATAGAAACTGCGGAACGCATGCTCACGTAGCGTACGGTCCTGGGAAGTCTCCAGCAGGATGAAGTTCGAACCGTTCAGCTCATGCTCCTCGCCCGCACTGTCCTTCACCGCATCAAAGAGGAGGTCTGCATCCTGCAGATTATCCGCCACGTTCTTCGGTACCGCCATCACTTCACCGAGGCCGGCCAGCAGCCTCTCCTCCGCTGCACTCAGGGTATGCGGCTTCTGACGGAGCAGCTTCACCATCTGATAGTGATACGGCTTCAGCGTTTCCGATTCTGTAAATGCCTGCAGCGTCTCCTCCGGCAGCGACAGCATCTCCGGCTCCGCGAAGCTCAGCGCCGTCTCCGCCTGCACATACTTCGCATACGCACGGCTGTACATGCTCTGCGCCGCCTCCTGCCGCGTGTCCTCACTTTTCCGCATAAACGCATAGGAAAAGACATCCGACAGCTGACCGCCGAGCTCCGTGCTCGCATCGAAATACGCGCGGATCGCCACCGCCGTCGTCAGCGTTCCCTCAAACGCCGCCGTTTTCGCGATGCGCTCATCGAGACCGGCCAGCGCCGCCTCCCATGCCGCATCATCCGCATATAAGCTCGACAGATCCCACTGATACGCCGGATCCATCTCCTTCCGTTCTTTTAAAGCTTCAGCCATATTTTCATCCTTTCTGCAGCCATGCTGCAAGCAGACGGATTACATCGTCCGTCAGCCGGGCTGTCTCCGGTCCGGCATTCCGATTCGTCACCGCGATGGCGACGCGCTCCGGTACGTCCGGGGCCAATGCATACATATATAAATCGTCATTTCCCTGCCGTTCTTCGATCAGCGTCCGGGCAACCGATTCCGGCAGGATCGTCCAGTCCTTCTCATCCGTCAGAAAATCGATGGCGACATGGGCGAGATTCACCCGCGCCTTTTCATTCCCCGGATGGATCCAGTAGTTATGCCAGCGATTGAAGTCCTGTGAGAAAATATGATACACCTCATGGGCCGGATCCAGAGTCTTCATATGGATCCTTTCACCCTCCCGCAACGCCTTTTTCTCATGTGTAACCAGCACATAGGTCTCCCGAAACAGCTCGTGCCGTTTCAGCTCGGCGAAGGGCACGATGTTGTTCGTGATGCCGATGTCGATCTGCCGGTCCCGCACCATCTCACTGATCGGGATGGAGTCCGACATCATCAGTGTGATTCCGGAATCCCGGAACTCCTCGACCAGACGCCGGAAAAACGGCTTCAGCTTGTAGGACATGATGCTGTCCGGCACTGATATCCGAAGTCGATTCTTTTTCGAGTGCTGCCCGAGCTCGAGCATATCCTTCTCCATGCGGAGAAGCTGACCGCAGAGCGGCACCAGCTGTTCCCCGGCCGGCGTCAGGCTGATGTTCTCGACGCCACGGTTTCGGACCACCAGTCGCGTACGCATCTCCTCCTCCAGCATCTGGAGTCGGCGACTCACCGTCGACTGCGTCATATTCAGACTCTTCGCCGCCGCACTGATATTCTTCAGTCGCGCGATTTCGAGGTAGATTTTCAGATTGTCTGTGTCCATCGTGCTCTCCTCATATATACAGAAATCGTATATAGTTCTTCTAATAATAGCACGTTTTGCATAAATTGAAATAAAAAAAAGGACCATGGAAAACTCCATGGTCCTGAACATTTACTGAATATCGCTCATATATTTTATTCTATAGATAAAACATCAAAACCTTTCCAGTCACATTGGATAAGCCCTCGACCTATTAGTAACTATCACCTGAATGCTTTA
>ERZ1026856.194-NODE-194-length-43603-cov-7.300289_pt1 | contig 43603 bp, 82 predicted proteins | sample MGYA00380158_ERZ1026856 | MGnify/ENA primary metagenome ERZ1026856 (study PRJEB33269, sample SAMEA4719794) | human gut metagenome | biome: human-associated habitat; feature: organic feature; material: feces | place: Cameroon | collected 2013-10 ... | reverse complement strand
AGAAAAACCCGCCAAGAATCAGAAAAACGCCAAAAATCAGCGATGGGAAATGGTAGTGGGGAGGGTCCCCCCCTCCCCACCCCAGGAACCTCCTGCTGTCCAGCGCCGATTTACACACAGGGAAATTTTGAAAGGGGCTAGAGCATGGCAAAAATGAAGACAGTCACTGCAAACGGCTCCCGGCTGAAACAGCTGCAAAGCCTTGCCAGCGTCCTTGCTGCCAGCATCGATTCCTGCAAGGATTGCCGGGCGCTGCCAGCACTTACGAAGCAGTACCGCGAGACCATACGCGAAATCGAAGAGATCGAGGGGGCGAAAGACGATGACGACGAGATCAGCAAAATCCTCACGGAAAGAGAAAGTAGTGGGAAGCCAGGAGCCGTCCGAAAGAATCGCCCCGTTATATCAGTCGTCTGACGGTATGGACGCCGTCCGCATCCTTCGTGCGGGCGGCATTGTTTTGGACCCTTGGCAAAGTGACGTCTTGGATGACTGGATGGGGCGCAGCGCTTCCGGCAAGTGGGCAGCTCCCTCCTGCGGCGGGTCTGTGCCCCGGCAGAACGGAAAAAGCCTGCTGGTGCAGGGCCGTGCCGGGGCCGGGATGCTCATGCTCAACGAGACGGTCATCTATACTGCCCACTTGCAGAAAACGGCCACAGAGACATTCGAGGAGATGCGGGATTTTTTCGAGAGCCCAAAACTTCGCAAACACGTTGCCGAGATCAAGACCGCACTGGGCCGTGAGCAAATCATCCTCAAGACCGGGGCACGCATCAAGTTCTTGGCCCGGACCCGGAACGGCGGACGCGGCCAGCACGGCGACCTCCTCATTTTTGATGAGGCGCAGGAGCTGGATGAAGCGGCACAGGGCTCTTTCCTGCCTGCCATTTCGGCCAGCCTCAACCCTCAGACCGTCTATGTGGGGACGCCTCCCGGGCCGGACGCTGTGGGGACGGTGTTCCGCAGCCTGCGCCAGCGGGCACTTGACGGCAAAACCCAAAAAGCGGCGTGGTTCGAGTTTTCGGTGCCGGAGATCGGCGACGTGAAAGACCCAAAGCGCTGGGCTGCTACCAACCCGGCATTGGGCCGACGCATTCAGCTTTCCACCATCGAGGGCGAAGCGGAACAGATGGACCCGGACACCTTCGCACGGGAACGTCTGGGCTGGTGGAGCCCGGTAGCATCGGAAAGCCTCGACTATGCCATCGACCGCAAGGCGTGGGCCAAATGCGCCAGCGATGAGCTGAAGCCGGAAGGTAAAACCGCTTACGGCGTCAAATTTGCGCCGGACGGCAGCAGCGTTTGCCTATGCGGCGCGGTCATCCCGAAAGAAGGCCCTGCCCGTGTGTCCCTGATAGAGATGCGGCCATCCGGGCACGGCCTGACCTGGCTGGCCGATTGGCTGAATGAGCGATACAGGAAAGCAGGCTGTGTGGTCATTGATGGCCGGAACGGCGTAGACGTCCTGATCGACCGCATCAAGGACACATGGAAAGCAAAACCGTCCATCGTCCGCCCCTCTTCCCGCGAGGTCATCGCGGCGGCCAGTGGTTTCACAAACAGCATCGCCGAGGGCGGGCTGACCTGGTACCGTCCTCAGACGGCCCTGAACGAAAGCGCCATCACAGCCACCAAGCGGCCCATCGGCGGCGGCTTTGGCCTGGGCGGCGAAAACAGCCTCCCCATTGAGGCCTGTGCGCTGGCACTTTGGGGAGCAAAAACCTGCAAACGCGACCCGACGCGCGAAATGCGCATCGGCTGAAAGGAAAGAACATGACAAATTTGCAATTCGGCCACGTGAACGGCCTAATGGCCACTGAACAGGCAAACCTTCTTGCGCTGGCCAATGCTCTTGACTATCACCAGAGCCGGAATGCGACGAAAGATAAATACTACGAAGGTCATATCACGCTGAACGATGTCAATCTTGGCATCGCGCTTCCAAATGACCTGAAGAAGCTGGATGTTGGGTGCAACTGGGGGCAAAAAGCTGTTGACGTCTTGGCGGCGCGCAGCATGTTCGACGGTTTTGTCGGCAGCGGCGGAAACATCGACGGACTTTCCCGGATTGTTGAAAACAACCGCCTTGTGGCCGAGTACGCAAAAGCTTGCCGGGATGAGCTCAAATATGGCTGTGTTTTCGCCACTTTGTCTGCGGATGACACCATGGGGTGCAAAATTCGTTTCCACTCTCCCGGCTTTGCCTCGGCACTTTGGAACGGAAAAAAAGGACGCATCGACTGCGGCCTGGCCATCATGGACACGGTAAAAGACGAATCCAACAAAGACAAATGGATCCCGACTGCTGTGAATCTGTACACAGACTCCGCCATTATCGTGCTGACTCGCACGGGCAGCCAGTGGAGTGCAAAGCGGCACCCGCACAAGATGGGCCGCCCGTTGATGGAGCCTATGATCTGGAACGCCACCAGTGACAAGCCTTTCGGGCGCAGCCGCCTTAAAAAAGCCATTCGCGCCCTGATTGACGACTATGTGCGCACCGTAGCAAACGCCACCATTGCGCTGGAGTTTGATACTACGCCCCAAAAATACATTCTCGGCGTGACGGACGCACAGTTTGACGCCATCACATCGGATAAGTTCAAGCAGTACATGGGCTCTATCCTCGCTGCCACGACCAACCCCGACACGGGCGAAAATCCTGTTTTTGGGCAGCTGGCACAGGGCAGCCTGACCCCTCATGTGGAAAAGATGCGGATGACGGCCACACAGTTTGCGGCAGCAACAGGCTTGACCATCACCGACGTGGGCGTGGTAAACGATGCAAACCCCACCAGCAGCGACGCCATTCTGGCCCAGAGCCAGACTCTGGTGCTGATGGCTCAGCAGCTGAACACCAGCAACGGCGACGCGCTGCGGACCATCGCCTGCATGGCGCAGGCCATTGCCCGAAACGTGACGCTGGAAGAGCTGACCGATGAAGAGCGCAGCATCATGGCCCACTTCAAAAATCCGGCCATGCCCAGCGTAGCCGTCACGGCAGATGCAGCCATTAAAATCGCCTCTGCGCGGCAGGAGTTTGCCAGCACAGACGTTTTTTTGGAAATGCTGGGCTTTGACCAGGCCGACATCCGGCGCATCAAAGCGCAGGAGCAACGGGTGCGCGGCCAGCGGGTACTGATGGAGGAAGAGAATGAGACTGTCGGCGAAAGCGTGGAATGATTACGTCGCCCGGCTTTCCAGGCTGAACCAAAAGGCCGGGCAGCTGATGAAGGACTACATCGACCGCCACGGCATGGAGGATGCAGACGCGCTCATCGCATACGCCAATGCGCTGGTTACAAAATACGGCGAAGGCAGCGCAGAGCTTGCTGCCCAGATGTACGACGCCATGGCCGCTGCGGAGGGCGTCACCGTTCCGGCGGCAGTCCCTGCCGCCACCGCCAGTTACGACGAAGTAGCTCAAATGGTATATGGGACCCAAAACAGCCCGCCGCTGATGCAGGGCGGCGTGAGCCGCCTTGTGAAGCAGGCCGGAGCGGACACCACGCTCCAAAACGCCCGGCGGGATGGAGCCGAATGGGCATGGATCCCCAATGGCGACACCTGCGCCTTTTGCATCACACTGGCCTCCCGCGGCTGGCAGAAAGTCTCCTCCAAGGCCCTGAAAGGAGGCCACGCCCAGCACATCCACGCCCATTGCAATTGCGAGTACGCCATCCGATTCAACCACAACACCACCGTGGCCGGATATGATCCAGACAAGTACCTCAAGCAGTACCGGGATGCTGGCGGCAATATCAACGCCATGCGCCGGGCCCGCTATGCAGAAAACAAGGACGCCATCAATGCCCAGAAACGGGCCGCGTATGCGGCAAGAGTCCAAAACGATACCAAAGAGCAGAGCTGATTTTCGGCTCTGCCTTTTTCATGCCCATTTTGCCCGCATGAGGACGGAATGGGCTCCATAGCGGTGGGCGGCGCGTACCCCGCCCGAAAAATTGCCTGACCATTGCGGAGTGAGAACCGCGTGACCAAACTGGAGCTTCAGGCTGCAATTTCACAATTTGAAAGGAGTTTCCATCATGAAACGTGAAGACGTAAAGAACAAGATCCCCGGCATTACTGAGGAGCAGCTGAACTGGCTGATGAGCGAGAACGGCAACGACATCAACCGTGAAAAGACCGCTGCTGCCCAGTACAAGACACAGCTGGAAAACGCTCAGGCTCAGCTGAAGACCGCTCAGGACGGCCTTGCCAAGTTTGACGGCAAAAAGACCCCGGAAGAGTACGAGGCCGAGATGACCAAGCTCCAGAACGATATGAAGGCGCAGGCCGATGGCTTTGAGTTTGATACCGCTCTGAACACTGCAATTTTCGGCAAGAAGGGCCGCAGCGTGAAAGCTGTTCGTGCCCTGCTGGACCTGGATGCACTCAGAGGCTCCAAGGACCGCTCCACCGACATTGCAAAAGCTCTGGATGAGGCCGCAAAAGCAAATCCGTGGGCCTTTGGCGACGCTCAGGGTGCCGGGTATCCCAATGTAGACGATGGCGGAGACCCCTCCCACAAGGTAACTGGTTCCACCAGTGAGCAATTCGCTGATTGGTTCAACCAGGTCACTCACAACAACTAAAGGAGATTTTTATTATGGCTGTTGACATCAACCGCACCACGTCCATTTCCCTGCCCGGCGAAGTTTCCAGCGAAATTCTTCAGAAGACGCAGGAAAGCTCGGCCATCATGATGCTGGCCCGCCAGATCAAGCTGCCGGGTCTCGGCGTTACCATCCCTGTCATTACTGGCGACCCCGAGGCCGCATGGGTGAATGAGACCGACAAGAAGCCCGTCAAGCGCGGCACTATGACCACGAAGCAGATGACCCCGTACACCCTGGCAGTCATCGTGCCCTTCTCCAACCAGTTCAAGCGCGACGTCCCCAGCCTGTACGAAGAGCTGAAGAAGCGCCTGCCTCTGGCACTGGCCAAAAAGTTTGACGCCACCGTTTTTGGCGCTGTGGACGCTCCCGGCTCCAATTTTGACACCCTGAAGGACTGCACGGCACAGGAGATCGGCACCAACACCTATAACGGCCTGGTGGCTGCGGACGCCGACATTGCAGATCATGACGGCATCCTGAACGGCTTTGTCATTTCTCCCAAAGGCAAATCCATTCTGCTGAGCGCCGTGGACGGCAACAAGCGCCCCCTGTTCATCAACAGCGTCGCCGAGGGCGCGGTGCCCATGATCCTGGGCGCACGCACCTACCAGAGCAAGGCTGCTTACATCGCGGACGCAACTGCTGCCAAGAAAAACGTCGTTGGCTTTGCGGGTGACTGGACGCAGGCCATGTACGGCACCGTGGAAGGCGTGCAGATTTCCATTTCGGATCAGGCCACCCTGACCGATGGCAGCAATACCATCAACCTGTTCCAGCAGAATATGTTTGCCGTCCGCGCTGAGATCGAGGTAGGCTTCCGCTGTGACACCAGCGTTTTCAATAAGCTGACCAAGACCGAGGCCTAACAGACCGGGGGTGACACCATGAGCTACGCGACCGTGGAGGACGTGGAGGCGGGCTTTCGCACACTCTCCGAGGATGAGAAGACCAAATGCAGCGCCCTGCTGGATGAAGCGGCCCTCATCATCGACTCCTACAACAAGGACGCCCAGGAAGACGCCAAGAAAGTGGTCTCCTGCCGGATGGTGCGCCGCCAGCTGTACGACGGCGATGCAGGCGGCGTCACCTACCCGATGGGGGCCACACAGGGCACCGCGTCGGCGCTGGGATATTCCCAGTCCTGGACGATGGGCGGCGGCTCCTCCGGCGAGCTGTATCTTTCCAAACTCGAAAAGAAGCTGCTTGGGGTCGGTGATAGAATCGGCTCCCGCAGCCCTCTGGAGGGCCTGTGCAATGCTTAAAGGCATCGACGTCATTCTTTACGTCAAAACCAAAACGGGCGAAAATGAGGCCCGGGAGCCGCTCTACAGCGAAACGGCGGAAACCGTCCACAACGTGCTCGTGGGCGAGCCCTCCACGGAGGACGTGGTTTCGGAGCTGCAACTCAACGGCCATCATCTGGCCTATGTGCTGGCCCTGCCCAAAGGCGATACCCACGACTGGGACAACGTCCGGGTCTCGTTCTTTGGGCAGGATTTCCGCACTTACGGCGCGCCCACTCAGGGCATCGACCATCTCATCCCCATGTGCTGGAACAAGAAAGTGAAGGTGGAACGGTATGGGTAACGTCAAGATCAAGCTGAACAGCTCCGGCGTGCGCAAGCTGCTGCGGAGCGACGAAATGAAAAACGGGCTGAGCGAGATCGCTTACTCAGCCCAGAGCCGTCTCGGCGAAGGCTACGAGGCCACCTACTACACCGAGAAGACCCGCGCTGTGGCAAAGGTGACGGCTGTGTCACCGAAAGCCATCAAAGAAAACAGCGACACCAACTCTATTTTGAAGGCACTGAAATGATCGAACGAATTTTGCAGGACTACCTGACCGAAAACGCATTTCCCTGCTACCTGTCCATGCCGGAGCGTCCCTCCGGCAGTTTTTGTATCCTCCAGAAAACAGGTTCAGGACTGGACGACGGCCTTTTTTCCGCCACGGTTACGGTGCAGTCTTACGGCAAAACCACGTTTTCGTCGGCCCAGATGAGCCACAAAATCGTGCAGGTGATGCTGGATGCGGACGCGCTGCCCCAGATTTCCGCCTGTGACCTTGTGACGGACTACGATTTCCCGGACGTCACCCGAAAGCTGCCCCGCTATCAGGCGATTTTTAACGTGACTTACTACGACGATTAGAGAGGAGATTATTATGGCAAACGCAAAAAATGTTACCGCTGCAAAGCCCAAAGTGGGCGGTGCGGTTTTCCGCGCCCCTCTTGGCACCACGCTGCCTGTGGACGCCACCACGGCGCTGAATGAGGCTTTCAAGTCTTTGGGCTACATCTCCAAGGATGGCCTCACCAACTCCAACAGCCCCTCCAATACCAGCGAATCCGCATGGGGCGGCGATACGGTCCTGAACACGCAGGGCGAAAAGGCCGACACCTTTAAGTTTACCCTCATCGAGGCCACCAGCGTGGAAGTCCTCAAGGCAGTGTATGGCGACGCGAATGTCAAGGGTGATCTGACTACTGGCATTACCGTCCAGTCCAACGCGGAGGAGAACGTCCCGTGCAGCTGGGTGGTGGAGATGCTGCTGAAGGGCAACACCAAAAAGCGCATCGTCATCCCCAATGCAGCCGTGACGGAGGTGGGCGATATCACCTACGCCGACAACAGCGCTGTGGGCTATGAGACCACCGTTTCCGCTGTGCCGGATGAAAAGGGACAGACCCACTACGAGTACATCATGGCTGCTGCCGCAGCCAAGGAGCTGAGCCAGTCTGAAACCGAACAGACTGCCGCTGTCACTGAGAGTAAAGGAGATAAGGCATGATCGCAAAGATGAACGACGGTTTTGAGTTGGAAGTGGATGAGGCCGCTCTGGATGATGCGGAGCTTCTGGAGGACTTTGCCGCCATGGACAGCGGCAACGCCTACGCCATGCCCTCGGCTGTGAAGCGGCTGCTGGGCGAGGAAAACAAGAAGAAACTGTATGACCACCTGCGGAACGAGAAGGGCCGCGTCTCTACCACGGCGGTGGGCGTTGCCGTCTCCGAGCTGATGCAGTCCATGAAGGCCGGAAAAAACTCCTCTGCCTCGCCGACCTGATCGCATCGGATGAGGACGCACTGATTTGCGATTTTGCCCAGTACTACCACGTGTTGGGCTGGCGCAGCATCCCGGTGCGCCTTGCGGCCACGCTGGCCGCAGGGCTGCCGCCGGAAAGCCGCAGCCGGATGCGCTTTACCGGGCAGGAGGTCTCGATGGGGACCCAAATGCAGGCGGCCATGGTGGACAGCCTGCGGCATATCAGCTGGGAAGTCAGCGGCCGCCCGGGAAAGCACCCCGCCTCTCTGCTGGCAGCCATGGTGGGCGAAGATGCAGAGGACGACGGCGGGCTGGTGCAGAGCTTTGACAGCCCGGAAGAATACGAGGCAGCCATGCGTGCGGTGGAAGGAGGTGTAAGCTGTGGCTAATAAAATTGAGCTTGCAAAAGCCTATGTGCAGATCATTCCCTCGGCGGAGGGCATCAAAGGCAAGATCACCGAGGAGATGGGCGGCGATCTTTCCAGCGCGGGCGTCGAACTCGGAAAAGCCTTTGGCGGAAAAATCGCAAGTACCCTGAAAACCGTGCTGAGCGCGGCGGCCATTGGCAAGACCATTGCCGCGTCCGTCAATGCGGGCGGTGCGCTGGAGCAGAGCCTGGGCGGCATCGAAACGCTGTTTAAGGACAGCGCAGGCATCGTAAAGCAGAACGCGGCGCAGGCCTACAAAACGGCTGGTCTGAGCGCCAACGACTACATGGAGCAGACCACCAGCTTTGCGGCCAGCCTGCTGTCCAGCCTGGGCAACAACACCAAGGCAGCGGCCATCGTGGCCGATATGGCGATGACCGATATGGCCGACAACGCCAACAAGATGGGCACCGATATGGCGGCCATCCAGAACGCCTACCAGGGCTTTGCCAAGCAGAATTACACCATGCTGGACAACCTGAAGCTGGGCTACGGCGGCACACAGGCGGAGATGCAGCGGCTGCTGGAGGACGCCTCCAAGCTGTCCGGCCAGAAGTATGAGCTGGGCAACCTGGCCGATATGTACAACGCCATCCACGTCATTCAGGGCGAGCTGGATATCACGGGCACCACGGCCAAGGAAGCCGCAACGACCCTGACAGGCTCTTTCTCGGCCATGAGCGCCTCTTTCCAGAACGTCCTCGGGAATCTGGCCACGGGCGGAGACCTGACCGCTTCCCTTCAGGCGCTGACGGACACGGCCCGCACCTACCTGCTGGACAACCTTCTCCCCGCTGTCGGAAACGTGGTGGCGGGCATCCCGGAGGTCATCGCCACGCTGGCCCCCAATATTTTGCAAAGCGGCACCGAGCTGATGCAGTCTCTGGCCTCCGGCTTTACCGAGGGCGTGCCCGCGTTCCTGGCCTCGGCTCTGCCCCAGCTGTTGCAGTTTACAGAGGAGCTGCGGGCCAATTTCGGGCAGTTTGTCTCTGCCGGCATCGACCTTATTCTCAAACTCGCAAACGGCATCGTGGAAGGTCTGCCCCAGCTCTTTGCCTACATCCCGGATATCGTCATCAATATTGCCGGGCTCATCAACGACAACGCCCCCAAGCTCTTGGCTGGGGGTGTTACTCTTGTAGCGCAGCTGGCACGCGGCGTCATCAACAGCATCCCGCTCATCGTGCAGAACTCTGGCAAAATTGTCGAGGCTATCCTTTCGGTACTTTCCGCTGTCAACTGGGTAAATCTCGGCGCAAACATCCTCAAGGGATTGGCTGACGGCATGAAAAGCATGGCGGGCTCTGTCACTGCTGCCTTTAAGGAGGGCATCGTGAGCGGCCTGAACTGGCTGAAAACGCTCCCCTCCCAACTGGTGCAGTGGGGCAAGAATATCCTCCAAAGCTTTATCAACGGTCTCACAGGCAAAGGCGGCGCAGCCACTCTGGCCACAGCGGGCGCCACTATCGCCAAAACAGCGAATAGTACCGTGAAGGTCCCCCACATCACGGCGGGGGATGAGGGCATTGCGGATAAGAATGAGCACAACTCCATGATCATGTCCAACCTCACCGCCGCCAGCAACGCCAAAGCACTGGCCGAGGCGGCCAAGTCGTCCGGCACAGCGGCAAAGGTGGCGTCTTCTGCGGCCAAAAAGACCGCCGAGGATACCAAAAAGCTCACCAGCTCCCTCAAGGACACCACGACGGAGATCGTGCAGGGGTCCGGCAACGTCGTGGGCAGCATCAAGCGCGTGACAGAAACGGCCAACAGCCTTTACGACGTGTACGACGGCACCACCAAAAAGCTCAAGGGCACGGCCAACGAGACCACCAAGACCATCACCGACACGTGGACGGAGATCATCAACGGCACCGAAAAGACCGTGAAGCAGGTCACGACCATTGCGGCAGATGGCTCCAAGAAGGTGGAAAAGAGCGTGGAAAACGTGCTGCTTTCCGTCACCGAAACGCAAAGCCGCATCGACACGGCTTTGAACCAGGCAAAAAGCGAATGGTCCAGCGGCGTCTTTGGCCTGTTCCGCAGCGTCGTGTCTGACATCAAGAGCAAGGACTGGAGCGGTCTGGCTCTGGACTTTGCGCAGCTCATCTGGGGCCAGGTGGATCAGGGCCAGCGCCAGATCATTGCCGAATGGGCAGCCAGTGCACTGCATGCAGTCAACGAGGCCTACTCCGGCGGCGGTCTGGGCTCTGCGGCATCTTCTATCAAAGCCATTTTCTCCGATGGCATTGCGGCGGGCGTTACGGACGCCGGGACGGCGGTACAAAGCTTTTCTGCCATTCTGGACGGTCTGGGCAAGTCCGGCGGCGTCGGCAGTGCCCTTTCCGGCATTGCTTCCAGCTTCTCCGGCATGGCTGCCAGCATCATGTCCAGCCTGTCCGGCATCGTCTCTCTGGTGATGGCGCACCCGATTCTGGCGGCCATCCTGGGCGTGACGGCGCTGGCTGGCGGCGTTGCTTTGGGCTCTGCCCTCAAAAAGAAGAGCTCCTCTGCGGCCTCTGCCGTCACCAGCAGTACCCTGAGCTATAAAGATATCCAGGACGCCTACTGGTACGGCAATCAGCGGGCCTATGCAGGCTATGACCTGCTTTCGGACCCTTACGGATTCAACCCCCGGGGCTCCGGCACACAGCTCAACGCCTACCAGCAGAAAATGCAGCAGTCCGTGGACGCGCTGTATAGTGCTGTAAATCAGTACCTGCCTGCCGTTGCAGATAAGCGGCCTATCGTACTGGATAGCGGCGCAGTGGTCGGAGAACTGGCCCCGGCATTTAACGACCGCCTTGGCTATCTGACCGATCTTAGCAAAAGGGGAAACTAACCATGTATCGTATCTATGCGTATCCCTTTGGCAACCCAGAGGACAAGCGCCTGCTGCATCCTAGGCCCAAGGGACGCGGGGATGCGGAAAGCTTGGCTACGTTTGTGCTGTCGCCCAAACTCACCCGTGAGGTGAGCAAGGGCGGCAGCCTTACTTTTACCATGGCCCGCGATCACCCTCAATACAGCAATTTGCAAAAAATGTCCACCTGCATCACAGTGGAGCAGAGCGATTTTGACGCAAACGGCAACGAAAGCACCCCCAAAGAGATCTGGCGCGGGCGTGTTCTGAGCCATGAAGCCGACTGGTACAACCGCAGGGCGGTGTACTGTGAGGGTGCTCTGAGCTACTTCAACGACAGCGCCATCACGCCCTTCAACTACGAGGGCAAGCTGGCGCAGTTTTTGCAGCACCTCATCAGCGCCCATAACCAGCAGTGCGGCGAAATGCGCATGAAACTCTTTGAGCTGGGCACCGTGACCGCCGCTCTGGGCGATCTGGTGGTGCACTACGGCGATATGGACGCCTACGGCGTGGGCGAAGACTACGGCAGCACCTGGGACATCATCGACAAGATGGTGCTCAAGGTATACGGCGGCTATGCCTACTGCACCTACAACCCCGCCACGGGCAACAACGTGCTCAACTATTGCAATCAGGCTTTCGAGGCCGACCGTTTGGTCAACCAGACCATTGAGTACGGCGTGAACCTGCTGGATTTCACCGAGAAGACCGACACAAATTCGATGTTCACCCGGGTCTACCCCACGGGCAACAAGCACACCGTCACCCGCACCGAATGGGTGTGGAAAATCCTTTGGTGGGGCAAAAAGCAGGAAGTGGCCGACCATGAGGAGCGCTACAGCATCAAAGACACCTCCGCCTCTGCTATCCAGAAGTATCTGCCCAGCGGCTACTCCTACAGTCTGTATCAGGAGGATGGGGACTGCAACTGGATCCAGAACGACGCGGCGGTGGCGAAATTCGGCGTCATCTCCAAGGTGGCCGACTACGACGCGGACAGCGCCGACGACCTCTTTGGGGCCGCGGTGCAGGACTTGCAGAAAAACAGCCTCATGACCATGAGCTACACCGTGAAGGCGGTAGACCTTGTGGACGCGGGCAACGTGGGCTTTGACAAAGACCGCCTGACCTTTGCCAGCTATGCCCACATCATCAGCAAGCCCCACAGCATCGACGTGGTAATGCTCTGCACAAAGCTGGTGGAGCCCCTGGACGACCCCAGCAAGAAAGAATTCACCTTCGGCATGACGCGCCAGACCCTCACCGACCGACAGGTGGCAAACTTCGGCAGGACCAACCTCTTGGAAGAGCAAACCTCCACATCCGAAAAGTATTCCGGGAACATCTACAAGTTGGTGGACAAGTACCAGAAGGAAAACAAGGCGGGCATTGCCGAGGCGGCCAAAACGGCCACAAACTACCTTGCCTTCGACAAAAACACGGGCCTGAAAGTGGGCCATGAGTCCCTCGCGGGCAAGTACGTCCAAATCTCCAACGACGGCATCGTCGTCACCGATGGCGACAGCCGGGTCAATGTCAAATCCGGCTCCATCTCCATCACCGACGGCAACGGCAGCTGCACGATCAGCTCGGGCGAGATCACTTTCTACGGCATCCGAAACTATCTCATCAAACAGTTTGAGTTTAACGGTTACACGTCATTTCCTGGCAGTTATATGGATATCTCCATCGACGTGGGCAACTGCAACTATGTTTGGTTGATGTTCGAGTCCTACGGCACCAGCTACATCAACCACTTTTGGGGTTCTTCCAGCACTACGGGCCGCGTGGGCACCAACAGCATGGTGATTCCCGTCACGGGTGAGCCTGTGACCATCTCTTTCCCGTGGAACACGCTGCACCGCCGAAATATCGCCGTATTCAAGGACAAAATCCGCATTTACGACGGTTACAAGCGGGACGTGCGCTACTACACCCAAGAGGGAAGCGAGAAGCAGCAATGGCTTAACCTCAACGGCACCGATAAGACCTACCAGTGGTACATTGCAACCGACGACTGGGAGCTGGACGAAACCGTCTGCATCCCGGTCAAACTTTATGCTTTTTTGTGAGGTGGTACGATGAAGATTGACGGCTGCGAGTGCAAATACCTCGCAAACATTTGCTCCGACGGGCGGCTCTACTACGGCGGCTGGACAAACGTGCAGTGTATCCCGAACCCCCTGCCGGACAACATGGTGGTGCTGGACACCTTCCCCACCGACGAAACGGCAAAGGATGGCGGCAGCGACTACAAGTGGGACGGCGAAAAGCTCATCTATGACCCGGTGCCCGAGGAAGAGCGCGAGCGCAAGCGGCGCGAAATCTACCTCGAAAAGACCGGGCTCACCCCTGAGCAGTACGCCGCCAAATACGGGTCCGGGGGTGATGCTTGATGCTGCAAGGCGCACAGATCGGCAGTATCCACACCCTGAAGGACCTCGGGCTGTACCTCAAAGTGGGCGGGAAAGTGATTGGCCTGCCGGAACCGCAAAAAATGTTGCAGGAGGTTCGCGGGTCAGACATCATTCTCGATTTGACACGGTCCGTGGACGGTGAAGTCCACTACGGGGCACGAAAAATCAGCCTGACGTTTTTATGCAAGGCACCAAAAAACCGCTGGGACACCATCCAAAGCGCACTCGCAAATGCGATTCACGGGCAATGGCTCAGGTGCGTTTTTGACGATGACAGCACATGGTATTGGCTTGGACTTTGGGAAGTCGGAGAACCACAGCCGGACAGAAACACTATTACTTTCCCAATAACGGGCACCTGCAACCCCTACAAGCGCAACATTACCGCGGACGCGGGCGCGGACTGGCTGTGGGACACCTTCGATTTTGAGACCGATACCATCTACGACACACCGACAGGAGTGATTAGCTTGTGATTACTTTTCCGTTTACCGACGTGATCAACGCCATCCGAAACGCCAAAAAGGGCGTGGAGGTGCGCGAGAACTTGGCCCAGATGGGCGAATACTGCAAGAAGTTCACGGAGGAGGCAGGCCAAAAGGCCAACGCTGCCCGCGATGAGGCCAAGGGCTACGCCGCCGACGCCAAGGCCAGCGAGAAGAAAGCCACGGACGCCGTGGCAGGCATCGAGCAGACCAAAACCGACGCGGTGCAGGCGGTGCAGCAGGCCCAGAGCACCGCCACGACCGCCGTGACGACCAAGCAGACCGAGGCTGTACAGGCCGTAGACGATGAGCGCGACGCGGCCTTGCAGCAGGTGGCTAACTCCACTAAAGCCGCCCAGACCGCCGCCAGCAACGCGGGCAGCGCCGCCAGTGCGGCTAGAGACGCGGCCACGGCCGCAGGTGGCTATGCCGGCAACGCAAAGTCTTCCGCCACCGCCGCCTCCGGCAGCGCCAGCGCGGCGGCTACCTCTGAGAGCAACGCCAACCAGAGCGCCGAAAACTCTGAGGCCAGCGCGGCCCGCTCTGAGGCAGCAGCCAAAAGGGCGGAGGCCGTGGTGGGCACGGATAAAACCCTCAAAACCGAAAACGCCCCCGCCGACGCAAAGGCTGTGGGCGACATTATCCTCGATCGCACCAAAGAAACCCCGCAACCTATCTTCTACAGCAAGGCTGAGGTGGACAAACTGCTCGCTCAACACACAAAAGACACTTTGCTTGCCGCCTACCCCGTAGGCCGCCTATACATGAGCGCAGAAGCTACCAGCCCGGCAAGCCTTTTCGGCGGCACGTGGGAGCAAATCAAAGACAAGTTTATTCTGGCTGCTGGCGATACTTACGCGGCTGGAACGAGCGGCGGAGAAGCAGAACATACGTTGACCGTGCCAGAAAGTCCAACGCACACGCACCAACAAAACGCATACGTTATAAACGCTGGATTTACAGAAAATCCCACCATCCCCGGTAGAGGGCTGTCTTATCCTATTGGAAATGTAAATGTATACTATTCCGCAGAAACTGTGAGTGGGGCCGGAAATTTTGACGGAATATCAACAAGCCCTATGGGAATGGGGCATCCGCATAACAATATGCCGCCCTATGTCACTGTATACGTCTGGAAGCGTATTGCCTAACGAAAGGAGTATCTGACGATGAAAATTATTGACATCAACGGCAGCCCCATGGAAAGCCCCGACCTGTCTTTTGGCTGGCTGGAAGATACCACCCGCACCATCCACCACGATGCTGTGGCGGGCGTGGAAGAGCAGCACCACTACGAGACCCTTGCCGAGTACCCAAACGGCGGTAGGGATGTGGTGATAGTGGTGGACGTGCCCGGCGTGGAAGCAAAAGACGCTTGGGACGAAGAAGAGCAGGTGCAGGTGTACCACCTGTACACCGCCGAAGAGCTGGCCGCACAGGAAAAGGCCCGCAAGGAAGCAGAGGAAAAGGCACAGCTGCCCACCGCAGAAGAGCGCCTTGCCGCTCTGGAAGCGGCTATGCTCGACCTGCTGGCTGCACAGTAAAGGAGGATACACATGGTACAGTTTTATGTGACCCAAATCAAGCTCCACAAATTTGATGGCAAGTTTACCATCGACAATGTGCCCGCCAAATGGCGCGACGCTGTGATGGCAAAGCTGGTAGAGGAGGGCTTTTATGCGAGCTCTGTTTGATTTTATCTCCAAGCTGCTGGCAGCCCTCTCTCACGCTGCCAGCGACAAGGCAGAGGAGCCAGACTCCCCCACCCCTGAAAAAGTGTCCACTGTGGACACCGTGCCCGGCTGGACGGGCGAGCCTCCCTACCGCTACCTCGATGTGAGCCGCTATCAGGGCAAAATTACCCTCGATGGCTGGAAGCAGGTCAAGACGGCTGGCTACAAAGGGGCCATGCTCAAGACGGTCTCCACCAACCACAAGCTCTCCAAGCGGGCGGACGGCCTGTACATCGACCCGACTTTTGAGGAAAACTACAAAAACGCCAAAGCGGCAGGCTTAGACGTGGGCGTTTACTACTACACCTACGCCACCAGCGAAGCGATGGCCGACGCGGAGCTGGCCCTTGTGCGGCAGGCGGTCTACGGCAAGGAGCTCACCATGCCCCTTGCGGTGGACGTGGAGGAAAACAAACTCAAGCCTATGACCACCCTCGACCTCACCAACCTGACCGCCTATGCGCTGGAACAGGTGGAGAAGATGGGCTTTTACGCCCAGCTGTACACCTACACCTACTATTCCAACATGGAGCTGGATATGGGCCGTCTGGCAAACCGCTGGGACGTCTGGCTGTCTGACACCACCGGGCACACCCCTGCCGTTGGCTACCACTACAACGCCCACCAGCACAACTGTGAGGGCCGCGTGCCGGGCATCACGGGCAACGTAGACCTCAACGTGACCACCCTCAACTACCCGAAAATCATCCGTAAGAAGGGTCTGACCCGTCTTCGGGAGGGCGCATGATCGAGCTTTACGAAGCACTAAAAGTCGTTGCCGCTGCTTTGGTGGCCGCCTTTGGCTTTGTGTCCGCGCTGGACAAGGTGCTGGACATTATCCACAAATACATCAAAAAAGCCAAAGAGCCGGACGCCGCGCAGGACAAGCGGCTGGACGCTATCGAGAAACGGCTGGGCGCGGTGGAAACTGTCACAACTCAGCACGCGGCGGCGCTCAAGCGCGACCTGAGCCGATTTGATGGAATCGACGAGGTGAGCCGCCTCACCCTCGACGGGGTGCGCAACCTTTTGGACGCGCAGCTGTCCGGCAACAACCGCGAGGGGATGCAGAAGAGCCGCACCGAAATCGACAACTATCTTTTGAAAGGAGTCACCAATCATGGAAGTAATCCGTAACCTTTTGACCGCACTCCCCACCCCTGTGGCCCTTGTGCTCATGCTGGGCGGCTTTGTGTTCTACGCCCTGGGCTGCATCCGGCTGGGCTATGGTGCCGCTGTCAAGGGCACTGTGCTCGACCTGATCGAGCAGGCAGAGCATGAGATTCAGGGCACCAAGCGCGGCGCAGAGCGCAAGGCATGGGTGGCTCAGATGCTCCGCATGGCCCTCAGCGCCAGCAAGTGGGGCAAACTTATCTCGTGGGCCATCACCGACGAGACCATCGGCACAGTTATTCAGTTTTTCTTTGACCGCGCAAGGGCGGCGCTGCAAAAGCAGTAAGGAGTGGCAAGATGTATTATCTCAAAAACACAGAAATGGACGAACCTCGCTCCATCTATAAATCCAAAGGAATGGGGCGATTTTATCGTGGCACTTTCACTGGGCTGGATGGAAAGTATCAGGGTATGAAGGTATATACCTGCAAGTCTCTCAGGTACATTAAGAGTTTGCGTGAGCGTGTGCACGAATACTGCGAAGAGTGGTTTGACGTGTACGATGAAAACGGCAAGGTTGAAATCTAAACCGTAGAAAGGACTATACTATGGAAAGCGCTACATGGAGCGATTTTGTTAAGACCAACAAAATCGGGGTATTAAGGCTCAAATTTGATAGAAAATTGCTAATTTGCGGTCTTAATATGGCAAAATGCGTATCTAAGCGCAACGCCGGACAGCTGCCGCAGCCCTTCTGGCTCGGTGCTGCCTGTGGCGGCGGCTCGTGTGGTTTTCCCGCCAGCGTTGCAAGGGCTTGACGCAGAACAGATAAAAGCTGTAATAAAACGTGCACCGCTTGGGAGGAAAGACCGGAAAATCGCCCGGTTGCGGTACGTCGAGCAGCTATGCTGCGTGGACATTGCAGCGCAAACACACTATAGCCGGACGGCGATAGGCTACCGGCTGAAAGGCATTGAAAAAATTTTAGTTTGAGGTATTTGTTATGGCGAACCTGTTTCATAAGCACAATTATAAAACGTATGAACGTAGCAACGTAATCCAGCTTGATGATATGGGATACCCTCTCAGACTTGTTATTTTGAAGTGCTCTTGCGGAGCGACAAAACAAGCATGGCTCGATACAAATAGGACTGCAAATGATGTTGTGCTAAAATGGGATAAGGACATCGAATGACTGAAAGTTGAAAAGTCCTTGTTATTATGTTATAATAACATCAACAAATCCACCCGGCCTCTCGAAGAAGCACAACAGGGTGGATGTTTGAAAAGGCTATGTAGCTCAGTTGGTAGAGCAGGGCGTTACACCGCCTATTGTCGCTGGTTCAAGTCCAGCCATAGCAAGCCCGAAAATGCTTGAACGGTTTTGAATAGTGCGCATACGTCAAAATTGCGATAGCAGAAGTAGGCATTTTTAGTTGATGCAGTCTCCCGCCCGCCTACTTACAGTGCGTACTATGCGGGAGACGCCTTTAGACTTGAAAGGCTACGGCCTTTGTAGAGAGCGGCATTGCCTGTGGGCAGTTCCGCTCTTGATTTTTTGTCTTATTTGTACTAGTTTTGTCGAAACCCTTGCCTTGCAAGCCGAAACGTGATATTTTAGTTTTGCTTCCAATGAGAAGTCCTTTAATAGTTAAGCGCTCATGCGGATTTTTCCGTGTGGGCGCTTTTCTTTTTTTGCTCACAGTAAGCAAGCTCTAAGCAAGCTTTAAGCAAAGTTTAAGCAAGCTTTTTGTCCTTCGTTGTACCTTCGTTGTCTCTCGTTTTTTGCCATTACGGTACACTAGACGCGGAAATCAAGAAAGGAGAACGTGCTATGGGCTATCCGTATACAGGCTGGCAACAGCCGAACATCTACAACCAGCCCCCATTTGGCGGCTATGGTCAGCAGATGCAACCGCAGATGAACGCACAACCCGCTCAACAGATTGGCGGTCAGAATCCATTCACAATGGTTCCCACCATTGCAGACGTGGAAAAGGTTGTGGCACAACCCGGTGAAACCAAGTGGATTATGGTGCAAAACGACCCGGTGCTTGCGGTCAAGACAGCCAACACGATGGGTTATGCATCCAGTGAATATTACCGGCTGACTAAGTTTGACCCTGCCGCCGTTCAGACGGTCGGAGAGCCACAATACCTGACCGCCGCACAGGCTGATGAAAAGATACAAGCTGCTGTAAAGGCAGAGGTTGACCGTGTTATGGCACAGTACCAGACCTCACCGGCACGAACCACAAGAGCAAAGGAGAATTGATATGGGCAACCCTTTAATGCAGTTTATGAGCAACAATATGGGCGCATCTCCCAACCCTTTTGGTAACATGACGCAGATTTTGCAGCAGTTCAACCAGTTCCGTTCTTCCTTTAAGGGCGACCCGAAGCAGCAAGTAGAGATGCTGCGGAAGTCCGGGCAGATGTCGGATGAACAATTCAAACAGCTGGAAGCTATTGCAAATCAGATTCTTCCGTTCCTGAAATAACCGAAAAATCGTGCGCACGATTTGAAATATTTTCATCCAGATAGTGAAAGGAGAAAACACTTATGGATAATCCTATGTCCATTAGCGACATCGCCGCCGTCACTCGCAACAACGACAATGACGGCTGGGGTAACGGTGGCGCGTGGTGGATCGTAATTTTGTTCCTCTTCGTCTTTATGGGCGGCGGCTTCTGGGGCAACCGTCAGGGCGAGTTCGGGCAGTACGCCACCGCTGCGAGCCAGCAGGAAATCCTGTTCGGTCAGCAGTTCGGCCAGCTCAACGACCGACTGACCAACATCGGCAACGGCATCTGCAATCTCGGCTACGAGATGCAGGGCAACATCGGCCAGCTCGGCAAGGAAGTTGCTCTGGCACAGGCTGGTACCAACACCACCATCCTCCAGACCGGCAACAACATCCAGAGCCAGCTCGCACAGTGCTGCTGCGACAACCGGCTGGCAACGGCCAATCTGGCCGCCCAGATGGACAAGCAGACCTGCGCGATCAACTCTAACATTGATGCGAAGTTTGCCGAGCTCCAGAAGAACCAGCTTGAGCAGACCATCGCGGCACAGAACCAGCGCATCAACCAGCTTGAGCTGGCATCCCAGATGAACGGCGTTGTCCGTTATCCCAACGGATACACCTACAACGCCGGGCCGTCCCCCTTCTGTGGCTGCAACGGCTGCGGCAACATCTAAACACTGTACGCCCTGTTAGGCGAGGATTGGCGGGGTGGCAAATGCTGCCCCGCTTTTATTGTGAAAGGAGTTATCTACTATGGCTAAATCTGCTATCTATGCGGTAAACACTGCATCGCCCGCCCTGAATGTTGGTGACATCATCCCTGTTACCACCACCAACCGCCGCTACGGTCAAAACATCCGTCTGGACGGCAACACCATTACCCTGCTTGGTCAGGGCTACTATCTGGTCAACGTGTCCGCCACGCTGATTCCCGCCGCCGCTGGCACTGTCACCGTAACTGGTCAGAAAGACGGCGTGGCTGTTATCGGTGCTACCGGGTCTGCCACCGTGTCTGCCGTTTCCACCGCAACGAACATCGGTCTGACCTTTATCGTCCGCAATGACTGCTGCTGCAACAGTTCCATCCTGTCGTTCGTCCTGACTGGTGCGGCTTCTACCCTGTCCAATTTTGCTGTGACCGTTGAGAAGCTGTAAGGGGGTGCTTGTATGTACCATCTTGATAAGTTGCGCGAACGGATGTGCGAAGAACTGGAAGAAGTCTCCGAGTGTGGACGCTTCGGTATGCCAGAACTTGAACTTTCCCACAAGCTGATTGCGAGCATCAACGGCATAGACTGCCTGATGGCTCACAAGAAAGCCCATGTGGAGCGCGAGGAAAAGGACAATGATGGCTTCGCGTGGCAGGATATTGATGCCGAGCACCATCCTGAGCATCTGTCCAAAGCCGATGCCGAATTGTGGACTTCACACATGAAGAACTCTGACGGTACGGTTGGCGCACACTGGACATTTGAACAGACGCAGGACGTTGCCAAGCAGCGCAACATCAACTGTGACCCGAATGATTTCTGGGCTGTTATGAACATGATGTACTCGGATTATTGTCAGGTCGCAAAACGCCAGTCCGTTGACACTCCGGGCTTCTACGCTGACATGGCAAAGGCGTTCCTTGAGGACGCAGATGCCGCAGATGGCAAGGCATATCTCTACTGGGATTGCATTGCTGATAAGTAAAGAAGATCCCCTGTGTAGTTTTTAACGGCTACACAGGGGTTTACTATTGAAAAAGCTAGGCGGGGTGACGGTTCCCGCATCTCCTAACGATGGGCGATAGCTGCCCGTTCTATCCTCTAGCGTTTTTCTCATTCCCAAAGCGTTGATTTTGACCTCATGTCAAACAAATCTTGCGGGGTAATTACAAGGCTCTTGTCGAGTTCTACCACACTGATAATGGAAAACTTGCCGGGAACTTCTCGCTCGATTCTTGCTTTTGCTTCTTCCTTGCTGTTTGCAAACAAGACAAACGGAGCTTGAAAGTGTCTGCATTTTTCGTAATCATCGTACTGGATTTTGACCCAATAGAAATTTTCCATACACGGCTCCTTTGCCATCTTAATATTTTACAGGCGGTTCAGGTAACGGCATCCAGTATGTTATATTATGAGGTTTTTCATTTTTATCTCGCCATTCACCAAAGTCTTGCTCATATCCAACAATGTCAACATCAAATTCGTCTGGGCTAAATCCAATAACATACGGATTGTATTCGTCTGGCATCTCGTTTTTCACGTTTATCCACTGCCCAATTTTAGGGGCGTTTGAAATATCATACGAACAATATCCAATACATTGTACCGCTCCTAACTCATCAATAAGGTTTCTGCTTCCGATTTTTGTAATGTAAACATCGCGAACTCTCTGCCACCCGTTCTTGTAGTCAGAATATTCGTCTTGTGAAATTACGATATTATCTGGATTCAATTCTTTTCTTCCACAGGTTAGGTTCCATTCATTTGCGATTCTCTGCTTCATTTGATATTCGTTGCGAAACACTCTTGTTTCTTTTAGAGCGTTTTTCAACGAACCACGACAAGGTCTATAAGCAATCATAGGTCAACCCTCCATACAACTTGACGTTTATCTTTTAATCAATTCCTTGATATACAGCGTTTCAAATTTTGTTAAATGAGGATACTCGTTTCGAGCCATCCTTTCTGCCTGTTCTTCAACACTCAAAATACTTTCAAAGTCATCATTTACATCAACAACATAGCACATACACTCATGGTCGTGCTTATCATTCCAACCTTCAAAAAGAGCAACGAACTTTTTCATTTCGTCAATCCTCCAAAAAATCTTCCAACTCAATCTTTCCATCTGCCGCCGCAACTGCCAGAGCGTACACATACTGCCCGATGGTCATTCCGTGCCGTCTGGCTTCACGGTTGATGTACTTGCGTTCTTCCTCGCTCATAAGGATGGTAATGCGCTTTGAACGCTTGCCATCGCCGCTTGCAACGCCTTGATGTGATACTGGCATTGGGATTTTTTTCTTTGCAAGACCAGCTTCTACCAGTGCGCCGGACACATCGCCTTTTTCGATAAGGCGTTGAACTTCCATTGCCTGTTTCAGCTTCTTCTGCTTGCTTTCGCTGACTATGGCATTGTTTGGCTGTGCTCCGCTGTCTTTGGCTTGCTTCGGCTTAACATCGCTTAATGTTGCTTCATTAGGCTGTGTATGGCTGTCTGTGGCATCACTAGGCTTCATTTGCTCTTGTTCGGCCTTGTTCGGCTTTGTTTGGCTTGCTTCTTCTTCCTTTGGCTCACTTCGGCTTAATGTCTGCTCCGAAAAAACAGGCTGGAAATCGAACCCACCAAGCAAGCCTGTGGATTTTTTGCTGGTTGATTTCATCAGCCCTCACCCCCAACAATATACTGCGCTAACGCCTTGAAATCCTCTGCACTGGTGCTCTTTGCCGTATCGCCGCTAAACAGGCTGTGCCGCTCTGCCTGAGCCTTGCGAACGCCCATAGACGGTCTAATCTTCACGTCCAGCAAAGTTGTTCCCATGCTCTGTGCAATCACAGGAAGCTGCTCTACAACCTCTTTGGACAGGTTCTCACGGCTCTTGTACTGGTTCAGAAGCAGACCTTCAATCTTCAAGGTCGGGTTGAAGTATCTGCGAACATCGCCGATGGTCTGCGAAAGCTGGCTCAGACCAGCCAGTGCGTAACGGTCTGCTGTGATGGGCACTATGATGCTGTTGGCGGCGATCAGTGCGTTCACAAGCGCAAGACCAAGCTGAGGTGGAGTGTCCAACACGATGTAATCGTACTGCTCAGACACGCTCTCAATGGCTTCTCGCAATCGGAAGTTCTTGCCCATGTCCCGCACAAGCTGTTCATCAATGTCCTTCAAGGCGTTGTCAGACGGCAGGATGTCACCAGCTTCGCAGTGCTGGATTCCTTCTTCTACCGTGCCTTGCCGGGTCATCACATCGAACAGGGTACACACGTCCTCTGTCTTTGCGCCGTAAGTGTCCGTTGCATTGCACTGGGCATCGCAGTCCACCAACAAAACTTTCTTGCCAAGCAACTGCAACGCACCTGCTAGACAGGTGCTTGTGGTGGTCTTTCCTGTGCCGCCCTTCTGGTTGGCGACAGCTATGATTTTTGCCATTTTATCACTCTTTCTTTATTCAAGATAGTCGAACCCGAATGTCGCAAACTTGCTTAACTGAGAATCTTTAATAACCGTCCGAAGGTAAGCTTCTGGCACTTCAACATCCGGCTTGCCCTTTACGGCTTGCTCGTATGCGCCATGCACAATGTTCACAACAGCATCCTTCTTCTTGTCTTTGCGAATATTCGGGTATTCAGATTTTATTCGCCTTGCCACAGACCTTGCAATGCTTGCACACTGCTTTTCGTCAACGCCCGGCATCAGACTTTCCCAGTCAACATCTTCGTATGCGCCGTTTCTAGGGCTTTTTACAGGCTTTTCGTTGTCAGAGACGTCTCTTAATGGGGTTGTCTCAATCTCGCTGGATTCGGCATCTATGACCGGCTCAGAGCGTTTTATCTTTACGTCGAAGATAATCGATACTATTCTGTGCCCAACAGTCCGTTTTTTGTACGATACAGAAATGTCGGAAATTTCATTGATTTCGGCAACGGCAACGTCCAAAACTTTTGCTCTAAAAAATTTGAACTGGTCATAACTGCTTGCTGTCGCACCAAGCTGCTCTTTCAACTTCTTGATGCTGATTTCATGCCCTTTCGTCCCCATGTTCATCCAGTCCCGAAGAATTGAATAAAGCAAGATGCTATACTGAGACTTCATGCTTGCCGTGTATCGCAGACGGTATCGGACATAGCCTTTTTCTGCAATATCAAAGAACACTGGTTGCAACAGAGGGTTGCATCTGATCGAGACCATGTATGTAAAGCACTCCGGGTCAAATCGAATCTGCGCCATAGCAAACAGGGTGTACAGAGTGTATTCGTCCTTCCCTTCAAGAGGGACGGCTACTGTATTCTCAATGAAGTGCCTAAGCTGTTGCTTCAAATCTTTACTGTTCAGACGGATACCTAAAAAATCGCAGTATTCTTTTAGCGTGAACTGAACAGTTGCGCTTTCAGGGTCGCGAGGGTTGATTCTTGACAGGTATACTTCCAGCAGACGAAGTTCCCCAGCGGTATAGTCTCTGAACTTTGCCCACACAAGAGCCTTGCTCTTTTCTACGAGATTGTTCATTGACAAGTCTCCCAAGTTCTCACATCCTTCCCACTTGTTGATATCAGTATATCACATAACGGTTGAATTATCAAGAGTTCATTTCTACCATCATGCAGATTTGGTATACCTGTCCGTGCAGATTTTGTATACCTCTATGCAGTTTTAGTATACCTTCGTGCAGATTTGGTATACCTCCTTACATATATTAAACAAGAGACTAAACAAGAGAGATAAATAACATCTACTAAATAGCAAAGAAGCAGACACTTTTCAACACACACTTCTTGAATTTTCAAATCTTGTTGAAAACAGCAGCATCCAAAGCCAATAAATGCAAGCCAGAAGCAAGCCTAGAAGTGCACCATCTACAATTAGGCGCATTAAACGAGGACAAAACGTGGATGAAAAGGTATACAAAAACTGCACAGAGCATTCTTTCGATAGCGATTTTATTGCGCAAAAATATAAATATACGATAATATGTTATTATTGCGCAATGACGCTCAACTATGCGTACACCATGTATGAACTAAAGGTATACTAAATCTGCATGAAATGGGACAAAATGTGCGCAAAATTAAACGTACTTACGTTATTGGTGCTTTCTAACGTGTACAAAAAGTGGATGAAAAACTTTTAATTCAATGTTATGGGGGACAGATTGACAAGCCGACCAATCACAGACAATAAATTAACGACAACTCGTTATTTATTCCGCGCAAATGCTGTTGATTTACAGACTATGGGGGACGGAATGACAAGGCGAATTTGCCCGATAGGTGTACAAAAAGTGGATGAACGTGGACAAAATGTTCTTAAAAAACTGCGATAATTCGACAATCAGCCAGTTATATTATTTGGATTCACGGTATAAGAATCGTTGGACTTCATAGCAGCTTCCGTTCCGGCATCTTGTGCCTGATAGAGAATCTCCATCTTCGGGGCGGTTCCGTTCGGGTCTGGGTCTGTTCCGGTAGCCTGCGCTATCTCATAGCTGCCCGATACCATCCGGCAGACAGTGACCCTGTCCTTCAACGGAGTGTGGAGATTTGCCAGAATCTCCGTCAGCACACCGATATGATCTGAGCCGTGATCTCCGTACCGCATATACAACAAGGCATCTATCTCGTAGGAAGAACACTCCATCATGGCATCTATGAGAATCTTACGTTTTTCCATGTCGAAAAGGTCGTCCTCTAGATGCTCCAGCAATCCGGGATGAATGCAAGCGTCCATATATCGAGCCACTGATACGCCGCAGCAGGTAAACCAACGCATAGCCATTGGCAGAGAAATAGCTGCCAGACCTTGCTCCCAGTTGGCAATCGTGCCACGATTCACGCCCATCCGCGCTGCCAATTTCTGCTGGCTCAGACCGGAACGCATCCGTGCCATCTCTAATGCTTTTGCCGTTCTTACCAAATATTCATCCATAAATTCACGCCCTTTCAACAAAATTCCGCAAAACTGCCGGATTCAACAAGCCAAAAAATGGAAAAAGCTGCTATGGAGAACCAACAGCAGCCTGTGTTATAACTGTATTGTCAAAAAATTCCAAATAGAAAGGAAACACAAAATGAAAGAAACTGTAATCTGGAACCATGAACGTATGCCGATCATCGATGGAATGCCTGCCAGCATTCCCGATGGGCAACCACACACACCTGAACCGTGGGAGGAAAGTTAATGAACCGAACCGTAGATACTCTGATTATTCCATACGCTCGCAGACGGGCGCTGGAGCTTGTCCTGAGCCTTTCTGGGTACGAAGCTGATAAAGATGCTTACCTCGAAGTGAAAGGCATCCTAGAACGTGCCGTAGCCGCCTTAGACGATGGGCGAGACCCTGCAGATAGCATCGAACGCATTGACGGACAGCTTGTGGAACTGTGAAAGGAGAAGAAGATGGACTTTACGAACGGATTTTATAAAACCGAAAACCCTGTTATTCTTGAAGAAGTAAAAACCTTCCTCCAGTCAATGGAACGGCGTGGGGCAACCGTAAAAGACTTAGACGATGCCATTGTGCAGCTAAACAATGTTTCGCACAGCATCAGCACAAACGCTCTCGTCAAAGCAGATGTACTGGACGATTTACCGAATAACCCTTTTCGTTCCATGCTCAACGGAATGTTACAAAGCAAAGGGTAACTTAAACTTAATGTGGCTCTTAATCATTGTCATTGCAATTTTTGGCTTCCCCGATGCAAAGTAACGGATGTGAAGAAAACGTTCGATTTTTGCGAAGTTGTTCAAATCGTATTGACTGTACAACTAAAAGGTGTATAATCGTATCAAATGAACATTCGTATTTACTGATCGGGAGGATATGCTGCAATGAGCGAACAAGAAAGAGCTAAGATTGACAGGTTTATCGCATGGCTGTTGGAACATCCTGAAAAGATTCCGGCGGCGGAGCAAGCCTTAGACCTTGAATAACAGAAAACCCCTTGCGCAGAGCTACACCAGCCCGGCACAAGGGGTTTTTATTTTACCGGGTCAGAACCAACCCCTCACATCTTCTCGATCAGGTTCATTAGCGCTTCACGCTGTTCTTTTGGCATAGATTCAAGCTTTTTTCTAATCCGCTCCACTGCTGCATCAACTTCACTTTGCGGCTGCTGGGGCGGATTTTCTTTTTGTTCGCCAGTGAGAAGGTAGTCTACCGATACGTTAAAGTAGGCTGCAATTTTAGAAAGAACCTCTGCGGACAGGCTTTTGGTTCTCCCGGCTTTCAGCTCGGAAAGAAAACTACGGCGAATCCCAATGTTGCCGCAAAGGGTTCCGTCTTTGATGCCCTCTTTTTCGCAGAGTGCGTGGATGTTGCTGTACAAGTCCGACATAAGAACACTCCCATATTTGTGCAAGTATACAAATGCACAGAATTTTGTACAAAAGAGTTGACTTGTACAGAAGTCTGTACTATAATACAGACATGGCAGTACAGAACACTGTGCAATATAAACTCTCTACACTATTATATTAGTACAGTTTTCCGTACTTGTCAATAGGTTTTAGCAAATGGAGGTGGAATTTTGAAAGAAAACTTCTGGTCTGATTTTGGGCTTGAAGTAAAGATGAAGCTGCTTCAGCGAGGTATGAAGCAAACGGAACTGATTCAGGCTGTCAGGGATGACACAGGACTGTTCTTTGACGATTCGTACCTCTACAAGATTCTTCGCGGAGAGCGGAAACCGGACAAAATCGTCCAAAGCATCTGCCGGATTTTGAATATTCAGGATTCGGGAATGTAAGAAAGGAAAGCAAAAATGAAAAAGAAAACCGTAAAGAAAATTGCGAACGCGTACCTTCGTGGTGACTGGTGGAGTGGCTGGCACGAAGAGCTACTCAATGGCGAGTGGTGGCGCGTTGCGAATCTGCCAATTACCGTGCGTGAGTATTTTCGCCGCAAAACCGTTAAGACGGGCCGTTGCTGGCGTGATAATCCAGCACTGATCGAGTGCTTGGAAGGAAGCATCGGAGGGTGAACATGGAACAGATCATCACCTTGAAGGTAGACCTTGAGCACCCTGATGAAGCCAAGTTTGCCATTGACGCTGCGGTTGATGCCTACGAGAAAAGCAAAAATTGCTGGGATGCCCTTGAACTCGGCGAAGCCATAGTCGAAGCACATAGCATTTTGTACAGCTTGTGCGATAAAGGTTACAGCATGATTTGGACGGTCACGGATGGTGCTGTCGGCCTGACGATTTGGACAAATTTCAAGGAGCCTTGTGTTGGCCAGTGCTATATGCCCAAAGAAAGCCTGTACGACATCTGGGTCGAAAAGCTGGTTGCGCTGTGCATTGCCACAGGTCAGAAAGTTCCAAAGTTCATCACAGATAAGGCTGGTGAGTGTTGGTGAAACGCTTTTACAAAGCACAAAACCGCAAGCGCAGGCTAAAGCTTGCAATGGCAGCTGGCGTATCCCGAAATGATGCCAACAAGGTACTTTGGATGGAGAAATCCATCAACTAGTGCTTTGAACGCCACAATCGGGAAGCCAGACTAAAAGAGGAGACGCAGCATGGAAGAAAAGTACTGTGAGCGCTGCGGCTTGTATCTTGGCATAGTTAGACCGACAAAACGGTATTGCAAAGAATGTGCGATATTGGTTCAAAAAGAAAACCAAACCGAACGCCGCGCTCCGTATGGCGTTGTTCCGTGCGAATGGTGCAAAAGGCCGATGCGCAAATTATACAAGAATCAAAAATACCATAAAAGATGCGCAAACACCGTAAAGCGAAAAAAGACCGCAAACTGGTGGAAGGAGCACCCAGATTACATCAGAATTTCTTCCGATGAATCTAGGCAGCAAGGAAATGCAACGAAAGAAAAGCCAAAGTACAGCCTTAAACAGGTAAATGACAAGGCGAAAGAACTTGGAATGAGTTATGGTCATTACAGCGACTTGCTTGCACAAGGAAAGGTAGACCCTCCCGATGAACGGTAAGTACTACGGTAAACGTGAAATCCGCTGGCATAGCCGGGAGAAAGACCGGCTGGAGCGCATCCAACGCAAGCGAAGGATGGCGAACAGTGAAAAAGGCAGTAAAGAACTTCAACAAAAGCATCCCGTGGCAGAAACGCTGGCAAGAGCGTGAGCCATTAAGACTGGAACATATTGAGAAAGAAAGAGTGAACAAAAATGAAAAGAATCAAAGTAAGAATCACATTCATCGAAGCGGTTCTCGGCACTTGGCCTAGCAACCAAAACATTGCCAGAGAGTTCATCGCCAGCAAGTCCCCTGACGCAGCAACCGTTGAGGACGAAGTGGCCGCTCTTGGAGCAGACGCCGTAGCTGACAAGGGCATGACCGTGTTCCCTCGCAATGAGAACGGCGAGCCTATCCTGTATGACTACCAGATTAAGGGCTTCTTCAAGGATTCCTGTGGTATGCTCTCCAGAATCTGCGGCAAGACCGAGACTGGAAAGAAGAAAGCTGTGAACGAAAGCGGCAAGCTGACGGCCTACAAGAAGGTCATTGACGGCCTGATTTTCGTTCAGCCCCGCATGATTCCCATTCATGTGAACGGCGAGATTACCGAGTGCCAGCGCCCGCTGCGTGCGCAGACAGCACAGGGTGAACGTGTAAGCCTTGCTAACAGTGAGCAGATTCCTACTGATTCCACCTGTGAGTTTGAGGTGCTGTGCATGGATGATTCCCACGAAAAAGCTGTTCGCGAATGGCTTGATTATGGCGTTCTGCGTGGCATTGGACAGTGGCGCAACTCTGGGAAGGGGCGCTTTAACTACGAGATTCTTGACTAACTGCTATGGCAAGGAAACGCCGCGATGAGATTAGCAAAGGCGATGCGCTGATTTGACGAGATTTGCAAAGGCGTGGAGCAGAACTGCTTCGCAACGGCATAGTGACGATTGGCTCAGAAATGCTAAGGCAATGCTCGGATCAGAAGCGACGAGAGCAGCAACGGCTATGTATGCAAGGTGTAGCTTTGATAAGCAACGGCATTGACAAGCCCAGCATGGAATTGCGATGGCACAGCCACGATAAGAGAAGCAAAGGCAAGGCGATTCACAGCATAGCAACGGCATCGCATGGGGTTGATATGACTGGCAATGGCAAAAAATAAACGAAAGGGGATAGAAATGAAAGCACTTATAGAAATTGTTTTGATGTGGAGCGCCGCTCTTGCAGTAGTGCTGTTAGCGTTCCTTTTGAACCTGTGGCTGGTACATCTTGTTGAACTACTGGTCGGTGTGAAAGGTACATGGGGAATCATCGTGGCAGCTGCTGTAATGGCAACTGGATGGATTTTTAGTTTTGGAAACAAAAAGGAGAACCAATGAAAACTTTGAAAGGAATGGCGCTTTCCATGCTTGGTCTGGTCGCGGCTATCGTAGCTGTCGGGTGCGGGGACACGATTCAGGGCTGTCAGACCACAGCGCAGATGCTTGGCTGGGTAATCGTGTCCTGCGGGCTTCTTGCAACGGCTATCGTTCTGTGTGCGCTGGCTGTAAGTGCAGAAAAGGAAGAACGCAGTGAACGCGAGCGCCGGAAAATCAAGCGCGTTGCTCACCACACCAACGAGTGGAGGGATGCTTGATGAAGTGCCCGTTATGCGGTAGCGACAACATTACAACGGTTGATAGCCGGTCTGACCACGATAGCATCGTTCGTCGCAAGAAGTGCATTTCCTGTAACCATCGGTGGTCTACCATCGAAATCGACAAAGACCAGTGGTACAGCGCGCTGCAAATCAAAGAGGAACGCAAGAGAGGGAGACCAAAAGATGATTAACTTTGACAGATTTGGTGGCGTGACAGAGCCGGAGGACGGCGTGTATTTCCTAACCCGTGAGCAGATGGCAGAAGCGAAAGAAGCTGACCGGCTGGCAGCGATTGAGGACTTGCAGTCCGAGATTGAAAACAGAGAAGCAGAGCTGAAAGACCTCCGCGCACAGTTGGCAGACCTGATGGCTGGTTGAATTTGTACAGCCAAGTTAAGCCAAAGTAAGAATAATGAAGCCTAATGAAGCCGAAGAAAGGAAAGAAAAATGGGCAAATACAAGAAAGAAATTAAGAACTGTGAAAAGTGCAATAAGCCTTTTTCAGTGTTCCCGAACAGCACGGAAACTCTTTGCGCAAGTTGCAAAAGGAACAACTTGGAGGAAACGCTCCGCAAGAACGGTTACGCACCGCAGCATACGCTTGTTAGGAGCTTTCGTGACAGCCTTAATGAAGCGCTTGCTGTCGAAGATGCCGCAAGAAGGGCTTCGTGGGACGAGAACACAAGCATTGAGAAAACTTGCCGTGACTGCGGAAAAGTATTCAAGATTTCTCGTGCAGAGCGCATTTTCTTTGAATCGCATAACATGGCACTACCCAAGCGTTGCCCGGCTTGCAGTAAAGTGAGAAAAGAAGCGAGGAAGGAGAACAACTGATGGACAACAGCAAAATCCATGAAGCTCTGATGGCTGTTCAGTCAGAGTTGAAAGCCCCGAAGGGGCAGATGAACACATTTGGCGGTTACAAGTATCGCTCTTGTGAGGACATTTTGGAAGCAGTCAAACCAATTCTGAAAGAACACGGTTTGCTTCTTACCCTTTCTGATGAACCTAAAGTGTTAGAGGGGTGGCATTACATCGAAGCGACCGCAAAGGTGGAAGCTCTGGATGGTGGATGCGTAACGGTTACTGCTTACGCAAGAGAACCGGAGCAAAAAACCAAGATGGATGCAGCGCAGGTGACTGGAACGTCTAGTAGCTACGCCAGAAAGTACGCTCTGAACGGTCTGTTCTGTATTGACGATACGAAGGACGCTGACACGGACGAGTACCAGAAGCAGACCACAAGCAGGGCAATCAAGCCTGCGCAGAAGCAAACGGAAGCAGAAACCATCCCCCCATGCGCTTGCTGCGGAAAGCGGTTGCAGCCTATTCAGTGCAACAACCGTACCCGAACTCCGCTAGAAATAAAGCGGATAACTGAAAAGAAATTTGGGCGTGTCTTATGCTGGGAATGCGCACAGAAACAGCCGAAGGAGGGCTAAACAATGCTTAACTCTATCGCAATTCAGGGGCGTCTGGTTCACACGCCTGAAGCTAAGGTCACGAAGTCTGGCAAGGATGTTTGCACGTTCAGCATTGCTTGCGACCGTCAGAGTGGCGGCCAGAAGGAAACCGACTTCTTCAACTGCACCGCATTTGGTAATACGGCACTGTTCGTTTCCAAGTGGTTCCAGAAGGGAAGCCTGATTCTTGTAACTGGTAGCATCCAGACCCGGAAGTATACCGACAAGCAGGGAAACAACCGCACTGCAACGGAAATCATGGCAAACAAAGTTGATTTCTGCGGTGGCAAGTCTGACAGCAAGCCCGCTGATCGAGCGCAGGATGCACCACAGAACTACTCGTATGGCAACGCAGACGACTTCTCTGTGATTGAGGAGGACGATGGTTCATTGCCGTTTTGAGGTGCTAACAAATGGGATATTCTCACGGAAAACATTGGACACAAGAGGAAATCCTTGAATCTGTAAAAATCTGTATGGAAGATACAGGACTTTCAAGAATGCCATCAAGAAACGAGCTAAACAGATATTTTGGCAATACTGGAATAACAAATGCTTTGCGTCGTTTTCCGGGTGGATATTACGAGATAGCAAAAATTCTTGATGTCCAAATGAAAGAAAGCGAAACTCAATTTGGAAGAAGCGGAGAAGAACTGGCGATAGAACTTCTTGAATCGCATGGATTTGAAGTTCAACGAATGTCCACGAGATATGCCTATGACCTCTATGTTAATGGCAGCGTTAAAGTAGATGTGAAAACGGCAAGGTTGAGCAAAACAAGTGGAACGGCTTTTTACTACTCGTTCAATCTTGAAAAGCGCTTTCCGACTTGTGACATTTACTTTTTGATTGCAAAGAGCGAAGCAGGGGAAAGCATTTACATAGTCCCTGCATCCATCAATCAAACACAGATTGGAATTGGTGAAAAGAAAACCAAATACAGTAAGTATCAAGACCGATATGACATTATCGCTGATATGAGCAAGGCTTTCGCTTCGGCAAAATCCTGACCGCCTACCTTATATAAGAGCTGCGCTATCTGGCTGGACGGGCGTTTGGAAAGATGATTACTTGTTGTCTCAACTGCACATCGCGCTGCACAGCTTGCCACGACACTTGCGAGAAGTACAAGGCAGAGAAGAAAGACTTCGAGGAACGCAAGGCATTCGTGTATGAGCTGAACCACAGCCAGAGCGTGTACTACCGCAACTACGAAGACAAGCACCGGGAACGTGGCAAGAAGCGGTTTCTCGGAAGTGAATTTAGAGGTGAACGATAATGCAAGCAAGGGATAGACGGATTCTTAATTTGCTTTCGGAAAAAGCTGAAAAGGGCGATAAACAAGCACAAGCTGTGCATGACTACCTTATTCCAATTTTTGAGCAAGCCGATAAAAAAGATGCGATCAGCAGAACAGAAAGAACGCTCCGTGAAGATGAATGCCATTTGGAATGGCTGAAAAAAGAACAGGCATCACTTCCAAAAACTAACATTTACTCCGATGATGCCGAAACACATTTAACCATTCGTAAAAGCTATGAATGCGGTTTGGCGATTAAGAGATATGAAAGAATTATCCCCGAACTCAAAGAGAAACTCGTCAAACTGCAAGCCGAGTATGATGCGGAGTATGGCGAATGAACACCGGCAAGCAGTTTGAAGCAGACTTCAAAGCATCCGTTCCATCCGATGCGTGGTGCTACCGCCTGAAGGACAGTGCTGCCACCTACTACGGTGGCAACGAGAACCTGTCTTTTTCCATCGACAACATCTGCGACTTCCTTGTGTACCGTTATCCGATGAACCACCTGTTTGAGCTGAAAACCATTGAAACGCCCTCTATCCCTCTGGAAAAGGTGTTCGGCAAGTACGACAAGGCAAAGTGCAAATACCGCAAGGAAAAGCACATCACGGACATGGTGGATGCAATGGGGTACAGCGGTCAGACCGCCCATGTGGTAGTCAATTACCGGGCGGTCAACCGCACCTTTGCAATCCCTGCCAGCAAGGTTCTGGCGTTCCGCTACAACGAGAGCCGCAAAAGCATCCCTTGGCAGTGGGCAGAGCAAGAGGGGATAGAGGTCAAAGCAAAAAGGCTGCGTGTCCATTGGCGGTATGACGTGGATGCACTGTTAAAAAGATTGGAGAGAGAAAATGAACATCGAGGTTGATATTTGTGACCGTTGCGGAGAGTGCTTTTCGTGGTACGGAGAAACAGACGGAATCCGAAAAATCAAAATCAAAGAGCGTGGATGCGAGTGCTCGCCTTACCGTTCGTTTTTACTTTGCCCCTCTTGCATGGCTGCACTCAACGACTGGCTGAAAGGAGAACAGAAATGAGTAAGAAAATTTCAGACATCCTGCCTAAAACCGAAATCTTGGCGCAGTTGGTAGAAGAAGCGTCAGAACTGGCACAGGCTGCGTTGTAGCTGCGCCGTGCGCTGGATGGAACAAACCCGACACCGAAGAGCGTTGAGGAATGTTTAGAAAATATACAAGAAGAAATGGCGGATGTTTTTGTATGCCTAACCATGTTTGGCAAGTCCGCCGAAAGAGACGGAATCTTGATTTATAACAGGTACATGGAAAAGGTTATCAAAATCGAGGATGAAAAAGAAGCCCGCTGGCTTTCTCACCTTAAAGAAAAGGAGCAGTCGGATGAATAAGCGTAGGAACCGTCCCTTGAATGGCAAACAAGCGATGTCAGCCAACCTCCGCAAAATCGCACGGCAGAACCAGTTGTACGGATTCCGCATGGCTCTGGATGGCATCGCCGCCACATGGGGCGCACTGATTCAGAACCTTCGATGCGATGCAGACCTGACCGATGAACAGGTGCAGAAAATCATCCGCATTGGTGACAGGTACTAGAAGATGGTTGGGCAGTTCAAGAACGAGGACATGACGCCTGACGAGTTTGCGGATTACATCACCGCAAAGTCAGAACAGGTCGAAAAAGAGCTGAGAGAAAGGTGGAGCTGATGGATAAGGAACAGCTTGCTATCGCACGGTTGCAGGACGCTGCACGGTTATCCGAGCATCGGTACAAGAAACCGCTCATGGTTACATACTCTGGCGGCAAGGATTCACAAGTGCTTGTGGCACTGGCTGAACGTGCAGGAATCAACTTTGAGGTGGTCAACAGCCACACCACAGCAGATGCGCCGGAGACAGTCTATTTCATCCGTGAGCAGTTCAAAGCGATGGAAGAGCGTGGAATCAAATGCTCCATCGTCATGCCACGATACAAGGACAAACCTGTGTCCATGTGGACGCTGATTCCGCAAAAGCTGATGCCGCCGACAAGACTTGTACGCTATTGCTGTGCCGTTCTCAAAGAAAATACTGGCCGCGATAGATTTATCGCTACCGGCGTTCGCTGGGCTGAATCAACAAACAGAAAGAAAAACCGTGGAACGATGGAGTTTAGCCATCGTGACAAGGAAAAGCGCATCATCTTGATGGGAGACAATGATGAAAAGCGGCAACTCTTTGAGACCTGTAACCTCAAGGGCAAAATGACCGTCAACCCTATTGTAGATTGGTCTGATGATGATGTATGGGACTACACGCACAGCGAGCACTTGCCTATCAATCCGCTTTACTGCGAAGGGCAGAAGCGTGTTGGCTGCATCGGCTGTCCTATGGCTGGTAGGGGAGGCAGACAGCGTGAATTTATGCGCTGGCCTGCCTTGCGATTGGCAAACCGGCATGGACGTTTTTCGCTGGTGGATGGAAGATGACAACGTCAGCGGTCAGTTGAGCATGGACGATTTGATGGAGGATAACAATGTTTGAATTTGTAACTCGCTGGCTGGTCTGCCTAGTCCTGCTGGCGGTGGTAGTTCAGTCCGAACGGACAATCAAGAACATGGCGAACAGCCTGTTTGAGGAACGGCAGGCAATGCTTGTCTGGCTGTTTGTCAACGTGTGTCTGGCCGTTTGTACGGCTGTTGTGATGGGGTGGAGGTAAATATGGAAATCAAATCAAGAAACGATATTCCGATGCTGTTTGGTGATATTGATGTTGCGGAAGCATTTTACAAACATTCAGAGCTTTACATGAAAACGGAAAATGTTTCGACTACAGTAGTAGGAAGTGGGAGCTGCAATACATTAACGTACAATGCTGTCAACTTAAAAACTGGCTCATTCAAAAGTTTTGTTGGGACGGAAAATGTGCAGATAGCCAAAGTGCATATCGAAAGGGAATAACCAATGGATAATGAACTTTACTGCCCAATGAAGATGGCCAGCAATCCGCTTGGTCGGTGCGTATGCGAGAAAGAAAAATGCGCTTGGTGGCGGAAGTGGGACAGCTGCTGCTACATCTTGTGGATTGCACGGGAACTGAGAAACATCGAAACGAAAATGAAGAGGTGAGATCATGAAAAAGCGGATTTACCTTGTTCTCGAAACCGAAGCGGACGAGGATGACAAGAGCATCCGAAGCGATATTAAGCAAGAACTTGGAATGGCTACGCACTATTTTGAAACGGTTTCTTATAGCGAGAACGGCTTTTCTGACAAATGGGTTAGTGTCAAGGATAGGCAACCAAAACACCATACTCCAGTTCTTGCATTTTGCGATAACGGCGATACGATTTTTGGCTTTATGGACTTTTACAAAAATTGGGCAGAAGTCGGGAGTGAAATTCCATACGCCGTCACCCATTGGATGCCACTTCCTGAACCACCAAAGGAGGTCTGATACATGGCAACACCCCCGAAGCGTGGTCGTGGCAGACCGCCGCTGACCGAAGCTGAAAAGAAAAAGCGTGAGAAGCGAGCGCAAAAGGCGAAAGAAGAAGCCGCTGCAAAGCGTGAAAAAGAGCGTGAGAAGAAGAAGCAACAGATGCTTAACAAACGGAAGTCTATCCGATCACAGGTGAGTAAAAAAGTGAAAGAACAACAGGAGCTAGCGATCACGAGGTCTAAGATGCTGAATACAGGGGATTTGCAATCAAGAATCGGTGATGAAGAGGACAAGAAAGTTGTCGGAATGATTGCCGCAAAGTATTTTGGCGACCTTCCGAGCGTGGACATGAACAACCCCATTGAAGTGCAGCAACGCCTTGACTTCTTCTTTGACGCTTGCATCGAAGCCAGAATTTCCCCTGTGGTGGAATGGATCGCGTTGGTGCTGGGCATCGAATGGCCTAGCCTGAGACAGATTATGACAGGCAAACGCCGTGACGACAGTTTGCAGCAGAAGTACATCTTGAAGCTGATTCTGCAAATGCAGTCTATGTGGGCGTACAACGGTATGTACGGTCAGGAGAACCCGGCAGAGTGGATTTTCCGAGCCAAAAACTACTTCGGTATGCGTGACAACGTGGAAGTCACCGTTGCACCGCCTGAACAGCCGTTGGGCGATGCCCAGAGCGCAGAACAGCTCGCCCAGAAGTACCAGACGGCTTTGCCGAAGGGGATTGATGTGGAGTACAGAGAGGTAAAAGAGGAATGAACGGATTTCTTTTTACAAAAGACGGAAAACTTATATGCGAACTCACCAAAATATCCTTTGAGCCTTACAAAGACAAACGAATAATCAAAGTCAAATGTACGGTTTGTGGACGTATCAAAAAAATCCAAAAATGGAAGTTCGATTTTGCGGAAGGTTCGTCAAAATACAAATGGCTTAAGTGCAACTGTTATGGCGATTACGCGACGGAGCATGTAATAGTGAAATGAGCAGCAAAGCGTTACGGCAGATGTATAAAGAACATCACATCTGCATCCATTGCGGTCAGAACGATGCAATGCCGGGCAGAGTATCTTGTGCGGAGTGTTTGGCAAAAGACCTCGAAAGGCACACGCAAGCATACGAAAACCTTTCAGGCGAAACAAAAACTGCGTATCTGCAAAAACGCAATGAGCGGCAACGTGAAAAGCGCAAAACGCTGGCTGCGAAAGGAATTTGCACCATTTGTCTGAAACGTCCAATGTCAAAAGGCTATCGCTCTTGCATCGAGTGCCGAACAAAGGATGCTCAAAAGAGAGCGAGAAACAGCAAGGAATACAGAAGGACATCTGGCACTTGCGCCTATTGCGATGAACCGCCAATTCCCGGCAAGCGTTGCTGTCTGAAGCACTATGCAAGCCGCATTGTTAGCATCACAAAATGCAGACAATCAGAGGGCTTTCGGTTGTCACAAATCGAACAGAAAAAGCGCATGAGCGTCTTTTGGAGAGAAATGGAATGGGAAAGAAATCAAAGAATGAAACAGCCCCAATGGATTTGTCCTCAACCCCGTTGATTGACTTCTCCGACCCCTGCCTACGCACGTTCCTACCTGTCCTCTTGCAAGACCACACAACAGGCAAGAACATCATCTGGGCGACAGACCCGCCGCCTGAACTGGGCGTAGGCTTTGCAGATGAAATCACGCTGGAGCAGTTGGACAAGGTTCAGCTTGTTCCTCGTGTGCAGAAACGGCTTGTAGACCAGAAGAAGCGCACCAGCAAGAAAGCAGAGGTGTTCACGCCGACTTGGGTTTGCAAGAAGATGGCAGACGTTGCAGAGAAGAACTTAGCGGGCGATGGCTGGAAGGAATACATCAACAAGACTTGTCTTGAAGTTACCTGTGGTGAAGCACCGTTCCTTACAAGCAGATACGATACCACAACAGGACAGATGATTGCTGTGCCAGACAGAATTGGTTTGCTGGATAGGAAGCTGAATGTTCTAGCAGAGAAATTCCATGACTACGATATGTGGATGTGCTGGGCAATCAATGCCTACGCATCGACATACGGCTATGAGTGGCAGGGAGACAATCTCTTGCTGGCAAGGTGCAACCTGTTCCTGACACTGGTTGAAAATTTTAGGCATCGGTTTGATGCTGAAAAGCTGGAAATCGGCTTCATGCCCATTTTCCTTGACTGCATCGCGGACACCATTTCGTGGAACGTCTTGCAGATGGATGGTTTGAAAAAGACCGTGCCCGGCACGGACATTCCGTGCAAAATCAAAGACTGGAAAGCTGGCAAAGAAATTCTGTTCAAGGATGTTGGGGAGGAAAAATAAAATGAGCAGTTCCGTAGAATATGCAAAATCAGAACTTGCACGTGTTACGAAAGACAGAGACGGGTTGCAGAATGCAATCAATAAGAACATCCTTGACATTATTGAACTTTTTGCAAGTCAAGGCCATAGCGGATTTACTGCTGGATATGCAATGTCTATTTTGGAGCGGCTTTTGCGCTTTAAGCCGATTACTCCGCTTACTGGCGAAGATGATGAATGGACTAATGTGTCGGACGAAATGGGGCAAAGACTCTTCCAAAATAAACGATGCTCAAGCGTGTTCAAGACCACTGATGCACAAGGTAACACGATTGAAGTACATGATATTGACGCAATCGCTTATTCCGACAATGGTGGTCTTACGTGGTTTACAAGTAGTCGCTTTCGCAAAAACGTGACGTTCCCCTATGAGCCACCTACGCACCCTGAAAAAATATATATCGAATACACGGAAGATGTTCCGCTTGGCTGGTCTGGCGACAAGTATGAGATTATAACTGACGACAAGGAACGTATCGAAGCGTTGAGAGCTAAGATGCAGAAGAAATTTGATGAAAAGGAGCGCTAATGCAAACTGACAGAGGAATCTACCACAAGCGAGTATGCGACCGCTGTGGAGCGGTTCTTGGCGGCAGGATGATGAACCCTGACGAATACTTCAAAGACTGGGCGTGGCGCAGGGACACAGGCGACCTGTGCCCGGAGTGCTATGCGGAGTATAAGCGAGTGATCGGGCGGTTCAACAGGGGAAAGAGAGGGCAGAGACGATGAAAAAGTGCGCTCTTTACAGATGCAAACAGTGCTTTGTAACAATGGCGGACGAAGAGGATGTCAGAATCAACAAGGACATTGTTGATTGGATGTTTGAAAACGAAATGGAAGAAAGCAAGATTGGTTTTATCGCAGCATTCAAAATAAGTGATAAAGTCCTCATTCATCGTTGCGCCAATAACACCGTTGGCTTATGCGAGTTTATCGGATGGAAGGAGATAGAGGAATGAACTTCTACTGCACCACCGAACATTGCTCTTGCATGGGCATCAAACAGTTTTCTGCTGGCAAGGCTATCCGATGCACGGCAGAATCCTGTGAGAACAAATCTGAGCCGTCCTGTGGCTCTTGCAAATGGTACGCAGAGCCGGAGGGCGTGTGCGTGAACGACCAGTCAGAACACGTTGCAGACTTTGTATGGGATGAACGTGGATGCAAGGGATGGGAGAAGAAAGATGAGTTATGATATTTCTCTGTGCGACCCAGTAACGCATGAAACGCTTGAAGTGGATGATACGCACTTTGTTGCTGGCGGTACTCGTGCTATTGGCGGCACAAAAGAGCTATGGCTCAATATCACCTATAACTACGGAAAGCATTTTCGCCGTGATAATGTGCTTGGGAGAAAAGGCATCCGCTCCATCTACGGAAAAACAGGCGCAGAGAGCATCCCGATGCTTGAAAAGGCTATTTCTGCACTGGGCGATGAAGTAGACGATAGCGACTACTGGAACGCCACAGAGGGCAACGCCAAACGTGCCTTGTATGGTCTGCTGGCATTTGCGAAGATGCGTCCTGACGGCGTGTGGGATGGAGATTGAAAGGAGAAAAGAACAATGCCGATATGTGAGGTCGCTTTAGGCATCGTTTTGACAACGATGGTGGGTATATTGTTCGTATCGCCTATTTATATTTTTGAACGATATATCCTTTGGGAAATTTTGGACGAATACATTGATAGCACCATTATCAAGGCTGTTGCTTGTGCGGTTATCAATGTTGCTATTTTCTTGATTGGATATGCAATCGTTCTTGCTGGTGCGGGGTATAACAATGGCTGACGCCCTTTGGCATCCAGCAAGCGAACAGCCACGAGAGAGAACGCAGCCTTTATTGCTTGAGACTAAGACAACGTGGCGTGACAAAAATGGAAATTTGTTGCATGGTGGATTCACGCCAACGCACTATTATCTTGGCTGTTATGCAGACGGTCAGTTCTGGGACGAGATAGGCGAAAGACTGCCGAAAGATGTGACGGTGACGCATTGGATGCGCATTTATGCGCCGGAGGAATGATATGAGTGACGAACTCAATGATTTTTTTAAAGCGTTTACGGAAGCAGCTGACAAGTTTTGCAATGAACTTGAAAAATTTGCAAAAGCAGTTAAGCAGTGCGAGACGCAATCAGGATACTACAATCCGAAAGACAAAAGAAAGCCAAAGCACACACGCCCGGTCTACGGCAGAGGCAAGAAATCTTGTGACGGATTCAGGTCAACTATCAGAACGAGAGAGGGATTTAGAAAGTGAAAAAGCTTAAATTTCCTGAGGATTTCTTTGCATACGACAACCCGGACTGCCCCGACAAAGACATTGAAAAAGCCGTGAACAGAATGAAGAACTGGATGAAAGGCGAGACCTACAAGAGCAACCCTTGGTTCTTTATGGCTGCTGGCAACTATCTGATTGTCGGTCTGATTGCTGAGGATGGGCAGAAAACAATCTACGTTGCACGGCAGTATTATGAGATAGTCAACATTCCGGGCGAAGGATGGCTGCGTGAATCTGACGCTGAGTGCCTGTTTTAAGGAGAATTAAAAATGGAAGAACTCAAAAGATGCCCGTTCTGCGGCAAGAACGCGGTTTACATTGGTGTGTGTGACGATGAAGGCAACTTTCATGGCCATTTGGGATGCGAGTACGAACAAGACCCGTGGAGCGGGCTTTCTTATGACTTGCATCACGAAGGATGGGGCAAATGTATCCTTTGCACGGATGGAGACAATCAAAGCATGGGTGGCGCACTGTTTGACACGGCAGAGGATGCTATCGAAGCATGGAACAAACGCTACAAAGAGGACTGAGTATGGACAAAAAACGAGACAGCTTTACATTCCAACGATACTACTTTGAAGCCATCTCCACACTCAAAAGTAAAGAGAAGTTGGAACTCTACGATGCAATCTGTGCATACGTTTTTGAAGGAAAAGACGCAACTTTGAACTCAAAAAAAGCAGAATCTTGTTTCATTTTGATTAAGCATTTGCTCGATGAAGAATTGAAAAGAAGCGATATTGCGTCAAAAGGATGGTCTACACGAAAGTCAGCTCATCCTCATATCATAAATGAGATGAAAGTCAGCTCATCTATGAGTTCAAAGTCAGATGACAATGAACCCATTGTATCAACTGACAGTCAGATGAACGTCAAGACCCTTCCGGAGAGTGCAGTCAAAAAGAAACCTGACATCTTCTCCGACTTTGCTCATGGCGATAAATCCTTGCTGGAATCCCTGCGAGAGTTCGCACAGATGCGTACAAGAATCAAAAAGCCTATGACAGACCGGGCGAAACAGATGCTCTGCAACAAGCTGGAAAAGTTTGATCGGCACGATTGGAAAGCCATTCTCGACCAGAGCATCTATGCCGGGTGGCAAGACATTTACGCATTAAAACAGGATGACCAGTACGAGCAAAGTACGGAGATGGAGTTTCCTAGACTATGACAATGGACGTTCAAACGGTATTTATCGGTGCGCTGATGCTCTGCAAGCCGGGCGTTGTGGATGAAATCATACCAGACCTTGAACTTGACTTGTTCAGACCTGAGCTGAGAGACGCTTTTGCGGCTGTTCAGGGCTATTGGACGGCTAGGGGTAAGATAGATATAGTCGAGATAAACACGCAGCATCCAGACGTAGCGCAGACGCTCTTGGCGTGTGTACAAACCTGTGAATCAGAGTGTGTACGAATTGACAGGGAGCAGATGCAGCGTTGGGCACAGCTTATCAGAGAACAGGCTGCACTCACTCGTGTGCAAGGCCTGGCATTTCAGATGACCAGCGAGCTTACCGATTATTCTGATCTATCAGACATTTACCAGCAGATGGGCGAAGCAATGAGCCTGAAAGCTGAGGAAGAAGATGCGTGGACATACGAGGATGTGCTGAACGACTATGTGCTTCACATGGACGAAAATCCTGTGTACATTAAGACAGGCCTAGAGCGTCTGGATGAAGCACTGCACATCTCACCGGGTGATTTCATCATCATCGGCGGCAGACCGTCTGCGGGCAAAACAGCCCTGTCCTTGCAAATAGCAGCAAGCATGGCAAAGCAGAACTACACCGTGTACTATTTCAGCTTAGAAACCAGCAAACGCAAGTTGGGCGCACGTCTGATGGCCAATCAAATATACTGCCCTCTGGACACGGTGAAAAATAAGGCGGTCAGCTTGAATGAGATTGACGGACAGGCAAAGAACATGAAGATGCCCTTGTATATCCGCTCCGCTGCCGGAAAGAACGTGGCGTGGATGAAGGCTCAGGCTCTCCGTAAAAAGGCTCAGGTCATCTTCGTAGACTATCTTCAACTCATCCACGAAACAGGCGCAAAGGACAGATATGCCGCCATTACAGCCATATCCATTGCCCTGCACGAACTGGCGCAGACAACAGGCATTGTCGTGGTGGCACTGGCACAGCTCAATCGAAACCCATCCAAGCCCGGAGCAACGCCTACCAACTCCGACTTGCGAGAGAGCGGACAGATTGAGCAGGACGCAGATGCAATCATCCTTCTGTCCGGCGATAACCCCGATAAATCCCTGTTCCG
>ERZ1026856.192-NODE-192-length-43876-cov-5.112480_pt1 | contig 43876 bp, 26 predicted proteins | sample MGYA00380158_ERZ1026856 | MGnify/ENA primary metagenome ERZ1026856 (study PRJEB33269, sample SAMEA4719794) | human gut metagenome | biome: human-associated habitat; feature: organic feature; material: feces | place: Cameroon | collected 2013-10 ... | reverse complement strand
GTTAACCATCGAAGCATCGGCAGACTTCATTCCATCAGCAATCTTCCTTGAAACACCAGCTTTGATCTTGCCTATAAGCTTGAACTTAGCCTTGTCTTCCCAGCTTGCATGGTCGGATTCTTCGCATTTTCTTAGATATCCACCCAAGTTGTAATAAGTTTCACGTCTCAGCCCTTCAAAATCCTTCTCGAACTCATTGTCAACCCTCGGAACAAAGAAAGCGAATATGTACTCATCATCAGAAGATCCAGCGTTCTTCGCTGGCGCTTTAACGTTTTTTGACCAAGTTCCATCTATGGAGTATGCAATCACCATACCTGGCTCTCGCGCAAACATGACAATAGGTTCGTTATCGTCATCGTTGCTCTTGAAGTTTCCAGTCAGAATGTACGGGCTGATGCCTGCATGGGCTCCATAAAGTTCCCTGCTAGAAAGCTTGACGAATGCGACATAGCCAACGTTTTCTCTGGATAACCCTTCTTTTCTGACATTAATTCCCTTGCACTTGATGGAAGAAACGTCAGATACGTAGTCTTTTCCCTTGCATTTAAACAATGCTGTGTTGTACAGCTCCTGTACGGTTCTGAACACAGGATTCATGCTATCGTCGTTTTTTAGAGGAACTTCATTTACTGTAGCCCTTATCCACTTGCTGCCATCTCCAAGTTCTTCAAGATGCTTATTTCTCAAACGAGGGGCGTACCACTTTTGAATCGCGTGAATCAAATACTCGGGGACGGAATCCTTCCAGATACATCTGTCGAGCTCGTCTTCTGTTGCTCCGTCACTGGGGATAACATCCTCTAGCAATGTTTTCTCATCGATAAATGGAATGATTACAGAAGTGCCCGTATCTTTTTCTTTAAACGGTTTTAGTCCAAAGATTTCCAGGAACTCCTTGATTGCATCTGGAGAAGTTATCGGCCAAACAACCCCATCTTCAAGCCCGCCTTGCCCCCACCATGCGCGACCAGTGGGATTGTTTACAAGTTTACGAAGAACGGAATCCTCTGAGGATTGATCCTCAACCATAGTGATGATTAGCCTCTCCTCGGGGAGCCCAAATCCATCGTCCGCAATCTTTGTGTAGTAGATTACGATGCCAGCGCCACTTACACGATAATAAACCGATTTGCCAAATCCCCAGTTACCGCCAGCACCTTCTTGAGTTTGGTTAATACCAGAGTCAAAAATTAGCTTGTAATAGTTTCCGTGGTCAGTATCGACAAGCTCGTCACGCTTATAAGGACCTGTCAATCCTGAAGTCTTGCTGTCCCTGATTTCGAGATAATGCGAACTCGATGCGTACCTCCCCCTCAAGCGGTCGCCAACCGTCCCAAGATGCTCTAACAGCTCTTCGGGATCGAATTCCTCGAATCTATAGTCGATACGAAAGTTCTTCCCTTCCATGCCGATAGAGGCGTCGGAGCTATTTTGTATCGATTCTCGTACAAGCAAATCAAGCTCAGGGAGCTTTTCGGTTTGAAGGGATTTCAAGAAAGCGCTTCCATAAACAGGACTGTCATATCCTGCCGAAGGAATCAAAGGTTCACCAAACAAACTCATGATAATCACCTAGTCATATCAATCCAGTATGCAGAAACGCTTCCGCCAGAATGCTTGTCACCAGGGACAATTACCGAGAAGCTGATAATATCGTCATCGGTCCCAACTGGCTCTCTTGTTTGAGAGCATTTGGTTGACGCAGAATCTATCCTGTAGATAAGAAGTAGCGGGATCTTTGCCAGCCCTAGCTTCGCCCTTTTCCCAACGGCGTCTTTGTTCTTGCCGCCTTCCATGAGGACTCTTTTTTCCTCCGGCGATAAAGCATCTAATTCAATATCGCATAGTGCGTCGGACCCCGACCGCATTGAACCAACATCAATCCAGTCCTGAATTCTTTTCAGCTTCGTACGCTCAACTCTCGGAAGAGAACTGGCACCCTCGCAGCTCCATAACCCTGAAGGAGAGCTGGCTTTTCCAGGGACAGCTACATTCCAGTACTGAATCCGCTCTTCTTCTACGCCGCGAAGCCAATCACAAAAAATGTCGACGTCCTTTCGGGTGATACCAGAATGGGACGAAATAGAGAAATCAGACAAATAAGTAAGTACTGCGTCGTTCGTGACCCCACGCCAAACAACAGCGTCATTCATCTCGACAGGTTCAATCTTCTCAGACAGCAAGGTCAGAAAACCGTCTGTCGTTACGATATTCTTTTTAAGTTGAGCTGAATCATTGTCAAATTCGGTAATCTCATATGTGTAACCAGTAAAGTCATATGAGCACGGATCCGCCATCTGCATTTTCTTTTTTGAGCTCAGTGCGAATTTCTTCACCTCTGGCATCGCCAGAACCTTAATACCTAGTTGATCAGGACGAATCTGATCAACCTCAAACCTCTTAATTTCCTCTTTTAGATTCATCTCCACTTTGGTAAGGGCCCTGAATTTCGCACGCACTTCTTCAGTCACCCAGATTCGCTGAAGAAGCTCGAAGCCTCTCCGATAGCCGAACCAACGAGCCATCTGCATTAACGTATCCGCTTGTCCAGAGTTTCTTGTGAAATACGTACACGTCAGGCCTTCTATAGTTAGGCCTCTGGCGAGAGTGTTTCCCCCAATGACGATAAACACGGGAGCTTGCTTCATATTGTTGAGAGATTCTTTGCGAGGATAAAGAACTCGCATTTTTATGTTTTCAGGTGCATCCCTGTCGGCATAGCAGTTGTCAATACAAATATTTATACCCGTTGAATAGGAAAGTTCCCCGTCGCCTGCAATTTCTATATTGCCTACATCCGCCAACAGCTTTCTGATTTCCGATTCAAGAAGCTTAAATTCCACATATGTAGACGGCATTGTAGACAGCAAGCCGTATCCAGAAAAATCTCGCGAGAAGTCATCATATGTAAATCTACAAGTTTCTTCCTCATAAACCCCCTCACATCGCCTTATCAATTCATCAGCATCAGACTTTACAAGGAAATTTCTGACCATGTTATAGTCAACCTTGTGATGGACTCCACGATTGGAAGTATGAACAAGCATCGATATCGGTTTTTTATGACCACCAACACGCAAAGACGCTGCAGCACAGAGAAACCAGCACAAAGCTCTTTCCATTTCAAGCGGAGAGGTGCCCCAACCACAATCATGCGCGTCCTTCAAATCCAAAACGTCAGATTCTGGGATTATTCTCACCACATCGATTCCTGGCGACAAGCAGTGTCCATTTTCATCAAGATACTCAGGGTTGCCAAAAATAACATTTGCACCAAAGTACTCATCTGAGGAGGTTAAGGAGTGCACGAAATCCTTTGGATATAGCGATTCCCCAGGTGGCTCGTTCAGGACGTTTGCGTACGGAGTTGCAGTGTAGCTGATGTAGTTGATAGCCTGCATCTTTACATCGGGCTTGCTTCCGTCCGAAAGGAGGCCGTTCGCAAGACACACAATGAGCCGATTTATTTCTTTTCGATTTTGCTCGAACCCTTCAGCATCCTCGCCATCCAAGATGGTCGCGGTGTTAACGCTGGCTTGATCTGCCTCGTCGTCGATTATTAGAACACGCATTCTGCGCGCTCTGTCTTTGTCACCATACAACCAGTTAATAAGTTTTGTTAGCCTTCCCTTTTGCTTAAGGCAGGTAACCACATAACGAGTCCCGTAAGTATGATCCCCAAAACTATTTAGCTTTAGTTGGCTTGACGTCATTGCCGACTCGTCGCCCGAAAGATCAATGTGCTTCCACGATATTCCTGACGTATTTTGTAAATCGCTCTTAAACCTGTCCCTTGTTTGGACTCGTAAATTTTCAATCGTTCCAGAAAGAACGATGAATATATTCCAATAGGTATCGGCAGCCATGGAGACCAAGGTCTCCATGTTTACTGTTTTTCCAGACTGAACGCTGCCATACACAAGGCCTTTCACTGTCCCGGAATCGCGCGTATCATGAGAAAGGCGATACAGAACGCTCTTTCCGCTAGATTCAATTTCCCTCATAGACTTCCGACTAAAGCCAGCATCCGAGAGGTTTGCTTTTAGAGCCCTCCAACTAGAGCTTTGTCCGCTCAGCAATGTGGAGAGATCTTCCTCAATCTTTATTGGTCCGAGTGTTGCCGACCCGATCTCAATAGGAATTGGATTCAGTTTTCGGAAATCGTCCACATACAGAGACCAACATTCGAGAGTGAGAGACTCGTCCCAGAACTCATCCTCCTGGAGCCTCTCCAACTCACCTTGAGCGCTCTCCGCATCGGATTGATCAAAGAGTTTGATTTGGTCAATGGAAAAACCGTTTTCTAACGCTTCAGCAATATATGCATCGTACATTTCCGTTTGCGTCATCATGATTCTAACAATTCCTTAAGATAGCTCTTATATTCATCAACCAGACTTTTTGGCCTGGCAATCTTCACCGTGTTTCCCGTGCCAGCAACCCAGTCGAAGAACTGCTCGCTCTTGCAGACCTTCACGAAGGCCTTGGCGGTCTCGTCATCCACCTTGGACAACTCGACTCCGTCGCCGAAACAATCCAGGACGATCTCAATCTTGTCGGCCCTCACCTCGAGGCGGGCAGCGGCCTCCTCGCCGTCGAAACGGGCCGAGTACTCGTACTTGTCCTCATCGTAGACATGATATGAATCTGAATCTACCCTATTCCATAGACAGCCTTTACGCCACCTTCGGGCGGCCTTCCTCTTCCGACAAGTTGCCGTTATTTTGTTGACAACGACCTTCGCGTTGCTCGCCGCACCTGCGACCGCCGCGCCCACGATCGCAGCGCCCGCCGTCGTCGTTGCGCCCACGATCGCAGCGCCTGCCGCTACCGCCATCCCAGATGCTCCCTCGGCAATCCTGGTCGCCACCTCGCTGGCAGTCTTAGAGATCTTCTGTATCTCTTTCAGCGAGTCGAAGCCTTTGTCGAATATACCCATGGACGACCTTTCTCGTGAGCGAATAGAAGGTTCGAATCGCGTTGTTTCTCATGCGAGCGTTATTTTACTTTGCTCTTTATGCCTTGGATTCAGCTGCCAAAGCAGGCGCAGAAAACTCGAGCAAGATTGTTGAACTCAATAACGACGCGTATGCTCTCTCCTGATGGTCCCGGGATGGCCTCTGATTCAAGTAGCCTTTACGGTAGCGAAGGTCGGATAACGTTTGGGGGATTCCTCGAAGATCATCCCACACCGGCAGATGTGAAGTTATAGCGAATTCGCCCAACGGGTCCAGGCATGACGAATCACTCTTATTTTAAGCCACCCGCTACGAACCCCAGCGGAAACCTGGGAATGATTAAAGGTGCGACCAGCGGTTTCGTGAATCCATTGAGTCATTCTCGAAACCGCGAATCAAGGGGCTGATTCGCCCAAATTGCGCACAAATCAGCCCTTAGGCGGTATGACGCGGCACGCATCGGTAGTACTCGTACTGGATTAGTCACTGGGTGGGAGTAAGCCGATAGGGCTTTGCCTGCACTTTTGGGTGCCATGGAGTACTGCTGGGTGTCGTTTCATACGAGAATCACGGCAAAGCCGCAAACGACGGCGGTGAACAAAACGATAATCTAGCTTCAGTTCCCGCGTTGAGACGGAGGCTTTCTTCTTTGCCGATATCTGCTTCGACATTCTTAAGCTTCACGCGCTCGTCCTTCGTCTTCCTGTACTCCCCGTTGGAGAGCCAGGCAACGTCTTCCTGCAGCTCAAGCTAGTGATTCTGCAGGGCTTTTTTCTTTATTGCGTTGCTGTCTACAGCAGTCAGTCAGCAAAGAATATCAAGCTTTGTCGCTGTCCTGCTACACGATTTTGTCTAAAACCTCAATCAGATCCGCAGGATCAACGCTGCAACCGTGCTCTAGACAATAATCGTTCAGTGCTTGCGCTAACGCGGCAAACACGGCGACCTCGAGCCCAGTTGCTTTCGGATTAGCCTTTCGGTATATGCGCTTTATCAAACCAAGTCGTTCTTGCTGAAAGTCGAATTCGGGCAGTTTGGTCCTTTTTAGGAGCAAATACTCATCACGGTGTCGCATGCTGTCAGCAACCAAAGAGCCAAACCAGCCGAAATCATCGCTTTTTCTGCTTGGTGACTTGCCTGTATAAGCCAGGCGTTTTCCAACATTACGCCGTATTCGCTGAGCACGTCATCACCTACGTAGGACAGAACAGGAGCCTTAAGGGGATAATCCTGAATTTTGTGCTCAAGCATAAGAAAATGTAAGTAAAATCAGAATTAGTTGAATGCTCTCTCAGCTATCGCAGATATCAAGAATTCGCGCGTAGACAAGCAAGAGAGGGTCAAAAAAGCTCCTTCAGGTGCACCTTGGTTGGGCACTTTTGACGCGGGTTGAAAAGGGCAACTACGCTGAATTGCTCAGTGGGCGTGATCGACCCGCAATCGACGAGAAGCTTTGTGGCCCCGCAAGTTGCCAGCGGAGCCACATCATCTTTGCATTTGCCGCAATAGCGAAGCCACGTGCCTGCTGTCGCTCCTAGAGGAACTTGTCGAGTTCGCGGTCAACCACGGACTTGCGTTTCACGCGGGGGTTGACGATGAGGTGCCCTCGGTGGATGACATGTTTTACCGTGCGCAACGCGCGTAGGTCATCCAGCGGGTTACTGGCTGTAACGATCATGTCAGCCTCCTTCCCTACCTCGATCGAGCCCGTGATGTCGCCGATGCCGGCAAGCTGGGCATTGCGCAGTGTCGCCGTATGAAGAGCGAAGGAGCGCGAGACCCCGACGTACTTCTCGAAGTAGCACAGCTCGCGCCAGAAATCGTACTGCGTGATCCAGGGACACCCAACATCATTGCCAAGCGCCACGGGAATCCCCTGCTCAAGGGCTGCCTTGGCATTGGCGATGATGCCCTCAAAGACCATATTGCCATTGAACTGCTCGACCTCGCTTGCACAAGAGACGGAGCGATCGAACAACGCATACGGAAGCGCAGGGGAAAGCGTAGTGCACAGGAAGGACTTCCCCTCCTTGAACAGGCGCATCACCTCGTCTGTCGGAGCGGCGCCGTGTTCGATCGAGTCTACACCGCACTCGAGCGCCACTCGCACGCCTTCAGTCGACTCAACGTGCGCCGCAACGATGAAGCCCAGCTCGTGTGCCTTTTCGCAGACTGCGCGCACCATTTCCGGCTCCATCTTAAGCTCGCCAGGCGTACCCTTTTCCTTGGCGTCAAGAACGCCGCCGGTGATCATGAGCTTGATAAGGTCGACACCCTGCGATTTGGCAGCCTCGACCTGCGCAAGCGCCTCTAGGATGTTGTTTGCCGCAATGGCGACCGACCCAGCCATGTGGCCCCCTGGCACCGAAATGCCCATGTTAGCAGCAAGAATGCGCGGCGCCTCCAGCTTTCCTGCCGCAGCGTCGTCGCGCACGCGCGTGTCGAAGTCGCCCAGGCCACCGACGGTGCGTATGGTGGTGACGCCGCTGTGCAGCTCCAGTCGCGCGTATTCGGAAACAAGGCGGTAGGCGACGGCTCGCGTGAGACCATTTGACATGATCTTCTTTACCAGCGCTTCGTTATCGCGCTGCTTCTTCTGGGGTTTGCCGTTGCCTGCTAGGTGCACATGCATGTTTATGAGGCCTGGAAGCAAATAGGCACCCTTGAGGTCAAAGGTCTCGCAGCTAGACAAATCGACGTCAGATTGAGGCACGACATCGACGATGCGCCTTCCCTCAACCACGACCGCATAGTCTTCAAGCACCTCCATGCCCTCGGTTCCGTCGAGCACGTTTGCGTTGACGTACGCCGTCCTCCTGCCCTGAGCTGCGGCGCCAGTGCCGATCTTTGCCATATGCGATCCCTCCGCCTCTTTAGCCTCACCTCAGCCTTAGTTTGCTTCGTGCCAACATACCACAAAGACCTGCAAATGAAGGCTTCCCACGGTTTGTCGTGATCATCGCGCCGAGCTCTGCTCATGATTTTGAGGCAGTGTTAGCTGAACTATAGTTTGGAGGGAGATGGGCGCACCGATATTTTAATAGGTGAAAAGGTTCGTAGACCCCCATTGCAGTGGGGGCGTGTGCGCAGCTAATTCGTTCTGATTCATCATCGAAACTCCTCTTAAAATCAAACAGCTCAAGGAATGTGCTTACGTTTTAAGGCAAATCACGACGAGATGAAGAGCCTCGATCGATAAGCCAAATCGTCCACGGCAAAATTCGCGACAAAACACCCCGCGATGAGAGAGCCGCTATTGCCCACGATCCCATGCTGGACCACAACGCTTTCGCCATCTAATTAAGCAGTAAGAAATTGACGGACATATGCCACCTACAGCCTTAGCCGCAAGAGCCAATTGGCATGATCTTTGGGCCGCTACGCCAACTCCGACGCCGTTTCAAGATGTGAACAGGGATAATCGTATCCTAATAATTCGATATTTAATTAGTAGAGAGCCTGCTGTGAGTACAGTTACAAATCATTTAAAGCACCTGTGTAAAGAACCAGAAGCGCAGCATTGGGTCTGCTATGCCGCGAAGGCGGCAGTGCTTTTCTTGTTACTCCGCATGTTCGCAGTATTCGGTTCGCATATGCAAGCCTATGGAGTAGCCCTTCTTTGGGTTCTGCTTAGCTGTTTGTCCGCACTCGGATACGCCTACTTCCGTGTCGTCCGCAAAGCAAGCCAACGCTTCCTGTACGAGGCAGGTCGCAAGTTCTCCCGCCTCAACAGCGGCCGCACATTGGCCTTCGGCATCGCCTTCTTTGCAGCGGCGCTGTGCGTGTTCGGGCTGTTCTGCGATGTTCTCAGGTGGAATACCCTGGATTGGGGCATCGTAATGTCAGGCGCGATCTTCTACCCTGCGGCATATTACGTCCTGCTCCATCTCATCGGCGACCAGTTCGCCGAGGGGTTCAGGCAGCCAAGCATCACAAGAGCGGCAATCTGGGCAACAACCGCTTACCTATGCGTTGCCTTCCTCGTCGCAAGTTTCACAACGCCTGTTGTCGATTATCCCTCAGCATACGAGGCATTCATCGCCGCGCAACAGGAATTCGGCGATTCCCCTGTGGAGCTACTCCGCCAACTCGGAATACTTTCTTCCGTTGTCGAAGGAATGACAAACTGGGGAACCTCCCAAGCAGCCAATACGTCACCATATCTTTACGCTGGGCTGAAAATCTTCTTGAACGCTTTGTCTCTTGCGGCAGTAGGCAGCATGCTGGGCGCATGTTCCATAGGAAAAACGGAGCTAAGGCGCATGTTCGCAGACTTTCCCATTGATTCATCGAATCTTTCATCAAGTGACGAAACCAATCAGAAGCCCACGTTACGCTACCGCTATGCCGTTGTGGGCGCTTGTATGCCCATTCTGCTGTTTGCTCTTCTTGTTGGAACGAACACGCATCTTCAGGAAGTGTCCAATCGCGGAGAGCTTTCCATCGTAAAAAAATTCGCCAGCAGCACGGTGAACCTAACCGTATTCACAATCGATGGCGAACCCTATGACGCACAAGCCCTTCAAGCCGCCAGGGACAAAGCTTCGGACGAGCTGAAGAAACTTTCGGCCGATGCCAAAGAGATGCTTATACCGCTGGTAAACGCTTCGTTCGATGCACGCTTAAGCAACATCGATGGATACCTTGACGACTACTACAGCCTGCCCGCCGATTACGAGAGGCTTTGGAACTTAGTTGGCGGCAATGTTGAACAATTCGCCACTCAACGCCTTCAAGAAAAAATCGACTCCGGAATCGATGATTCTGAGCTTATTTCGAAACTCGAAGAATATAACGTCCAGAGCCAAGCAATTCTCGACCAATTCGAGAATGCGAAGGTTTCGTCCAAGATCGAAGGGGCCCCCGATTGGCTCATAAAATCGAAGGAGACAGCAGATGCAAACCTCTTTGATGACACAATCGAGCCTGACCAGAAATTATTGAGTTTAATGCAACGCTTCAGCGTGAGTGTAGCTACTGGCACAGCTGCGGGGGTGGCAACGAAAGCTGTTTCTAAGAAGCTTATTGAACGCACAGTTGAGAAAGAGTTCTTTGGGAACATCGTTTCCCGCATAAGAAATGTACTCGCCTCGCGCGCTACGGGAGGCATGGTCGGCGCCGCAATTGGCACGGCTGCCGGTCCAGCCGGCACAATCCTGGGAGCCGCAGCGGGAACGGCAGCCGGCATAGGCGTTGACTACGCTCTGCTGAAGGTAGATGAGAACCAGAACCGCGAATCGTATAAAAAACAGATAATCCAGGCAATAGAAGAAGAACGGACCGAGGTGCTGTCGTTGCTCGAGTAAATACACGCTTCCGAAGCTCAACCCCAACAACCATCAGCCCATTGCCCTCTCCATATGCCCCTTGCACCGCAGGCGTATAATCCTGAGCCATGATAACTCTCCTGCTTATAGAAAAAATCGCTTCGCTATTCCTGATCATGGCGGTCGGATTCGCGCTAGTTCGCCTTCGCCTCCTGAAAACAGGAGACAGCAAAACACTCTCCGTCCTATCCGTGTATGCCATTTGCCCATGCGCGTTCATATCCGCAACGCAGGTTGATTTAACTCCAAATGTGCTGCAAGGGTTTTTGTTCGCGGTCATCTGCGCTATCGTGCTCCAAGTTGGGCAAATTGTGCTAACGAAGGTCCTGGCAAAGCCACTTCATCTGTCCCCCATTGAGCGGGCAGCAAGCATTTATTCGAATTGCGGCAACCTAATCATCCCGCTTGTCGGCTTCATCCTGGGCGATGAGTGGGTGGTCTACTCACTTGCCTACATGAGCGTGCAAACAATCCTGATTTGGACACACGGCAAGTCTCTCATCAGCGAGAATCATCATATTGACGTCCGCGCCGTCCTGTTCAACATCAACTTGCTTGCCGTCGCCGCTGGCATCGTGCTCATGGTGCTCGGCATCAAGCTTGTTGAGCCCTTCGGAACCTTCACCTACGACATGGTTCAGATGATCGGCCCTGCCGCCATGCTGGTAACGGGCATGATCATCGGAGGTATGGACTTGCGCCAAATCGTAGCCAACAAGCGCGTCTGGCTCGTCGCCTTCATAAGGCTAGTGTTGATCCCCGCCATCGTGATGCTTGTGCTCAAGTTCAGCGGCATAGACGCTTTGGTGGCCAACGGCCAGTCGATCCTGCTCATTACGCTTCTAGCCACCATCACCCCATCAGCCTCAACAACCGTGCAGATGGCGCAGATTTACGAGAAGGACGCACCGTATGCAAGCGCCATCAATGTAATTACCACGTTCGGCTGCATCCTGACGATGCCAATCTGGGTGGCTCTGTTCATGGCTTAGAGCTGAAGCCGGCTACTGAAACAACCCACCTCCAGCGAGCTGCACCCTTTCGCCTCCGCGAAATTCGTCGTTTACCGCAAAGCAGGCGGGATCCCCATCAAATATCGTCCCCACGGAAAATCACCCTGCGTAATGCGAAAATAAATCGCGAAAGCGCTTGCTCGTCACGCAACGTAACGTCGTAGCGTATGAGGCGAAAGGAGGTGGATTCCATGCCGGAAATCAACAAAGAAGCCGAGAAAACTTACTCGACAGGCGAACTCGCCGCGCTCTGTGGCGTCAGCGTAAGAACCGTGCAATATTACGATGAAAAGGGCCTCCTACCACCATCAGGGCTCACCGAAGGCGGTAGACGCATCTATACCGAAGCCGACGCTGCAAAGCTGCGCAGAATCATGGTGCTGAAGTCGCTTGGCCTCAAGCTTGCCGACATCCGCGACTTCCTAGGAAGCGATGCCTCCGCAGTTGTGCTGCGCGACATCTTGGAAGAGCAAGACAGGCGCCTCGCCAAAGAACTAGAGGAACGCACTGAGGCCCGTAGGCGCATCGCCTCCATGATCGACTCGCTCAACCGAACCGGCGACCTACCAGCCGAGACCATACCCGACATGGAAGATGCCATGCAGAAGGTAAGTATGAGGGAAAGCGAGCTGTGGCCGTTCTATAGAACGCTAATCGCCATTAGCATTCCTATCGGTATTGCCGAAATCACCACCATTGCATGGTGGATCGCAACAGGTAATTGGAGACCGTTCGTCATCGTGATGGCAATTGTAGCGGTCTGCGGCATCTTCTTCGTGCGCATCTACCGCAAGAAGACCGCATACGTATGCCCACACTGCCGCAGAGTCTTCGTACCCAAGGGAATCGATTGGTTCTTCGCCACGCACACACCAACAACACGGAAGGTCACCTGCACGCACTGCGGCACAAAGGACTGGTGCGCTGAAGTCTCGAGCGAAAGGTTGGACGCCTAACGACCTAGCATCAACATGCTCATTTTAATGTCAGCTAGGCATGCTCGAGTACTCGATACGCTTGTCTGAGTTAAACCCAGTTGCGCTATGCCCGGCGCTAACGAGACCGCCTACAACGTTTCTTCCGATCGCACTTGACACTGCTCTCATCCAGCAGACGGAAATGCGAAGCAATAAAGCCACTGATTACGATTCGTTTCGAGAAGCAGGCGCCAAAGGGTCGAATCCGCCCATTCCAATTCTTGCTTAAAAGCGAAAAGGCCGAGCCTGGACTAACTCCAAGCTCGGCCTCTTTCGTCAAACAAACCTATCGCTGCACATTGCGAGAAATAAAGCGCAGCAAACGTAATAAACTAATTCATCTTCTTGCGTCGCAATGCGAATGCGGCAACACCAGCAGCTGCAACGGCAATCACGGCAAATGCGCCACCAACAAGAGCAAGGTTGTCGCCCGTTTTTACGGTAGCTGTCTTTGCTTCGCTTGCCGCGTTGTCGCTGTTGTTGTTGACGGTGTTGACAACCACGTTCTCATTGGTAGAAGAGTTATCGTTGTTAACTCCGTTGTTGCCATTGTTGCCGTTGTCTCCACTATCTCCCTTGTTGCCGCTATCACCAGCACCGGGCGCAACAGAAGAAGACTCAGCAACCTTCCAGCCAGCATGCAAGGTGATCTCGGACTCCGTGCCATCTACGGCAGCATCGAAGTCGTAAGCATTGGTGCAATCCTCGTCAGTGAACCATCCAGTGAAGGTATAGCCTTCCTTGGTTGGATCAGCCGGCTTTACCACTTTGCTACCAACAGTAACAAGCTGAGGGTCAACCGCTGTACCCTGTTTGGAATCGAAAGAAACGGTAACCGCCTCCTCGACACCGTACGTGCCGTCAGCGTTGACGGTAGGAGCATAGCCTGTAGCGCAATAGTTCTCAGGAACAGCAGCCGTGAAGGTACCGCCGGAAACTGCGATGGTGGAGTTCACCTGAGCGGCAGCAGGGGTAACCTTCCACGAAGCAACGTCAAGAGAACCACCCTCGATCTTCAAGGTCGAAGGATTGGGGCTCGTAACGTCCATATAAATCGTGCCAGTGAACTGAGCGTCGCCGCCAATAACGGTTTCGCCAACCGAACCCTCTTCGGTCCAGGAATCCGTCCAGAGGTAACCACCCTTCAAATTACCACCAAGAATCTTCGCCTTGTTCCAGTTCTGAACAACAGATTGCTTGCTAATCAGCGTACCGCCGTTGATGGTGAGCTCGCCATTGCTGTCGTTCTTAACAGCAATGAAGTTCTGCTGCTCGAACGTACCGCCGTTGATGGTGAGCGACGACGTAGCATCCACGCCGCCATTACGAATCAGGGAAGATCCCTTGGATCCAGAATTGTTAAAGACGTTTGCCTGGTCAATGACCATCGTGCCATTGTTGTCAATAACGTAATAGCTGGTCTCGCCTGCGACACCCTGATCATCACGCTTGATGGTGCCGGTCTTGCCAGCACTCGTATCGGTGATGGTTACATTGCCCTTGTTTAGGATGGTCGCTTTCGCGTTGCCCGTGCCACCGTTGATGGTGTGACCGTTCAGGTCGAGCGTGATCTGCTTGTTCGCAGCGATGGTGATGTTTTCGGTAGCGTCAGTCAGCAGCTGGATGGTCTTGCCCTTTGCAGCCAGACGGATTGCATCGGCCAGCGTCTCATACTTGGTGCTGCCGACCTGGGCAACATAGTGGCCTTCCTTGACGTCATAGGTGCCATCCGCGTTCTTGGTGGGGATGAAACCATCGGCGCAATAAGAATCGGAAACCTTCTTATTGAACGTACCACCGGAGACCTGCGTGGCACCAGCCGCTGCGTTCGTTGCACGGACTGTCCAAGCCGTACTTCTGGTGCACAGGTTCTTGAGCGTACCGCTAGTGATGATCGTGGACGGTGTCGCACTGCCACTCTTATCGGTGTGGATAACCTGCGCCTGTCCATAGGGAGCGCTCTTGTCGCTCTGAACGAACATGCCACCGCTGATCTCCAGTGCGCCGTAGTTGAACACAACGCCGGTGAAACCCTTGGAGGTGCCCTTTGTCAGAGTAAACTCACCACCGCTGATGGCTAGCTTCGCATTCGGCTCATTCTTGACGGTATTCAGACCGCCGGTATAGGTACCGCTGGTGATGGTCAAGGTGCCGTAGTTGTCGATCATAGAGGAGTCGTTGTTGCCCGCCGTAGCCGTCACGTTCGCCAGCGTCAGGTTGGCGTTGCTGCCCTTCGTGACCTCGATGTTGTAGTAGCTAGTGCCGCCCATAACATTACCGTTCTTCACAGTAACGGTGCCGCTCTGCACGGAGACCGTGACCTTGCCGGAGTTGGTGTTGGTCAGGGTCTTGCCGCCCAGATCTAGGGTGATGCCCTTGCTGATGACCACGTCCTCAGCGGCGTCCGCCAGCAGCTTAACGGTTTCGCCGTCCTGGGCTGCATTGATTGCGGCCTGTAGGCTGGAATACTTTGTGCCATTCACTTCCGCAACCGCAGCTTCAGTACCTTCCCCGCCAGTTTTGGCTGCAGGGGCTGCTGCTTCGTTGGTCGCAGCAGCAGGGGCTGCGCTTTCGTTCGACGCTGCCGTCGCGCCAGATGCCTTGGACTGCATGGCAGACGTGGTGCCCGAGCTTGCGCCTGCACTAGAAGCTTCTGTCTGATCAGCAGGCTGCACCTGCTCGATCGTAGAGGAAGCACCTGGTGCCGCGCCATCATCAGCCGCTAATGCTGCGGTTGGCAACATCATGGGGCACATCGCAACACTCATGAGAACCGGAATGACCTTATTTGCATTGCCTTTCTTCATTTCTTCCGCATCTTCCTTTCAGTTTTCTCTGTTTCCGATAATTGGTCCACAAGTTCCTTCCAGCCTTCATAACTTCTGGCAAGAGATAGCTTGCTAAATTAATTACGGATAGCCACTCCGCATTAGAGAAGCCGCTAAATCAAAACGCACAGATAACAGGGGTTAAGTTGTTGCGCAACTTAGCAAGCAATACACTGCATCCTTCAACGAGTTTGCTCCCGTTCGCCTCGCAAAATAAAAGGGTGCCATCACTATTTTGAAGGCACCCTATCGTTTACATAGTTAAATCAAAGCGCACTACGCCACTGGTGATAATCGTAGCTTCACCACAGTTTGAGACAACAAACTCTCCCATTTTCAATTTAGCCATGCTATCACCCCTCCCGATTAAACAGTACTCAAGCAGAACCATCCGAGGAAATAATAGCAGATCAATCAATAAATCGTCTTTACTAATACGTTAAATCGGATTCAACTTGTTTTCGTTGAGCAATAAGACACACTCACATGCGCTAATCGCGTCCATTTCGGTACATAGAAGCACCAGACATTACCCGACAAACCTGCAGCCACTCGCATGACCCCTTAAATATACCCCTATGCTCAATCTGGAGAAAAAACCAAAGGAGCGCCTACTATTCTCCTTCGCTTAAGTGCCAGCGGCTACCGCACGCAGGGAGTTCGTCCAACAATCCGCCCCCCCCTTGCGCACCTCAAGCTCAATCCCGGCTTCTGCGGCGGCGAACCGCAATCACAACAACAATCGCAGCTCCGCAACCAAGGACGAGTAGCGCGGCAATCAGGAACTGGACCTTTTTGTCGCTAGGCAGTATGTTTTGCTGTTTTGCAGTTTTGGTTTCGGCTTCCTCGCTCGAGTCGGACAAAGCCAAAGCGCCATCTTCGTTTAACTCACCCAAACCTTCCTGACTAGGCGATCTACCTAACACGCTGCAAGCTCCCTGACTCTTCAACAAATCAGAACCTGCATTCTGCAAACCATTCGAAGCTCCCGAACTGCTAGGCTCACCCGAGCAGTTGGAGTCGTTTGGCTCTTCGGGGTTCGACGGGCCATCTGCATCGCCAGGCTCCGACGGGCTGCTTGGTGTATTGGGGCCATCAGGATTATCTGGTTTGTCGGGATTATTCGGCCCATCAGGATTATCGGGGTCCACAGGATCGACAGGGTCAACGGGCCCCACAGGCTCCTTTGCCTTTACCGTAAGCGTGCCCGACTTAACCGTAACCGCAAAATTCGAATTGGATACGCTGGCACCAATCTCGTATTCTCCCGCAGGTGATGCAGCGTCTGCTAAGCACGAATAAATTACATCAACACCTATAGTCGAAGCAGGGGTTATAAGGCTCGAAGTGAACGCGGGGTTTTCCTCCCCCTCATAGCGTTGAGCATCACCGACAACAACGAGCAATGGAGCAGGGGAAACAGTAACAGTCAGCTCAACATCGTCTGCCGCCGCATAATTCCTGCTTGCAGCTGCATGCGCCACAACACACACTTCACCTGCAGAAACAATGCTCGCATAGCTCCCCTGAATCGAAATAGGACTCGGTGAGCCATCCTCATTAGGCACAACTTCAAAGGTGACAGGCGTCTTGGCTGTGTTCTCAAGCACAACTCCCGCATTACCATACGTAGCCTCATAGTTGGTCTTGCCCTCTATAACCTGCTCGGCAGGAGAAATAGTATAGGTAGCCGTTTGAGAACCCACCATATTCGGGTTCACCAGCTTCGCTTCTGCTGTATAGCTACCCGCATCAGTGGGGGCGGTACTGGTTGGACCGTATTCCGTGCCGTTTGTGCCCCGATAGGTTATCTCGTAATCTTCGGGGGCAACACCCTGGGCGTTAACCGCTGCTCCGTGCGCATTTCCATCGTAGGTTGCATCTTCGGCAATCAGATCGAGATACACGGGCTTCTTCAAAATGGTGTACTTGATGGTTGCGGCACCTCTGTACCCACCGCTGTTCAACGTCGCCGTTGCACGGTAGCTACCCGCATCGGTAGGAGGCTGGTTGCTTGAGTAATGGGTTTCCTCTATTCCCGTATACGTATAGGCGATAGCATCGTCGAGATTCTCGGGAACGCCCGTAAGCGAAGGGCCTTGCGGTTGTCCGTTATAAACGAACATGCTGCCCGAAAAAGCAAGATCGACAAGCTTCGGCGTTACCACCAGCGTAAAGTGAGCTGTTGCAGATTGCCCCGAATGGTCGGTGCAATCAATGTCGAAGGCGAAAACCCCCGTGGAACTGGGCGTTCCTGAAATCTTCAGACCCTCTTCGTTGGCTGCAAAAATAACGCCATCGGGAAGCCTGGAACCCCGTGAAAGCGCATACGTGTAAGGGCTCGTCCCTCCCGTTGCAGGGTTGATAGAAGCTTCGTATTCAGCATGGGCGGTAGCTACAGGCAGTGCAGTAGCATTGAATACCAGTGCTTCGGGCTCAACGTGAGACACAGTGGCATGGTTTGATTCGACTGACGTTACGGTGCCCAGATATAACTGCGTAACCTGACAGTAATACTCCCCCGCATCGCCGTCTTGTACTTCGAGCGTTGCCGAATACGCGCCTTCAACGGGCGTGCTCTGCCCGTTTTCGCCAACGCGGTACCACTGATAGGTAAGTTCATGGCTAGCTGCCGCGCCGCTCGATATCGCCTCGTGGTCACGAACGCTTTGTGCCGCGTCGGCCGCTACTGACAAGATGGCGCTTTCTCCATCGTGCGCCGATTGGCTTTGCGGTTGCGCATCAATCACAGGCGCCCCAGCTTCCACAAACGCAAACGATAATGTCTGCGAAGACGTGACGTTCTTCAGCTCAAACTGGTAGGCACCTCCCTCGTAGTCGGAGATGTCGAAACGTCCCTGCGAAGCACCCGCGCCAGCGTCTTCACGCATTGCGGCAAGCGTGGTGCTTACATGGTCAAGATAGCAGTTTTCATTTGGCGATGCCGTAAAGGTAAGGCTTCCACCAGGCATAACGCTTGCAGATTCAGGGTTAACCGTGCCGTTTTCAGCAGTGGCTGCAACCGCGTATTTCTGAACTTCCTTAAAGCGCGGAACCACCTTCATGTCGGCCTCAGGGTAGAACGTCCAGTTAGCATCGGTACTCAAAGGCCTTGCGTTTTCGGCATCCCTGTCAGCATAGTCGTACCAACCAACGAACTCGAACCCATCGTAGGGCACGGCAGAAAGCGTAACAGTGCTACCCGTATCAACCGAGCGAACCAGGGCATAACCGCCTTCGCTATACGCATCCGAACCATCAACGTAGCCGCCTTCACGCGGATCAACGGCAACAACCTCAACTTGCTCCTTTACGTAGTACGCCGTGAAGGTCCTGTTAGCATAGGCAGGTCGTGCCATAACAGGGCTGAAGCCCACTGGCACGCCCGCTTCGTCTGACCAGTACTTGAACTTCCACCCAGGGAAAGGAATCGTGACCAGCACCGATGCCGACTTGTACGAAGTGCCTGTTCCGGGAACCACCATGCTGTATCCTGCACCCGCAGGATACGTGGCAACTTGGGCATCAAACCCCGTCTCGTAGAAAACTGCAGTAAGCCGCGTGTTTTCGCACGCAACGCCCACGTGTATGGCGTTATAGCTCACAATGGCACCCGCATCATTCACCCAATGCGAAAAATGCATGCCAGGGTACGGAATAGCCATGGCCACAAAGGGGTCTCCCTTATCAACCTCAACCGAAGTAGCTGCCCCAAACGTGCCAACCATAAAGGCAAGACCCCTGAACATTGAGCTTTGCGTTACGGCAATTTCAACCGGATCATCTGCCACAAACTGCGCATAATACGACACGTCGGCACCAGCTTCGAATTCGAAGATGGCGTTGTTGCTTTCAATTACGTTTCCTGCTTCATCAAGGCTCCACCCGACAAAACGGTAGCCCTCGCCGGCAACGGCTTGCAGCGTAACGTTTTCGCCCGAAGAATAGCTACCCGTGCCGAGCACCCGGCAGCCACGCGCGCCTGCCTTACCGGAAACAACAGCTTTCGCAGAAACCGACACCTCGTAGGGGTCGGCAAAGCGCGCCTCAAGACTGAGCTCGCCGTTACCGATATCGCGAATCAAATTCTCGTCGATAGTGAACCAACAATGCGCATCCTTACTGAAAAGCGTAGCGGGCGCATTGCTGCTGGCCCCATCGCCGCTAGCGCCATTGCTACCAGCAACCGAATTGCTAGCTGCAGCTTCTTCGTCTTCGGACTCCACCAAATACCATCCCACAAAACGCTTACCGCTTGTAGGTTGAGCGTTCAGTTCAACCGTATCGCCGAATTGGTAGGTACCCGCACCCTGCAGCGCGCCTGAAGCATCAGGATTTGCGCGCAAACTTACTAAATAGGAATCAGCAGTGAAGAAGGCAACATAGGCGGCATTGCCCGAAATATCAACGGTGCATTCAGGCAGCTCACTCACTGTATTTCCTTGAGAATCCTTCCAGCAATCGAACGTATAGCCAGGCTTGGCAACTGCCGAAAGCGTGGTTCGATCGCCATTATTGAACGTGCCAAAGCCGCTCGTGTAGCCCGCATCCGCAGGGGACGCGATGGCACTCACCACGTACGGATCTGAACCGAATACTGCGGTCAGAGTGGCGTCACTGCGAACGGTAAAGGCATAAGAGACATCCGTGCTTACGCATACACCTTCGGAATACCAACCCACGAATGAAGCACCCTCGCTCGGGGTTGCTGTAACCGTTGCCTGTTGGCCTGCTGCATAAGTGCCTGCACCTTCAACCGTGCCATAGCCCTCTGCCGCGTTAACAGCAACCGTAAACTGCTTTGCCTCGAAAACCGCACGAATTTCCATGTTCGCCCAGGGAACGAAGCGATATTCCGCATCGGTGCTTACCGTTGCGCCCGTTTCATCTACCCAGCGCTTGAACACATAACCCTCGTTTGCGTGAGCAACAAGCTGCGCAGATCGTCCCGCACCGATTGCTCCCCCACCTTCAATGCTGCCAGCGGCCGCATCTTCAACCAGGGTGCCTGTTTCGTCGGCAACAACAGCACTCGTTTCAACGGTAAAATCCTGCTGCTTAAAGCGCGCAACATGAACATGGCTGCGCTCTTCCTTGCAGGTGAACTCGGCATCTCCCGACACCAATTCATCGCCCACATACCAGCCTTCGAATGAGTAACCAGGCGCAGCGGTTGCCTTCAACCACACATCGGAGCCGCGATCGGCAAACAGACGACTTGCCGTAACCGTGCCACCCTCTGCTGGGCTTGCAACAGGTAGGCACACCACATCAAGGGGCTTGAAGGCAGCAACGATTGAGCATTTACCCGAAATGGGCGATTCTTCAGCAGAAAGCGTGCAGTCCCTTTCTGTGCTTACGAGCAGCCCGTTCCTGTACCAACCCCAGAAAAGGAAACCAGCATTCGGATCGGCAGTAAGATGAAGCGCTTCACCCACAGCGTACTTATCGGTATCAGGCTTCACTTCTTCGCCATTGCAGGTTACCTTGCCGCCCCAGTACGCATCGGCGGTGATGATGACGTCAGGGCCCTTTTTGAACACCGCTGTGTACGTTTCGTCTTTCGTCACGCAAACACGCAGCTCAGCATTGGCATAATGCTTTCCGGAAGTATCTTCCCAATAAGCGAAGTAATATTTTTCGTCTGGAGTAGCCTTTAGGGTTACGTAGCGCCCGTAAGGAAACATCTGCGAACTCATATTGGGGTAGCCCACAATTTCTGCGCTGCCATGCTCAACAAGACCCTTTACCTTAACGCCCACCTCGTATTTCTTAGCTACGTACACAGCGCGAACTACGGTATCGTCTTCAGGAACAAACTCAAGATGAGCTTCATCGGTGCCCATAAGCACGTCTGATTCGCCGCGATACCAGCCCTTGAAGGTGTAGGCATCGCGCATGCTTTCGTCCAAGCCCGCGGAAAGCACCACAGGTTTGCCCACAACGCATTTCCCCTCGCCAACAATAGTGCACTTGCCCGCCAAGGCGCTCGCGGGTTCAACCTTTACGCTAACCGTACAGGTACGATTAAACTTGGCAACCAGATGCCTATCCGTTTCGGCAACGAAGGAATACGTGGGGGTTTTCGAAACTTCCGCCACGCCTTCGAACCACCCAACAAATTCATAGCCTTCACCGGGAGCTGCAATCACCGTTGCCTGCTCTCCGTGTCGCACAATCTGCCTGTCGGGCGTAGCGTTGCAACCGGTTATATCGTCTGCCGCCGAGCCTTCAACATCGACAGAAGTGGTAATGGTGGCATCTTTCTCGAAGACTGCAGTCAGCTTCACCACATCGGGCGTAGCATCGGTGATGGCCATCTGCATATGCGGCAGCGTGGAGCGCTCGACGCCATCTTCCTTCCAGCAGACGAAGTGATACCCAGGGTTGGCAATGGCGTCAAACTCGGCAATGGTGCCCTCAAAGTGAACGCCCCCGCCCTTCACAATGCCGCCAGCCTCAGGTCGAGCGGTGGCGATGATTTCGGCCGTATGGTCACCCTTGGGCTTATCGGGGTCGCAGTCGTGCTTGTGATTCTCGAAAATCTCCTCGATTTCTTTGAGGGCCTTACCTCCTACCTCCGCAAGCTCTTCGACGGTTTTCGCTTCGCCGACTTCGATAATGGCCGGAACCGCGATTGGGTCGACGAACTCGCCGAAGCCACCAGCCGTTGAGGCAACAATCGCCACACCAAGCGCCGTGATCAGAGCAGCCTGTAGCGCCTTAAACGCCTCATCCCCGTCCGACGTGGCGCGGAAATGAGCGGTAAGCTGAGTATCTCCCGTAAGCGTGAAGCTATAGGATCCGCTTTCTGAAACGTTCACTCGGTTACCCGCTGCATCGGTAACATAGTCGAGCACGTAATAGGGAGCAGGAATCGCAACGACGGTGACGCTCGACCCGATGCCGTAGAGGCCCGTGGTGATGAAAGAACCCTGCAGGCTTCCATCCTCGGTGGTGCCGTCAACATCAAGCACAACACTTGCCTGTTGCGCACAGTACCACGGGGTTATCTCAACCTGCACTTGACCGCTAGAAGAAACCACATAGTCACAGTTCAGACTGTCGCTAATCAGGCTGGTGCTGCCATCTTCCCCTTCGTACCATCCTCGGAACTGCGCGTTTTCGGTAGTTGCGGAAAGTGCAACTACCTCTCCTACGCTACGGTAGCAATTGCCCGTAGTAGGCGTTACATAAGCATAAGCCTCCGAAGCGTCGGTCGATTTCGCTGAGTTTATGTGCACTGCTACGTCTTTAAGCGCAAAACGCGCTTCAAGGTTCATAGGACCTTTCGGCTTAAACAGGCAGGCAGAACTCGTAGACAGACACTCATCCGTATCTTTGTTGTACCAGCCAAGGAAAGCAATATCGTCGTCAAGCATCCCCAAACGCGAAGCATCAAGCACCGCAAATTGGTCTTGAAGCACAAGCTTCGACCCCGAAACCTCAGGGACGCTCACGCCATCCATGAGCGTGCGGCCACCCAAGTCGATGACCTGAGAGTATTCGATCGTTGCTGGAACAACTGGATCGATTGGTTCACCCGGGTCGGGCTGTTCAACCTCGCTGAACACGGCGTAGATCGTATCTTCCGCCAGAACTTCGCATACCACTGTTTCGTCGCAGGTTATGCACCCGCGCTTTTCGCTGCTCCAATGTTCTAACGTGTACTCCGACGAATCATACGCACAAACAACCTGTACGGTTTTGCCTGGGTAGGTAACATACTCGCTGCCCTGGTCTGCGCCATCGGCAATAATGGAAAACTGCATCCCATCTATAGTAGGGCCAAAATCAGTGCCCAGACGCGCCTCTGGCGCCACCGTAACCGCATCCGCAAACACGGCATTCAATTCAATGTTTTGCGTAACGGTAAAGGTATACGTCTCATCTTCGGAAAGAACGTTGCCGTCCTTGTCGGCCCAATAGGCGAAGATCCTGCCATCAAGCGTCGTGTTTGCTGTCACCGTGCACGTATCGCCCGAGTCAAATTCCCCGCCGCCCGAGAACGTCTCACCTTCCTGCGCGGTTTCACTCGTCGTATGCACGTAAAGTTTGCCGTCCCCCTCTCTCTGAAGGAGGCCCAAAGTAAGCTCGGCAAGGGTCATATCTCCGTCGTTATATGTCACACGCACTGGCGCGTTGTTCATATCCGGCCTAAAACCAGCACCATCACAAGGGTCGACTGAGAGGAATTGGCTGAACGCGTAGTTGTTTCTGTCCGCAAGGTCGGCATATTTGGCTTCACGGGATACGCCATCGTATGTGAACGCGATCTTCATGCCATCGAGCGATACCGTTTCCCCTAATCGATACACCAGTTTGTCTGGGTCGGTCGTAATGCTGATTTGGAAACACTCTGATGCATCACGAGGCAAATCGTAGTAATTAGATTCCCAGTTGTCCTTCACTTCGCTTTCTTGATACAAGGCGACCGCACGCGTGGGGGCAAAGACGTTCGCATTGGCACCAAAGGCCAAATCGTCGATGAGCACCGCATGATCGCACTGAAGATACACAAAGTCGAGGCTTCCCCCGTAGAACGCGTCCTTCGGAATCTTGGTGATTTTGGAGTCTCGCGGTAAAACGAGGCCGCCGCTCATGTCCGCAAACTTAAAGCAACTTTCTCCCAAGCTCGAAACCGTCGTGTTGGTCTCGAGCCCTGAAAGACGAATGCCGCAGCTTTGGAACGCACGATCTCCAATAGAGACAACATGGTTGTTCGTCCCAAGGCCGGTTTCGCGCAGGCTTCCGCAGCAATTGAACGCATAGTTGCCGATGGATGTGACACGAGCGTTCGTCCCGAGGCCAGTATCTTGAAGGGTGCGGCAGTAAGAGAAAGCACTTGCCCCGATACTCACTACCGACTGATTTTCAGCAAGACCGGTGTCAGTAAGGCCGTCGCACGAATCGTATGCACTGGCGGGAATGGATTCCAGCCCGTTCACATTTTGCAGGCCCGTCGAGACAAGGCCGCTGTACGAGAAGCATCCGTTGCCCATTGATTGAATCGTCGCGGGTTCGTCGATGGTGAGGTTTTTTAAGCTAACGCAAAGTTCGAATGCGCTCTCACCGATGGATGCGATATTCATTCCGGACAGGTTGACCGATGAAAGATTTTTACAGTCGTAAAAGGCGCAGTCGCCGATGGACGTAAGCGTTTTGCCCTCGAAGTGCAACGATTTAAGGTTATCGCAACTAACAAAGTGGCGATAAGGAATATCAGTAACCTCGGAATCTACGATGAGGTTAACAACATGATACGGGTCGACGGAAGCTGCATCCTCTAGCGGCTGCTTGAGCGTACCCGATTCGTCGCATTCATACACAGAACCGTCTGGCATAAGCTTGCCGTATTGACGCACGTAATCGATCGAGGACGAACCGTCCGACGATCCACTTGATTCATTGGTGGGGACAGCAGCAGAATTGCTTCCAGAGACACCAACGGCGCCCAGGCTTTCATCACCAGCAGGCTCAGAACCTATAGCTGAATTGCCTTCACCTGTGCTATTCCCTTCGCTCACAACTCCACCTTGTGCCGCTTGATCTGCTGAAGAAGCAGGTTGCGACACATCAGGGTCTTTTTCCCCTGCGGTGTTTTTATAGTAAGACGCGGAATCATCAGCGCTCGCAGCAATAACGCTATCAGGCTCTTCAGCAAATGAAGACGAAGGAACAATGGGAACAAACGAAACCACAAGCGCAATGCTTAAAATCACACGCAAAGCAACATCGGAAATGAGAGTTCGTTTCTTCATAAGAATCACTTCCAACCGCAGGAAAATGCTGCTTCAGACGCGTGCGGACAATATTGTGAAAGTATACAGGAACAACCCTTATCCCCCTTAGTTTAAGGAGGGGAGAACGGGGTCGCTTGAACTAGCAAACGGCATACCGAGCACCCTTGAGTCTGCAGCGGTTAAGGACGCTCCCTAGGGAACGGCAGTTGTCCGCCGGAGCACATAATGCTATTTCGAATCAAGCCACAGCCACCCCTGAATGCAATCGAGCTCTCGCAGTAGGTCCACCCAGCAGCTCCGATACAACAACTCTCGCTTCAGCAACCCAATGCAGCAACCCACCTATGCGCGCAATGCGCAATGGATCGAAACCTTCCTCCCCAAGCTCCTTGATACGAACGCCTATCCACGCGCAATATGCCGTGGATACCACTTCTGGAACCATGCGGTAAAGACGCCCATCAGCGCAGGCAGAACAGAGTTGATCGCCCCAACAAAACTTGCTGCATCCGTTTGCATGATGAAATACGTCCAAATAGGCGTAATCAGGTAAAGCACTCCCCACGCCGCCGTAAGGATGCGATTCGTTCTCATGAAGATCGGATTGCGCAATGCCGCTTCCCCGTTATAGCTGTTCTTGGAATAATGCGCAGTCAGTGGCACTTTCAGGAAACACGAAACGGTCCACATTAATCCGAACAACAGGTACGACACTGGAATAACAAGAATCGGCGACGCGCCCGCCAACAACGCAACAGAACATGCGCCCACCCCTAAACCAGAAATCTGGTCATACAACGTAGCCTTTGTCCGATGCATCAAAACCGGCAGCAACACGCATACCGCCACGCTGACCAAGCTGCCCCAGAACCCATCAATAGATGCAACGACCCAGAACACAATCCAAGGGATCAAGAGCAGCAGCATGTTGGTCTTCGTCTCGCTAGCGCTTTTGCTATTGCAGCCTCCACTTCTGCCGTTCACGCCCTCGAGGGCATCCGGATCATTTCCGCCCGCGCCAGCACCCGCGCTCGTTGCCGCACCAAAATAATCATCCCAGTGCATCATCAGATCGAAATCGCCTTCGACCGAGTACAGATGCTTCATAAGCGCCTCGTCACCAGCAATCTCGCCGCTTGCGATTGAGCGCCAAACATCAAAGGGCGTATTGATGCGTGTGGTGAAACCATCAGCAAACCCATCTTCGGGCCCTGCTTCAACGCAGCTCCCCTCCGATCCAAGAGTGACGCGATAGACCTTGCCGATATCGGTATAGTTCATGTCCAGCACAACATCGTGCTCCTGCCATGACTCCTTACGATAAAGGGCCGCCATTTGGCGAGTGAACACCAAGCTAGGATCTTCCTTTTCCCCTGATTCGCCAACGCCCCAGCTGGCATCTGCCATCGCCTCGAAGACATCGCGCGGAAATAGGTTCTGGTCAAGCCTGCTGCGAGTTTCCCCAGTAATGCCGCCAGAAGCGAATTCCTGCCCCGCTTTCTTCATCCAAGAAAGATATTCGTCGGTACGCTCCGAAAGCTCTTTCACCCTGAAGAGCTCACCTTGACCGCAGAAAATCGCGGTGTAGCCGCCTTTTCCGCACATTCGGTCGTACAAGCTGGTAACGCAGCCGTAGTTTCCCTTTGCGGTATAAAAACCGCACGTGGAAATAACCGCAGTGCGCTTGCCGCTCATGTCGTAGCGAGAAGGATGCCCGCCGCTTTCCGTTTCGGCGCTCATGAACGGAAGAGACATGGGGAGCTGACGGTCGATCAGGGTTTTCAACTGACCAGGCAGCCCAAAGTAGTACAGGGGAAAACTCCAAACAACGACGTCAGCCCACAGGATTTTTGCGATAACTCCCTGCATATCGTCGTGAATACAGCACTCCCCCGGCGTCTTGCTCCAGCACGAAAAACAACCCAAGCAGGGTTTGATGTTAAGCGAACCGATGTTAAGGGTTTCGATTTCAAGTGGCTGCACACCGACGCTTTCTTCCTTGGCAGTGATGCCCTCAAGAAAAGCGCTGGTTAGGCGCCAAGTATTGCTTCGTTTGCCTTTAGGACTGCCGTTGATGGCAAGGATCTTCATTTCGCGTTCCTCAATTCGACGGCACATTGTTCGGCCGATTCAATATGTGCTTCAAGGCTTCTTCTGCCGAAATCGGCGGTATTACTCCAATGCGAGCTTTGCTTTGCGCTCGTATCGAGAATAACCATTTTGCATCCGTACCAAGAATATAAGACACGATCAAGATTGGCGCGTTGAGCGTGTTAGAAAAAGGTAAAGCCGAAAACAATTACAAGGCCAGATTGACAAGGCAAGCCAGATTCGATTTGCCGCAATAATAAGCCATTCGTCCACAAATGAGCCTAAAAGATGAGACACAGGGTAGCATGAATAATCAGACGATCAAATAGAATGACAAATATTTACCTGGTCGCTAAACCAACAAGAAAGCGAATACTGAAACTATCACAACATGTCGCCATATGCAGTTCCGGGCAATTCTGCAAAAACCAATTTGTTCCTGCGCAACCCCTAAACAGAAGGAAATGTTATGAGCAAAGCACAGAAACTACTATCCGGCATCTTCGCGTTTGCATTCGCCCTAGCGATAGCGCCTACTGCGTCATTCGCCGCAACCGATTACAACCTATCCGTTAACGGCGAGCGGTTCAACAGCGAAAAACTCACCATCCAATGCGGCGAAGGCACGGCAACGTACGACCCCGCCACGCAGAATCTCACGCTCAACAATGCCTCCATCACAAACGCGGTAGACTATGGCGGCATCGATTCAGAGCTAACGAGCGATTTGACCATTATGCTCCAGGGAAGTAGCCAAATCACCTTCAGCGACAATATAGGCATCTGGGCCACGGGAAGCGTCATTTTCCGTGGATCGGGAAGCCTTGCCATCTCGGTCGCAGGAGTCACGATGGACGGCATAAGCGTAGGCGGCGACGTCACCATGCAGAACACAGCCGTCTCCATCCATTCCCCTGGCGGACTCGGCATTGCATGCGATGGCACAGTTTCCCTTAACAACACGCAACTCATTTCTAACGGACTGTATGCAGGCATCGATGCCGCTAATCTGGTTATCAAGAACGGCTGTACCGTAAACATCTCGGCAGCCGAGCAAAATTGCAACGCAGCGTACATTAACTCCACCGACAGCTCTGCAGGCAATATCAACATTTCAAATTCAACCGTTACCGCCAAGAGCCTATTCCCGGGACTCTTTGCCACAGGCAATATGACTATCGATGGCGGCACCCTCCAGGCCACCTCTACCGTTGACTCTCCTCTGTGGGTAAAGGGCAACATCGCCATCAAGGGAAAAGCGAAAGTCACGCTCAACGGCGAATACCCTTCTGGCTGCGACGGCACCTTTACGGTTTACGAAGCAGAGATCGACGCCAAAAGCACCAGCCAGAACAACATTCCCGCACTTGCCGACTGTCCCACTATCAACGACGACTTCGAGCTGACGTATGCCATGGCTGTTGATAGCGAAGGCACGTCGATCGATCTTATTGAGCACGATGGAGCCGAACAGGCTAAAGGCTTCCTTCACCTTTACAAGAACATCCATTTCATCACTGGCGAAAAAACCGTGACCTATTCCGTCCCGTTCACGAAGGTAGTCAAAAAGGGCGGCGACATTGCTCCCGGTAAGCAGGAATTTGAGTTAGAGATCTTTGATGTTGGCGTTGGACGGATTGAGGATTACAGCGATGTAACCATAACGGCAACCGTAGCTACGAATGGCGAAGGTGAATACGAAAGCAACCTCAACATCCAAGGCCCAAAGAAGCAAGTGGACAACATAACGTGCGAAGGCTTTTACGTACGTGAAAAGAACACCGGCATTGCAAACTGGACCTATTCGGATGCCGCATACCAAATCTTCTGCAACGACAGTGCAACCGACAATCAGGGAACAACCCAGCCAAGCTTCGAAATATTCCCCGTTGAACTGGTAGCAACAGACAACGGCGAATTCTACGAAAAGACGCAGGATACCCCCGTTGATGTCATGACGTTTGAAAACGTCTATACCGAAAAGACTGCTCCCGTTGAAGACACCAAGCCAACAGAGGGCAGCGATCCCAACGCGAGCACTAAATCCGCAGCAGACGACAAAGCAGCGGCAGCCACCCCTCATACGGGTGACGGCAATGCACCAATCATTGCAATCGCCGCGTTGCTGATAGCGGCAAGCGCCCTGTTTGCATCCGCATTGAGAATGAAGAAGCGCTAAAAACAAGAAGCATGCCTTTTGCGAGCGCCCATCGATGGTTACCGATGGGCGCTTTTCTTCGCTGTTCGCATGCTTAATTTGGAGGTGAAGCCTGACGGAACGCTTACCGGCACCCCGTTGCAGGCTGCCCAGGATAGCCCGCAACGCTTACCGCAAACGCGCTGTACATGCCGGAATCGGGCACCAACGCTTCCAAGCCCGCCGCCGGCGACGTTATAGAAGTTGAGCTTCGATAAGAGGGCGGGTGCAGCCAGCAGAAGCGGAAACCATCCAGCACGCCTCCGGACTACCTCAGGTTGTTGGCGAATTTGCTATACAAGCTCGTCAACAACCTGCTTCATTTCTAGAGCCCAGTTAAACTGCTGTTTTATGAAGCCTTCCCAGGCTTTTCGTTGTCCTTGATTTTGCAACCGCCCTTCATGTTGGAGCAGCGGCATCCTTTTGGCCGAAAATCATGTTGCTGCACTTCCGATCTCCACTGACTCCAAACAACTATCTCGATTTGAGAAAGCCCCTCTTCTCGCAAATACGCTCACGCTAGTAAAGTGATCACATTACATACCACCACCATCATCCAAAAATGGGAAACAAGGGCGCATACCTAGAGCAATAATGGGACATAGGTTCATTCCCCCGCACGCGCGTCTGTGGCACCCTTTCATAAGGAACACTTTCCCCAGCAAACGCTCGCGAGAAGGGGCACGAACATGAACAGCGACGTACAAAAAAGCGTTGATGCGAAAACGAACTACTTCGATGAATACCTCATCGTGCCTGACGGTTTGCAACCCGAAGTGGACGTATTCTGCGCTGAAGTGGTAGCGCTTGGCGAACAGTGCGCAGATTTCAATACCTTCGAAGACCGTTTCGCTTCCGAAGGGCTTTCGGAAAAGTTCGTGGCGCTCATCTGCCAATGCACCCAGAAAGCCTCCCCGCAAACAAAAGAGCAGCGACGGGAGTCGCTCAAAACCGCCAAAAGCATGATGCGCGAAAACCGAAAAGAAACCGCGGAATACCTCGCCGATTCCGTACTAACATCCGCCCGAGTTGAAGCCGAAGGCCGCATGCTGAAGGAAAGCCGAGAACGCATGATCGAAAACGACACCATGGGCGACTATACAAGGACAAAGAACGCCATAGAAGACGGCGTCGGCCTTTTCGGGTTCCTATTGAATAAGCTCAAGAAGTAGCAAGGCCAAAAATAGCAAAACCTACGTTGCCTCTTCGTAAGCGCAGCGGCTCCACTCTACCTCTCGTACGCTTCATCAACCAACCAGCAAGTCTTCCCGTCGGTAAGAATGGTACGCGAAGCACGAGAAACAGCCGCAATTCGCTTGATACTATCGGTGCAGGCTTGGGCTTCATCCCTAGTGCTCGCTTCAGCTGAACGTAAATCCGACTGCATTCCGATCTTGGACACAAGAAGATTCTGTTTAGCAGCAGCACGAGGAGTCATCGAGACCAAGCCCTTCAAAGGCCCCTTGACCGACCCCTTTGGAAGGGCAACGGGCGCGCTCTTCATCGCACCGATTTTGATTTCTAAAATTCCAGCTATCATTGCGCGCTTCTTAAGGAACCCCTGCGATTTCTCAAGAATACGTTCCCGCTCAATAAGAGAGCTTCTTTCGTCGGTTGCACCATCGTAGTACATACGGGTAACGGCAAGCGCAGATAGCGCACGAAGGCTCAACCCAAACTGATCCTCGTAGGAGTGAAGCTCATCCACTATCGGCTGAAGCTCTTTCTGGCTCGCTTTCGCATCCCTAGCCTTCCCTTCAAGGGCGCCCAGCTGCAAAGTGGTCCAATCGACAACAGCCCCGACATCGTTGTAGCAACGTTCAATTTCGTTGCGTGCCGCGCGCAGCGCATCAGGCTTCTGTCGGTAGTCGTCATAGAGCCTTGAATACGTTTTGGCAATGTCCAAGGCATTCATGAGCCTAGCCTTCTGCTCGTCGGCGATCATCGAAGTAACCCTATCGAGCTTCTCGTCGATGCTATGAAGGCTATCGCTGATCTCGGTCATATACGCCTGACCAACAACCATGGCAGCAGCAGCAAGTCCGGCGCCCGCTATTTGCGTAGGGCTTATTCCGCCCGCTTGAGTGAGCTTTGCCTGGCCTGCTATCTTGCCATTTGAGCCTTTTACTACACCCCTGAAGGCGCCATTTTCACCCTTCACCTGAACAAGATCCTGAAGCGTAAACCCTTCAGGGACTTCGACCTTGAACAGGCCTTTCTGAGGAATCATCTCCAAAACGTTGGAACCCGCCTGAAGGACAGAATCAGCTTTAGCAAGAAAGCCGATTCCACTAGAATCAACATCGACTTTCGCAATAACATTTATGCCTTCAAGCTGTTCGGGTAAAACCTCTTCAACGCTAACGGTAGCGAGCGCCTTTTCACTTTCCTCCATCTATTTAGGCCTCTCCGATGAGGGCTTGCACGTCCCACTTGTTATAGGAATCTACCGCTTGCAAAGCCTGCAGCAGATTCGTGAATTGGGGGCCCAGCTCTTCTTCATCGCAGGGATAAGAAAGAATCCACATGGGCTCTTTGAACTTGAAATCGGCGCAAACATCAACGTTGCCAAGGCCGCGCAGCTGGGAATACACCGCAAGCCCCACAGACTTGCCGCAGCCAACAAAAACATCTTTATAGGCAGAAAGATCTTTCTCGCGCGAAGACTTCATAGTTAGGATCGCATAGCAACCGGTAAAACCCATATATCCCGAATCGAGCTCGCTGTCGTCTGAGACATTGTTTTCGAAGTTCTCAAAAAAGGCTTTTGCAGTAATGGGCGGCAAGGAGCTGCTAACTGTTTTCTTACGATTGTCATCAGCTGCCTTGTTCAGCTCTTTGACTTCCTTTTTCTCCTGAATGCCGTTAAGGAACTCACGTTTTGCTTTCTTGCCATTCTCCGCAGCGAGGTTAGCCTTTTCCTGTACCTGCTCGATAACCATCGGAGCATACTGCTCTATATAAGGCTGGACCATCGGAAGAACCTCTTTCCCAACCTTAATGGCCCTCTGAACATCCTTAAGTTGGATTTTTGGCATTTGCGGCTCCTTAAATCAATCGGGCATATTCACAAAACTGCTGATCAATAGAAGATCCAATTTCGCTATTGTACACCTGGCACACATAAGAGGTTTTCCCAACAAAACATCATGCAAAGCGGTATATGCAGACTGATGAGGATGGTTTAGCGATTTCAAGCCCACATCATTCACATTTGAGTTCAGCGATATCCTTTAAACATCAACTACAGGGATAACGATCCAGGGAACCCCAATATGGTGTTTATTCTCATAGTGCTACTCATTGCCGCAGCTAACATTGCAGGCTGCATCCTTATCAAAAAACGAGGAATCCAGATCTTCCTGGGAATTGCAGCGTGGATCTGGGTTCTTATTGCGCTGGCAGGCGGTCTGCTTCTTTACAATATCAATTACAAAGTAACCGATATCGACATATCGGAATCCCCCGATGGCGCCCATGAACTGCATTTCCAGCAAATCGGAGAACCAGATTGGCCCTTCGGCTCAACCCATGCCTGCCTTGTTCTCGAAAATAACGGGAGAACCGTCACAACGTACAATTTCGACATCGCTAACGACGGTAAGAACCTTGGTCCCGAAAATTGGGAAGCAACATGGGGCAACAACCACGCATCGGCCACCATATTCGGCGAAGAGCAAAACGACTATCGCTACAACCTCAACTTCGATGGGAAAATTGAAGAACTCCAGCTAGACACCTATAACGGTAAAACAATCCCTAATGCGCAGAACGAAACCCCAAAACTAGACGAAGATGGCTACCCAACCACTCAGGACTACCAAGCTTACAAACGGGAAACGACAGCCGTTGCCAACTACCTTGGACTCGACAAATTTGATATGGAATACAAGATTACGGCAAAGGGCTACCCCTATGCCGTAATTTCCAGGGAAACGAACAACGCAACTGGCCAGGTTACCGAGCTGCACATTATCTTGAACGAGCAGCACAGCGAATTATCGACGCAGGAATACGTTCTACAAAAACACCAGTTCGCACCAGATGGAGCAGAATCCGCTTCTGCCGAAATCGTCGATTTCTATCTGGTCGACTGCGCAACGCTCAAAGTTACGGATGAGCACTCAACCCAATGGCACTAGCTCGAACCGCACACAGCAAGACCTATTTCTATTGCTCACGCGTAATAACGACTGTGTTCATACAGCCGACTGCGTTCATATAGCCCAGCCTCATAACTTCATTTGAAAAGACCAAGAAAGGATATACGAGAGAACGCACACCGCTCTAATCAAGAGAAGATTTAACGAACACGCAGCCAAGGACTATAGGCACAAATTAGCTTCGGGCGGAATCGGAATTCAAGCCTATCCTTATTTAGCGCCAAAAAGAAATAGCGCCTCACCTGGCAAAACGATACGTTGCTTAAATGAGCAAAGAAATAAACCAAGAAGAATAGCTCACACGCATAAAGAGCAGAACCGATCAAACAAGATGAACATGTTCATTGATTTCCAACAATCCTTAATCTATTGTAAAAAAATCAATGGCTCTCGATGCTATTGGGATCTATTTTTGGGGGAGGCATACATGAAAACTGTTGCTATTATTGGCACTTTTGACACGAAGGGCGAAGAATTCGCTTACGTCAAAGCCCGCTTCGAAGAGCTGGGCATCAACACCATCACTATCCATTGCGGCGTTTTCGACCCGCAAACCATGCCTGACGTTACCAATACAGAAGTAGCAGCGGCGGTCGATATCGAAATGTCCACCATCGCCGAAAAGAAGGACCGCGCCTTCGCTACGGAAACCATGACACGCGGAGTTGAAAAGCTTTTGCCCACGTTATATGCCAATGGCCGCTTCGACGGGGTCTTTTCAATGGGCGGCTCGGGCGGAACCGCTATAGCAACCGCCGGCATGCGCAAATTGCCAGTGGGCGTTCCCAAGGTTATGGTGTCCACCATGGCTTCAGGCGATACTTCGCCCTACGTTGGCGCATCTGACATTGCCATGTTCCCTTCGATCGTTGACGTTGCGGGCATCAATTCCTTCTCTGCAACGATCTTCAACAACGCGGTTGCCGCCATGGCAGGCATGCTCGAGCATGCCGCTCCCAAGCACGAAGACTCCAAGCCGCTTGTAGCTGCAACTATGTTCGGCGTAACCACGCCCGCCATTCAGAAAGCACAGGCATACCTGGAATCAAACGGCTACGAAGTACTCGTATTCCACGCCACCGGCACAGGCGGAAAGTGCATGGAATCGCTGATCAACGGCGGATTTATTAAAGGCGTGCTCGATCTGACCACCACCGAATGGTGCGACGAAATTGCTGGTGGCGTCCTTGCCGCAGGCCCCGATCGCTGCAGCGCCGCCGCCCTTAACGGCGTTCCCGCTGTAGTATCTGTAGGCGCTGACGACATGGTGAACTTCGGTCCATGGGATACCGTCCCCGAGCATTACCAATCTCGCAACCTGTATAAGCACAACCCCACCGTTACGCTTATGCGCACCACAGTTGAAGAAAACAAGCAAATTGGGCGCGCCATCGCAAGCAAGGTGAACATGTCTATCGGCCCGTGCGCCGTCATGTTGCCCTTGAAGGGCGTTTCGATGATCGACGCAGAAGGCCAGCCGTTCTACGGTCCCGAAGAAGATGCGGCGTTGTTCCAGGTACTTCGCGATGAAATCGACCCGACAAAGGCTGAGCTCATCGAAATGGATGCCCATGTGAACGACGATGAATTCGCCATCGCCGCAGCACAAAAGCTGATCGACCTCATGAATCAATAACGATACAAAAAGACGAGAACACCTAGTTCTCGTCTTTTATTACAGAGGGTGCCCCGAGCGGCACCGCTACCTTAGCTTCATTGGGCCTTTTCCATAAGGGCGGTATCTCTTATTGGAAAAACGCTCATTAAAGTGACAGTTCCTCAAGGAAAAGGAGAAAACCATGCTTGAATTGTCCCGCGCAGAAATCCTCGACCGCTTCCGCAAGTCCCTCGACGAAGGCAACATCCTGCTCGGCGTAGGCGCCGGTACGGGCATCACGGCTAAATCAGCTGAAGCCGGCGGTGCCGACATCTTCGTTATCTACAACTCTGGTCGATTCCGCATGGCTGGCCGCGGCTCTCTTGCTGGCCTGCTTTCCTACGGCGATGCAAATCAGATCGTTGTTGAAATGGGCGCCGAGGTTCTGCCCGTTGTGAAGGATACCCCCGTTCTCGCTGGCGTATGCGGCACCGACCCCTTCCGCGTTATGAAGAAGTACCTGGCCGAACTTAAAGAACAGGGCTTCAACGGTGTTCAGAACTTCCCCACTGTTGGCCTTATCGACGGCACGTTCCGTAAGAACCTCGAAGAAACCGGCATGGGCTACGGCCTTGAAGTCGACATGATCGCCGAGGCCCACAAACTCGATATGCTTACCTGCCCGTATGTCTTCGATGAGGAGCAGGCAGCGGCAATGACCAAGGCGGGCGCAGACATCATCGTTGCTCACATGGGCCTTACCACCGGCGGCACCATCGGCGCAGAAACCGCACGCACGCTCGACGACTGTGCAAAGATCATCGAAGGCATCGTAAAGGTTGTAAAAGACATCAACCCCGATGCACTCGTTATCTGCCATGGTGGCCCCATCTCCGAGCCCAAGGATGCGGCTTACATCATTGAAAACGTTCCTGGTATCGACGGCTTCTTCGGCGCAACTTCCATCGAGCGCCTGGCAGCCGAGCGCGGCATCAAGGCTCAGACCGAAGCATTCAAGTCTATCAAAAAGTAGCTTTACCAGCTTGTTTGTTTGCAAAATCAAGGCGCTCGCCATTCGGCGGGCGCCTTTTTTCACTCAACAGCAAAAAGAAACAAGTCCAAACCTTGGTAATTGCCCAATCTCCCCAATCATTCTCTTTCGGTATGCACCATGCATCTATGCTAAAGTTAGCTTAACCTAACTTAACCACGGCTAACTCTGCTCTCATACCGACCGCTCCGTTGGCCTTACGCACCCAGATTGGAGCACACATGAAGGGCAACTCCCCCTACCTGGTGGTCAACGGACTCAAGAAGCACTACGGCAACGACGAGGCGCGCATCCAAGTGCTGGATGGAATTACCACCACAGTAAACAAAGGCGAAATCTGCGTTATGCTCGGCCCCTCTGGTTCAGGAAAATCAACGTTTCTGAACCTCATCGGCGGACTTGAAGGGGCCGACGGCGGCACGATCCACGTCGGAGACTGCGAGCTCACGGCACTTTCAGCGAAAGACCTAGGCGAATACCGCCGCCGAGAACTTGGGTTCGTTTTCCAGTTCTACAACCTGGTCCCCGACCTCACTATTCGTGAAAACATCGAGGTCACGGCCCATCTTTCTAAGAAACCCCTACCCATGAACGAACTGCTGCATTCGCTTGGTCTGTGGGAGCACCGTAACAAATTTCCCCGCCAGGTTTCAGGCGGCCAACAGCAGCGCTGCGCCATCGGACGAGCGTTGGTGAAGAACCCTGGCCTCATCTTGTGCGACGAGCCAACCGGCGCACTCGATTACAAAACCTCGAAAGAGGTTCTTGAGCTTATGGAAAGCGTTAACCGAACGTACGGCTGCACAATCGTGATCGTCACGCACAACGCCGCCATCGCACAGATGGCCAATCGCGTGCTTCGCTTGCGCGACGGACGCCTTGTCGAAGACGAAGAGGACGAAGCGCCCGTGCCCGCTTCCGAGCTCGATTGGTAGGCGAACGATGACACCACTTGCCAAGCGACTCCCCCGCGAGCTCAAGAACAACATCGGCAAATACCTGGGCATATTCCTGCTCATGTGCGGAGCCATTGCGCTGACCTCGGGTTTTCTGCTTGCCGCGCATTCGATCAGCCAGATCATCGATGGCATGCACGACGAATACACCATCGAAGATGGGCGTTTCACCACCTCGTTCGAAGCCACCGATAGCCAGCTCCAAGCCGCCCGCGATGCTGCTGAAGATGTAGGCGGCGTTACGCTTTACAAGAACTATTCCATCGACGCGGCAATCACGCTCCCAAATGACGATGGATCAAAACGTACACTGCGCACCTATGAACATCGCACCAAGGTTGACCTCGCCGCGTATTGCGAAGGAACCGAACCTTCATCCAACAACGAGGTTGCCATCGACCGCGTGTTCGCCAAAAACAACAATCTTCATGTTGGCGATACCGTCCAGCTCGAAGGCCGCGCCTACACCGTCTGCGGCATCATGACCCAGTCCGATAGCCAGGCCCTATTCCTAAACAACTCAGACTTCACCGTAAACACTATTACTTACGGAGTGGCCGAAGTATCCCCCTCCGGCTTCCAGGCGCTTGAAGATGCTGGCGGTGCTCCTGCCTACACCTGCTCATTCACCTTCGCCAATCGGGACCTCTCCATTGCCGACCGCACCGATGCCGAAAAAGACATGGCAGAAGCCCTGGCAGATACCGATGCGCACGTGGACGACCTTACCGACGTCAGCGCCAATCAGGGCATTGGGTATGCGGCAGATGACGTTAAGGGCGATTCTGCCATGTGGACCACTCTGCTCTATATCATCATCGTTATCATGGCATTCGTATTCGTGGTGCTTACCAACGCCACAATCGAACAGGAAAGCGCCATTATTGGCACTCTTCTGGCAAGCGGATATCGCCGAAGCGAGATTGTCCTGCACTATCTAGCGCTGCCGGCAATTGCAGGCATCTTGGCAGCCGGCCTTGGCACCGCACTCGGAGTGGCATTCTTCACCGAGCCCATGCGTCAGCTCTATTACGGATCGTACAGCCTACCGCCGTTCCAGGTGTTCTGGGACTGGGGCATCTTCCTCAAGTGCGCCGTGGTGCCCGCAGCCGCACTTATCCTTATCACGCTCATAGGGCTTCTGCGCAAAATGGGAAAGACCCCGCTGCAGTTCCTGCGCCACGAAGCCGCCGGCAAGTCGGGCACGAAGCGCGGTGTGCGCCTGCCTGAACGACTGAGTTTCGTAGCGCGCTTTCGCCTTCGTATCTTCCTGAGGAACCTCGGCAACTTCGTCACACTCTTCGTGGGAATCGCATTCGCCAGCCTGCTTTTGCTATTCGGCCTGGCCATCTTGCCCACTATGACGCATTATGCCGACAGCTTGGAAACAAGCCTCGTTGCCGAACATACCTACACCTTGAAGGCGCCGCTCGAACTCGAGGGAACACCCGAAGAACGAGAAGCGTGGGCTGCGCTCGAGCGTCTGCAATCCATCAACGGCACGCTGCTTTCCGCCGCAGAAGATGCGCAAGACAAGCTGGAAGATGCAGCAGATGCCGCACAAGATGCATACAACGCTGCACTGGCATCGCCTTCCGCAGAAACAGCGCAAGCGGCAACCAACGCCCTTTCGAAAGCACAACGCAAAAAGGACGCTCTCTATGCATCTATTGATGACATTGCCGACGCTCTTGGATGCAACCGCGACGATGCCATCGACCTTATGGAAAAAGCCGCCGATATCGATACAGACGATGACGATATTCACCCCATAAATACCACCGACAACGGCACTGATGCCATTGGCCAAGCAGAAAAATTCGCCGTCTACCAGCTTCAATACGACCGAGGAAATAACAACGGCACCGAAACTGTGGCCGTCTATGGCGTACAGCCAGATTCCCGCTATTGGAAGGATCTTGATATCGGCAATGGCAAAGTCGTATTCGGCGCAGGTCTTGCAAACAAGTTTGGCTGGGATGAAAACCAGCAGATTGACCTCTACGACAAGTACGAAGACAAGACCCACAGCCTTACCTTCTCAGGTCAGGAAGACACCTGGAGTACGAAATCGAATATGAATGTGTACATGAGCATCGACGACTTCAACACAATGTTCGACAACGACAAGTCGTACTTCAACGGATACGTTAGCAACGAAGCACTTACCTTAGACGCGCGCTACTACGCCAGCGACACAACCCCCGATGACATGCGTGCGGTGGGCGACCAATTCGTAGACATGATGGACTCCATGATCGGCATGATGGTAGGCCTCGCAGTGTTTATCTTCTTGCTGTTCATGTATCTGCTCACCAAAGCCGTCATCGATCGCAGCGCCCGCTCGATCAGCTACATGAAGGTATTCGGCTACCGCGATAAAGAGGTCTCGCATCTTTACATCCGCTCGGTCACGCTGTGCGTGGTCGCATCGCTTGTGTTGTGCCAGCCCCTCATCATCGGCTCGCTCACCGCAATTTTCCGATCAATGTTACTCGCCTACAACGGCAACATCGAAATCTACGTGCCCTGGTGGTGCATGGCAGCGTGCGTTGGCATCGGATTTGCAACCTACCTTCTCGTGGCGCTTATCCATACGCGTTCGATTAAACGGGTAAGCCTATCTGAGGCATTGAAAGTGCAGGAATAGTCGTGTTTTCGAAGCTAGTTAAATAGCAAGACCCCCCCTTGGCGGCCCCTCGAAAGCTTCTTCCGAAGGGCCGCCAATTCGATTGTCGAACGCGCAAACCACCCGCACTAATTAGTCGATTTCATCCCCAGGAAGCAAGGGGGTTCGTCACCATGACCGACGCGAACACGTGCCGCGTTGTTCCATCCTCGCAAATCAAAGAGGCTGCGCCAAAGGCAAGCAAATCAACCGAAAGAAGGTGGAGCAAATAGAAGCTGTTCTCGGAATCCTGATTCCTTTTTTAGGCACAACGATGGGCGCCGCCTGCGTGCTGTTCATGAAAGACAATCTGGGAAACCTGGTTCAACGTTGCCTAGCGGGATTTGCCGCAGGGATAATGGTTGCTGCGTCGGTTTGGAGCCTGCTAATTCCCGCTATAGAACAATCAGCTTCGATGGGAACGCTTTCGTTCTTTCCCGCTTTTGCGGGATTCTGGTTCGGCGTGCTGTTCTTGCTTGCTCTAGACCACCTGATCCCCCATCTGCATATGGGCAGCGAACAATCAGAAGGCCCAAAGAGTAAACTCAGCCGCACCACGATGATGGTGTTAGCAGTGACGCTGCACAACATCCCGGAGGGCATGGCGGTTGGCGTTATGTATGCTGGCTTCCTTGCCGGAAATGCGCAGATCACCGCAGCAAGTGCGTTGGCGCTGTCGATTGGCATCGCCATTCAGAATTTTCCGGAAGGCGCAATCATCTCGATGCCGCTTCGAGCAGAAGGGATGAGCAGGAGAAAGGCATTTGCGGGTGGCGTTGTTTCCGGCATCGTAGAGCCCATCGGCGCAGTGCTGACGGTCATTGCCTCGCAGCTCATCATTGCGGCACTGCCCTATCTTCTGAGCTTTGCAGCAGGAGCCATGCTCTATGTGGTGGTTGAGGAACTGATGCCGGAACTATCTCAAGGAAAGCATTCCAACCTTGGCACCGTATTCTTTGCCGTCGGGTTCAGCTTGATGATGGTGCTCGACGTTGCGCTGGGATAAAAGCGCTAGTCACGCCCACGCACTCTGGCAACAGCATCAATCTCGAGGCCGTCACCATGGTCGAGCTCTTTATCCTTAGAAATGGTGGGAATAACAGCCAACATTAAAACCGCCAGGAAAACCGCAACAGCAGCTAGAACAACCCACACAACGGGCTTTTGAACCAGAAATGCGCTGAGTCCCATCACGGAATAGGAGATGACCAGAATCCTCATCTTCCTAGGCAGCGAAATACCGCCGCTTTGCTTGAAGGGCTCCACGTATGCGCGATAAATAGGAGTCGTAGCAATCCAGGAGCTAAGGCGCTCTGAACTACGCGAGAACAGAAACGCTGCAAGCAACACAAGCGGCGTAGTAGGCAACACCGGTACGAACATTCCAATGAAGCCAAGGGCAAGGCATATACTACCTGCAGTGATAAACAGAATCTTCTTCGCAAAACGCATGGTGGGGTCCTTTCAGGATCGGCATGCTCGCAAAAGAATGCGCGCGGCTATTTTCCCACAGAGGCTTCAATCACTCATATTGCAAGCAGGACGCATGGTCGGTATTTCCAATTAACGGGTTGAACGTTAAACCCATGGCTTGAAATGAAATGGTCTATTCCGCCTGAGCCCCAATCGTGCCATCTGAAATGCCTTTTGTTGCTTTCCTCATCTTCACGTACAGCACAATAGCTGCAATTACATCGGCTACGAACAACGCATGCAGCACTATAAGGGCGGCTGTGGTACCACCATCGAGCAGCAAAAACCGACGAAAAGCTTACTGTTTTCAGATGGCTGCAACGACTGCACTATTCAGCAAGCTCATTAGCCAGAGCGGCAATCTGGGTACGAGCCGCATCGTCAACAGAACCGCGCACGGTTACAACCGTTTCAGCGAACTGTATATCCGCCATCTGTTCCATCTGCGCACGCATTGCCTTGGCAGCAGCTGGCGCCCATGTACCGGACTCGATAAAAGCTACCTTTCGATTCTGATAAGCATGCTCGGCAAGGGTATGGATAAACGTATTCACGAACGGGAACATGCCACCTGTATACGTAATGCTTGCAAGCACTAAGCGATCGTAGCGGAATGCATCCTCCACAGCCTCAGCCATGTCGTCGCGAGCCAGGTCGAACAGCGAAACGGTTTCACCCTTTTCCCGAAGAGCGCCAGCTAGCTCTTCTGCAGCCTGCTTGGTGTGGCCATATACGCTCGCGTACGCGATGGTTACGCCATGATCCTCAGGTTCGTAATTAGACCAGGTGGTATAGGTGCCCAAATAATAGAACAGGTTTTCGGAAAGCACCGGACCATGAAGGGGGCAAATGCACTCAACGTCAAGCGAGGCAACCTTCTTCAGCACCGCTTGAACATTCTTGCCAAACTTGCCCACAATTCCAAAATAATAGCGACGCGCCTCGCAAGCCCAGCCTTCGGGGTCTTCGATGTCGTTCACGCCGAATTTGCCGAATGCATCCGCAGAGAACAGTACTTTGTCTTGCGAATCGTACGAGAACATAACCTCGGGCCAGTGCACATTAGCTGCGCCGATGAAGCTTAGCGTGCGACCGCCAAGATCGAGCTCAAAACCTTCCTTACACACAATCTGACGATCAGCAAAGTCGGTACCGAAATAGGCGTTCATCATTTTGAAGGCCATCTTTGAAGCCACAACCTGCGCCTCGGGATAGCGATCCATAAACGCAACAATGCCCGCCGAATGATCAGGCTCCATATGATGCACCACAAGATAATCGGGTGTGCGGCCAGCAAGCGCAGCTTCAACATTGCCAAGCCATTCCTTAACGAAATGGGCATCAACAGTATCGGCGACTGCAACCCTTTTGCCCAGCACGACATAACTGTTGTATGCCATGCCGTTTTCACGGACGTCGTACTGCCCTTCAAACAAATCGATATCGTGATCGTTTACGCCTACATACTTGATAGTTTCGGTTACCTGCATGGATATCTCCGATCCCCGATGGTTGAAACCGCCTTGCTAACCGCAGGCGGCCTAATTACGATGCCCGCACTGCCAATGGACTCATTCTAGAACGCCGAATGAGCTCTTTTCGAAATGTTAATAACACGATACGCGAATAAGCCATTCTGCCCTATTGGCTCAGGTTGAATGGTCGGTTTGCCCAGTCATGACACCAATTAACCCCATAAGAAAAGGGAGCGGATTAAACCGCTCCCTGAACCATAAAGCTTATTGGTTTTTCATTATAAGTTGCTGTTTCTGCAGAATGGGAAAACGGGTAAGACTAGGCTTCGCATTCGATTTCGGTGACGCATTCGTTTTTGATGGTTTCAACCAAAGCCTGGAGTGCATCGACAACATTCGGACGAATGTCTCCGCCAATAAGCACGAACATGATATCGTCTCCCACTGCTAGCTGACCATCAGCCAACCAAACACGCACGTATTTGATGCCAGGCATCGCATGCGCGTCTTCAATAGCGGCTTGTACCTTTGCGGCATCGTAGCCGAAAATCATGCCGCCCACTTTTTTGCCAGGCTCCACCCCATCGGTTTCGACGCCGCGCGCTTCCGCTTTCGGCGTAGCACGCACCACACCGTTATGCGTCAAGTACATTCCGCATTCTGCGGCAGAGGGGTCGGCCTTCACCTGGCGCAGCCAAACATCAACAGAGGGAGCCGTTTTACTGGTATCGAGCATTAGTTTCTCCTTAAGCATCCACAAGCAATATGCGGCCAAAGCCTTAGTCGATGTTTTTTGCCTTAGCCTTCTTCGATTTCTTCATGCCAGGCTTAAATACCGAAAGCGCAAATAGCGCGATAACGCACACGAGCATTGCGCCCACCGTTGCCGTCGAAAATGGCAGCAACGCAAAGCCAACAATAACAACAACGCTCAGAACCCACTTCGCCACCAACCAGCCGTGCTTGGCAAAACCCCATGAAGTCAGAACGCTATATAGCACTGCTGTCGCCATAAGAAACGGGATGCATGGCACGATGAATTGTGAGCGAAACGCATCAATGGCAACAGGCGCATCGAGGTTTGTTAACCCTAGTGCCGCGCCGTCGCCAAGGGTCAGAACAAATAGGACGGCAAACCCACCAAGCCAGATAGATGCCGCAAAAAGATGGACAAGGTCAATGGTTCGTTTTGCCATTCGATTTGCTTTAGGGAATTGCATGATGACCGATCGTCTCCCATTTCATCATCGGAGCCCAATAGCTCCTGGTCGGCGGCACTGACAGCCACAAAAAGGAGCCGCACTTTTCGTGCGACAGGGGTTTGGTCATTCTATCATGCACCAGAGCTCGCCGACG
>ERZ1026856.188-NODE-188-length-44324-cov-9.230477_pt1 | contig 44324 bp, 37 predicted proteins | sample MGYA00380158_ERZ1026856 | MGnify/ENA primary metagenome ERZ1026856 (study PRJEB33269, sample SAMEA4719794) | human gut metagenome | biome: human-associated habitat; feature: organic feature; material: feces | place: Cameroon | collected 2013-10 ... | reverse complement strand
AAATACCACCCTAAAAACAAATATCCTTTTTTCGAAGCTGGTTTTAATTCTATTGCTTCATCTTCAATTGTATAACTGCCAATATTATCATTCTTTCCTGCATCAATATAAGAGATCGTAAATTTCTTGGGGCTCCACTTTGCATATAGAACAATGTCTTTAGCCTCGGAAACATCGAATTGAACAAACGATTTTGTTAAATCAGGATCTAAAAACCAACCATCAAAAATGTAATTATTCTTATAAGGATCGTTCAAGACTAATTCCGTTTCAATATTGTAACTAGCTAGATTTTCACCTACAATATCACCTCCATTTAATTCATATTTTATTGAATAGTCAATCAATTTCCACTTTGCGTATACTGTGACTGTTGTTTGTCCAGTTGTATCTATCTGTGTTATATGGTTATTGCATTTTTCGTCGCTATACCATCCATCAAAAATACATCCTTTTTTTGACGCATCACTCAAATTGATAACACCCATATTTTCAATTGAAAAAGTTGTCGGATTCGTGTGATTTCCACCATTAACATATTCGATATAATATATGATAGGCTCCCATTTTGCATAAAGAACCAGATTTTCACACATATTAGAATTAATTACGTCACATTCACTATTACTTGTGAAATCAGGACTTGTATACCATCCCTTAAAAATATAATGATCACGAGTGGGATTTTTTAACACAAAATTTGTACTTTCTATATTATAATTAGTTATATTATCCTCACTATTTATTCCTCCATTAAGCTCATATTCTACCATATATGTTATAGCGGATCTTTTGGGAAACAGAATCCAATCATGTCCTTCTGTCTCATCTATTACTGTCACCTGCTCTGTGTATTCCTCATCCAAAAACCAACCATCCAATTCATAACCCTTCATAACACTATCTGGTAATTCAAAGTCAATTGGTGCCCTTTTATCTTCTAAAGACATATAATAACTATAAATAAATGTTTCCGATGAGCCAATCTTATATGAAACACTGCATTTAGGTCTAAAAGTATAAGAAACTGTAGTCGTCTGATATCCATCAATATTATACAAATAAACATAATAATCGCCCGCAGTTATTTCTTGTGATACTTCAGATAAATCACTATATTGCGGCACAGACGATGAAAAACTATCATTATTCCATAAAAATTGAGCATAGGTACATAAATCTGAATTTTCATTTTTGATTTCCAAATATCCATCACATGGAAATGACATTTCAAAGCGTCGATTTTGTTTATTTAATACCATTGAATCCATTTGTATTTGATATACTATTTCTTCTGCTTTTGCCTCTATTTGAATATTTTTAAAACTCAATATATCTACAACCAACATTACCACTACAAGAATGCTACTTATCCATCTTTTCACTTTCATTATATATACCTCCATGCTACAATCCATTTCCGTTCATATGAGTCAAATATTTTTTCACAAAAATCTCACTACTTATCAACATGGTATTGCCTTATCGATACCCCTGTTCTTTTTCATACTTCACAATTGTATCCAGATTTTTTCTTTCTACATCTGACAACTCCGCATCATCAAATTCCTCTGCTGTCTGATAACCCACATACCATGTCTGTCTGTTGAAGTAATTGTTCAGTCCCTCATCCTCGAATATCCTGCCATGACGGGCATAAATTTCATTTCTTGCAAGCTTACACATATCTGCATCAAAACCATAAAGATCATCCTCTGTAATCAACCTTGTATCACTGCCCGGAATAATATAGGAATAGTCATAATCATCGCTATCAGAAGCACTGTCCGAAAAATCATCATTATAATATGAGTTTTCATAAGTATATGCCTGAACAGGATAATCATTGGAGAAGTAATCATCATACATGGAAATTTCCTTCGTCCACAACTCCTCCCAGTTTACCTGCTGCCCATCTAACGTGATACGATATACATGCTCTACTCCCTGATTCCCTGCAACTGCATATAATCCGTTTCCATCGTTTGCCTCATAAAAGAGATAAGAGCCCGGAAATGCCCCACAATCTACTACATATCCCTGATTGTCAATTGTATAAACACTATACGCAAAATCTGCATCACTGCTTCCGTACCCAATAATCATTTCAGGTCTACCATCTTTATCAAGGTCATAATAAAGGTACTCACATATATCACTGTTTACACCGATATCCTCTAACACATCCTCATAAAACTCTATATATGTATCGCTGGAATATGTCTGCTCTGTTGTAAAGTTTCCGGTATTACTGCCATACATGACATTTTCCCCTGTTTCTCCATCGATGGCATCCTTTGCAACATTTCCTATATCTCCCTGCTCCACAGTCGCCTCTTGTGTGAGAGGCTGCCAGCTTTCATCTGTCGTTTCCTGTGCAGTACCTTGCTCTGTTTGATAAGACGGTCCCGGCACATCCCTTGGTCCTGTCACAGCAAACCAGATACTGAAAATAACACATGCACCTCCAACGACTTCCACTACATTTTTTCGGAAATTTCTAATTTTTTCGGTTTCAGGTGAAATCTCCTTCTTATCTCCGGATATTGTGATAACCTTTTTGATAGTCGGATCCCAAATAAAGTTTCTGTCACAGCGATTGCAATGCATGTCCCAGGACCATTTCGGCTTCACCTTATTGCAGATTGTCTTCACAAGTCCCTCAACAATCCCGACCAAATACCAGAACATATAAAGTCTGGTCAGCCATTGAATATCTATGGCAATTATAACTGCCAGTGCAACTGTTCCCAGAAAACACCCGCCAAGATAAGCCAAAATGCCATGTCTCTTTTTATGTTTTACATCATTTCCCAGACAATACGGGCAAAAAAACTCATCTTTTTCACTGTCATAACAGGAATCATTTTGAATTTGTTCATCTATTATCATAGAAGGATCTATTTCGGCGCTCTTTTCTATGATTTCCTGTCCATCTGTCTGCATGACAATTTCATTTTTCTCTGCATCCACGTCTGCAGCTTCGTTTATATCTTCCTCTTTGTCCGCTTCATCTACGTAATACTCTGTTTTTTCCGGATCATACTTTGTTCCGCAGAAAGGACAGAATCCCATTTCCGTGGATTCATCCACATGCATGATCTCACCGCATTTTTCACATTTCAAAATTTTCACTGCCATGTATGATTCCCTTCTCTATACCACCAATTTATCCCACATATCCGCTTCTTGCAGAAGTGCTTCAATAAACTGCCGTTTTTCTTCTTCCTCCTTCAAATCCGTTTCCTTTTGCCCATATGCACAAGCTGCCAGATAGTCCTGCATATGATATCCGTTTACAATATTCAATGCCCAGATTTCAGGGATGTCGCATTTTTGCTGCAGTTGCCCACTAAGCTCTCTTTGTACGATCGCGTCATTAAAAATATTTAATTCCCGCAGATACTGTCTTTTCTGCTGATATATTTTGCAGATATCCTCATTTAATTCCTGTTTCACCCTTCTTTCCCCCCTTTTCTTCATATTCAATTCTGCAATTATTTTAATATTTCACCCTGACATTTCCTGTCTATTGGCAGATTGTTATTTTCCAATTTACAATCTCTCCGATTTCATATTTTATATAATGGCATCAATATTATTTATTACCAAACTAATTCTATCACTATTTTCATAAAATTACCACCATTAGTTAACATTATATATAAGGTGGTGATTTTATATATGTCTACAAAAAACTCATTAAATTCCTCCATAGGATCACGCATTCAACTCATTCGAAAGAAATCCGGCTTAACACAGATGGTTTTTGCCGAAATGATAGGTGTCTCTACACAGTATATTTCTGACCTAGAGCGAGGCGTAGTAGGTGCTTCCGTTTCAACTATTGTGAAGATCAGTGATACACTCAATGTTCCAACAGACTATATCCTTCGAGGGGTAGATCCTGCTACCGAAAAACCGATCGATCTGTTTCTGGCGATCAGTAAATACAATACGGATCAACAGGAGCTTATTTTAGATGCCATCAAAAACTTTCAGAGTGCTTTTTCCTATTCAAAAGATGCACAAACGAAATAATCTTTATTATTTCCTGTCTACTTCTATTGTTACTTTAGCATTTCACTTTGACATTACCTGTCTATCTGAAAATATTTTATGATACAAAAAAAGGAGCATCCTCATTGGATACTCCTTTTTCATGTAAAAAATAAGAGCGCGAGACGGCGCACGAGGTCCGGTGGACCTCGGTTTTGCGCGGACCGAAGCCCACTTCATGTTATGGCAACAAGGCGAGCCGATGCTGTGCTTGCACAAGTATCGATTCGCCGACTGCTAATCAGCTGATAAAACCTGTCAGGTTTTATCGCGGTGGGCTGAGACCTTGAACCTGGTATGAATTTTAATTCATGCCATTGTGAAGAGCCCTTCCGGGCTCTTCCTACACGAAAAAAGGAGCATCCTCTCGGATACTCCTTTTTTCGTGTAATAAAAGAGCGCGAGACGGGACTCGAACCCGCGGCCTCGACCTTGGCAAGGTCGCGCTCCACCAACTGAGCCACTCGCGCATGTTTTTGCATGTTGCCATGCATTGAAGGTATTAAGTTAATAATATGTTCTTCTCTGCGTTATTTCAGAGAAGCGGGTGATGGGAATCGAACCCACGTATCCAGCTTGGAAGGCTGGTGTTCTACCATTGAACTACACCCGCATATCTTTTATCCTGTCTGGATAACCCGAACAAATAAGATAATAACAGAGAACTTGTTTCGTGTCAAGACACATTATCAATTTTCTGTTATAATGCCCAGAACCGGAATCGAACCAGTGACACGAGGATTTTCAGTCCTCTGCTCTACCAACTGAGCTATCTGGGCGAATCAATTTGCTTGCGCAAATTCAGATAAAATAATTTCAAGAACAATCGTGCAAGTTTACTTGCTAAGATTGGGATTGAAATTATTTTGCGTTTATTTGCATTTGCAAATAAACGGTCATCGAGAATACGCAGTATTCGAGATGGGCTGAATTTCACATCAAATAATCCAAAAACAATCGTGCAAGTTTACTTGCTAAGATTGGGATTGAAATCAGCTCAAAACCAAAGTTATTTTATCTTGTTTTCCCCCTCCTGTCAACACTTTTGTACGTTAAATTTTCCCAGTTTATTACGGCTTTACATGGCTCTGAATAGTTACAAATTATGAAGTTTTATTTAAGATTCTGCACACCCCCTTGTCCAATTTTTTCGACCATGTATACTGGTAAGTACCACACCAATGAAAAGAGGAAATTTCATGTCTGACAGCTTTTATAAACAACCGAACCGCTTCTCCTCCCGGCAGAACAAACGAAAAAGGCGCTCACAGAGAATCAAGATGATCTGCGTACTTCTTTTTGCCCTTTTTGCAGTTTCTTTCCTGATTTTTACGATTCAGAAGGTACGCTCTGATTCACGGGAAAGCGGAGATACGCAGACTGCGGATGCAGTTTCCAGTATAGCACCTGCTGAAATCGAAATCGAAGGGCAGGAGGAAGAAGATACTTCCTTATTTACAGTCTGCATTGATGCAGGACACGGTGGAAAAGATATCGGCAGTGACAGCAAGGGACGTATCGAAAAAGACGACACGCTGAAGCTGGCAAAAGCACTGTCAGACGCCCTCTCAGAAAGACAGATCCGTGTTGTGATGACGCGTGATGATGACAGCTTTCTCTATCTGTCGCAAAGATGCAAAGCGGCGGCAGAGGCGAATGCCCGCTATCTGATCTCTCTCCACCGCAACAAAGGAAGGGGAAATGGTGCGGAAGCCTGGATCAACAGCCGGGCATCCGATGAAACAACTGCTCTTGCCTCGAATATTCTGACTTCTTTGGAGAAAGTAGGTATTTCCAGAAACCGTGGTATCAAACAGGGCAGCTATAATAGTAATGAAGATGACTATTATATTACCGCAAATGCCGAAATGCCGGCCTGTATCTTAGAGCTGGGCTTTATCAACGACAGCGACGACAACAGAATGTACGATACCAATCTGACAGACTATGCAAATGCGATCGCAGACGCGGTTATGACGACCTATGAATGCTACAAGGATCAGGAAACCTGCACAAATACCATTCCGGATGTAAAGCCGGATCAGAACGGAATGCAGCTTACCAATGCTGTGATCGAAAATGTAGAAGCATTAGATGGGGAATGTATCGGATACGGACAGGGCACAAATGCAGATGAAGAAAACCGCCCTGTTACGAGCGTGCAATACGAAGAACAATATAAGAATTATCATGCACATTTCGTCAATACGGACGCACCTCTGACAGAGGATGGTGCAAAAAAAATCTACCTGACAATTGATGAGGGCTATGAATATGGTACAACAGCTTCTATGCTGGATACGTTGCAGGAAAAAGGTGTCAAAGCGACCTTCTTTGTAACGCTTCCCTATGCCCAGAGCGAGCCTGACCTGATCCGCCGGATGATCTCCGAGGGGCATGTGATCGGAAACCATTCCGCCACACATCCTTCCGCAGGTCTGCCATCCCAGGATATTGAAACACAAAAAAACGAAATCCTGCAGACAGATGCCTATGTACGTGAGCAATATGATTATTCCATGTATCTGTTCCGATTCCCTGCAGGAAAATTCAGCGAACAGTCTCTGGCAATTGTCAACAATTGTAATTATGAAAGTATTTTCTGGAGTTTTGCTTATCTGGATTATGATGTGGACAATCAGCCCGATCAGGCAGAAAGTCTTCAGAAAATGATAAGCAGACTGCATCCGGGCGCGATCTATCTGCTGCACGGTCAGTCTGCTACAAACGCTGCAGTACTTGGTGATTTCATTGATCAGGCAAGAGAACTTGGATATGAGTTCTGCCTGATCGAACCGGATGTACAATAGTACTTTAAAATATATCCTGTACAACCAAACATTATACAAAGGTTACCTTAATTTCAGTTCCTTTGCCTTCTTTACTTTTAATATCCAGCTTTGCATGATGCTCTGCTACAATATGTTTTACGATCGCAAGTCCCAGACCGGTTCCGCCGGTCTGTTTGGATCGGCTCTTATCTACACGGTAGAAACGTTCAAACACACGCTCCTGATTTTCCTTACTGATTCCGATTCCTGTATCACGCACCGCCAAAAAGACATTATCGTCTTCCTCTCCGACCGTCACACAGACAAGCCCATTCTCCACATTATAGCGGATCGCGTTATCACAAAGATTATAGATCAGATCTTCCAGCATCTGTTTGTTGCCATATACATAACATTTTATGCCCTCTAACTGCAAAGAAACCCGGTGCTGCTGTGCACTCATGGCAAGCATATCAACAGTCACCTGTGCAACCTCATAAAGATCTACCTTTTCAAAGGTCGTTTCCGGTGTACTGTCAAGCTGCGACAGTCGGATGATATCATTGATCAATGTAAGCAGTCTGTTAGCACTTTTGTGGATCTCCTTGGCAAAACGAACCGTATCATCTCCGGAAGCCATTCCGTTCTCGATCAGCTCTGCATAACCTGAAATAGAAGTCAGCGGTGTTTTCAGCTCGTGCGATACATTCGCAGTAAATTCCTGCCTCATGTTAGCATTTTTCATAATATCCTGATGCTGTGCATGGATTGTTTTTACAAATGGTTCAAGCTCCTCATACACCGGAATAGTATCCATATGATCCATATCCTGCGCCATCTGTTCGATCGGTTCAACAAGTTTTCTTGTTAACAGCCGGGAAATTGGTGCACAGATGACCAACAGAAATGCACAAACAACCACCAAAAGCGGAAGCGACCGCAGCAGGATCTGCCAGACATTTCCCGCCTCCTTAGAGACACGTAACACGCTGCCATCTGTCAGTCTGATCGCATAATAATAAGTATTGTGCGAAAATGTACTGGAGATGCGGACTGTCTGTCCTTCTCCGGTTTTCATTGCCTGTGCGATCTCCGGTCTGTTTTTGTGATTTTCCATCTTCCGGTAATCTGTCATATTATCATAAATCACACTGCCATCTGCATTTACAAGTGTAATTCTGATTTTATCGGATTTCAGCGTGGAAGCATCTCTTTCTTCCAGCTGTGTTGTATCGCGATTTCCTAAAATATCGGCATAACTCTTCAGATCATCGATGACCTGTTCCTGCAAGAGGTGATATCCGATCACAAGAAGTGCACAAACTGTCAGAAGCAGTGTCAGTGCGACCATCTGCATCATTTTGGCATTGATCTTCTTTTTCATTACTCTTCTCCCGTCAGAATATAACCGACATTTCGTACCGTCTTTATATAAGCTCCCGCATCACCCAGCTTCTTACGAAGAGTTTTAATATGCATATCCAGTGTTCTGGATTCTCCTTCAAAATCTGTTCCCCAGACTTTTTCCAAAATGGTATCTCTGCCGACCACGATCCCTGCATTGGTCAAAAGGAGCTTTAACAATTCATATTCTTTAAATGTCAGCTCACATGGTTTCTCATTTACACTGACAAAGTGCTTGTCCTCTTCCATCTTAATATTTTGAAAGGTAAGTACAGGCGATGAATGGGTTCGTCCGCTGCGGCGGAGAAGCGCTTTCACGCGGGAGATCAGCTCCATGACACCAAACGGTTTTGTCATGTAATCATCCGCTCCGATATCCAGACCTTTTACCTTATCAATCTCTGTCGTTTTTGCTGTGACCAGGATAATAGGCTGCATATTAGTCTTTTTATCCAGCTTCAGTTCTTTCACGATCTGCAGACCGTCTTTATCGGGCAGCATGATATCCAGAAGAAACAGATCCGGAATCTGCTCCTTCAATCCTTCATAAAAGTCCTTTGCGCAATAAAATTCCTTTGTCTCATATCCGGCATTTTTCAGCGCATAGCTTTCAATTTCAGAAATATTTTTGTCATCTTCTACAATATAAATGAGTGCCATAGAAACCGCCTTCCTTTCACTTACGGTAACATATATTTCTCTTTCAACTTCTTAAAGCTCATTTCAAAATCTTCTTTATTCTCAACGCCAAGCTTGTATTCATGAATATCAAATGCATCGTCATTAACTTCCATCAGACAGGCTGCAATATTGGAACAGTGATCTGCGACACGTTCATAGTTTGTAAGCACATCAGATAAGATAAATCCCATCTCGATCGTACATTTTCCTTTACGCAGACGTTTGATGTGACGCTTTTTCAGCTCTGCCTGCAGATAATCGATTTCTTCCTCCAGCGGCTCTACCTGTGCTGCTCTTGTCAGATCTTCCGTCTTAAATACATCAAAGGTCAGATCTACGACCTCCTTTAAAGCATTTGAAAAGATTTCCAGCTCAACCAGCGCTTTATTAGAGAAATGCTGATCCTTCTTTGTCATTTCTTCCGCCGCTTCTTTGATGTTGATCGCATGATCACTGATCCGTTCAAAATCACCGATGCTGTGGAGCAGGATGGAAAGCGAATGAGAATCTCTTTCTGTCAGGTTTCTGGATGACAGTTTTACCAGATAACTTCCCAGTTCATCTTCATATTTATCTACCTTATCTTCCAGATCAAGTACGCTCTGTGCTTTTTCCTCATCATAATGACTCAGCAGAGACATCGCATCATATAATGCTTTCTTGGAAAGCTCGGACATTTCAACCGTTGCTGTACGACACTGCTCCATGGCTACAGCCGGAGTTTCCAGGAAACGGCTGTCAAGCACGAGCACACGATCCTCTTCCTGCTGTTCCGCATCTTCCGGAATTGTCAGAACTGCCAGCTTTTCGAGCACTTTTGCAAACGGGAGCAGTACCATTGTAGCAGCAACATTAAAAGCACTGTGGATCACTGCAATCCCTGCTGCATTGGCGCTGTCTGCCAGAAATGCAAAATCCACAAATTCATTCACGGAATAAAAGATCACCATAAAAAGAATCGTTCCGATCAGGTTAAAATACAGATGCACGATCGCTGCACGTTTTGCATTTTTCTTTGCACCGATCGCAGAAAGGATTGCGGTGATACAGGTTCCGATATTCTGTCCCATGATGATCGGGATCGCTGTCGCATAGCTGACTGCACCGGTTTTACAAAGTGCCTGCAAAATACCGACAGATGCGGATGAGCTCTGGATCACAGCTGTCAGGATCGTTCCTGCCAGAAGACCAAGCACCGGATTGGAGAATTTTGTCAGCATTCCGGTAAATGCCGGTACATCAGCAAGTGGTTTCACTGCTTCCGACATGGCATCCATACCATACATCAGCACTGCAAAGCCGATCAGGATCGTTCCGATATTATGTTTTTTCTCTTTCTTGGAAAAAAGCAGCATACAGACACCAACCAGTGCCAGAACCGGCGAAAACGAGGTTGGTTTTAACAGCTGTATAAAGAAATTACCGCTCTCGATACCACTCAGACTTAAGATCCACGAGGTTACGGTTGTACCGATATTGGCACCCATGATAATGCCAACCGCCTGGGAAAGCTTCATAATACCGGAGTTTACAAAACCGACAACCATAACAGTCGTGGCAGAAGAACTCTGGATCAGTGCAGTCACGCCCGCGCCAAGTGCAACGGCTTTGATCGGGTTATTGGTCATACGTTCCAGGATTTTTTCCAGTCTGCCTCCGGATACGCTCGATAATCCCTCTCCCAGCAGGTGCATTCCGTATAAAAACAGGGCAAGTCCACCTACCATTGATAATATTCCGAAAAAGTCCATAATAGCCTCCTCTTATGCTATAAATAGGTTTCCACGGAATTATTTTATAATACAATTCTCAATAACACCACAGGAATTTACATATTTTACTTACATTTTACATTTGGAAAATGCATCATGGTAATAAGGATTGTTTTATATACAGGAAGAGTCCACTCAAATATTAGAGGGTATTTCTACATGTTTATGTGTTTCAGATATATGAATGAAATAAGAATAAATACAAAAATCCCGAGGCTGATAGATACACGCAATCACGTTTGCCTACCCTGCGATATCACAGTTTTATTTACACAGGTTCCCTCGCCACAAGGAACCTCTGCGTATGCAGAATCGGCTTTGCCGATACGCAGAGGCTGCATAATGGAGTTACAAAAGTAACCCCATTACATTTAATAAATACGCCTGTGGCGGGAACCAGGTAAAAAACTGTGATATCTCGGTCGGCTACACTATCGATTGCTTAGTATCTATCAGCCCCGGGATTTAATTGGTTCATTTATTTGCTAATGATCCTATACAAACTCTTTTACTTTCTTGTAGACACCTTCAGCATCTAAGCCGTATTTTGCAACAAGCGCTGCTGCAGGACCGGATTCGCCGAATCTGTCATACATACCGATCTTGCAAACCTTTGTCGGAGCCTTTTCGCTGAGTACGTCACAAACTGCACTGCCAAGACCGCCGATCACGGAGTGCTCTTCCACGGTAACAACTTTGCCTGTCTTCTTTGCAGAAGCAAGTACAAGCTCTTCATCCAGTGGTTTGATCGTGTGGATATTGATAACTTCTGCGTCGATACCGTCTGCTGCCAGCTTTTCTGCTGCGCCAAGTGCAGAATCTACACAGATACCTGTTGCGATGATCGTTACATCCTTGCCTTCTTTTAAGACAACACCCTTACCGATCTCAAACTTGTAGTCCGGTTTGTCATTGATCACCGGAACTGCTGCACGACCGAAACGAAGGTAAACAGGGCCGTTCATTTCCAGTGCTGCACGAACTGCTGCTTTTGCTTCGATATCATCGGAAGGAACAATAACTGTCATGCCCGGAATGGTACGCATCAGAGCGATATCTTCATTACACTGATGGGTTGCGCCGTCTTCCCCGACTGTAATACCGGCGTGTGTTGCACCGATCTTTACATTCAGATGCGGATAACCGATCGAGTTACGAACCTGTTCAAAGTTTCTTCCTGCTGCAAACATGGCAAAGGAAGAGATAAATGGGATCTTACCGCAGGTAGCAAGTCCTGCTGCGATTCCTGTCATATTACATTCTGCAATACCACAATCGATATGACGATCTGGATATGCTTTTTTGAAAATACCTGTTTTTGTAGCACCTGCAAGGTCTGCGTCAAGAACAACTAACTGCGGGAAGTCTTCTGCGCAGTCAACAAGTGCGTTACCATAGCTTTCTCTGGTTGCAATTTTCTTTACATCTGCCATTATACTTCACCTGCTTTCTCTAACTGCTCATCAATCTTTTTAAGATCTGCCATTGCGATTTCGTATTCCTCATCATTTGGTGCCTTGCCATGCCAGCCTGCCTGATCTTCCATGAAGGAGACGCCTTTTCCTTTGACTGTATGCATGATGATCGCTGTAGGCATACCCTTTGTTTCTCTTGCTTTCTGCATAGCAGCACGGATCTCGTCGAAATTATGACCGTCAACGTTGATCGCCTGGAAATTGAATGCTTCAAACTTCTTATCGATCGGATATACGGAACATACATCTTCTACCTTACCGTCGATCTGCAGACCATTGTTATCCACGATCACAACAAGGTTGTCAAGCTTTCTGGCGCCTGCGAACATAGCAGCCTCCCATACCTGACCTTCCTGGATCTCGCCGTCTCCAAGCAGTGTGTATACACGGTAGTCTTTGTTATCAAGCTTTCCGGCAAGTGCCATACCGACTGCTGCGGAAATGCCCTGTCCAAGGGAACCTGAACTCATGTCAACACCCGGTGTTTCCTGCATACAAGGATGTCCCTGCAGGTAAGAGCCAAGGTGACGCAGTGTCTTTAAATCTTCTACCGGGAAATATCCTCTGTTTGCAAGTGCTGCATAATAGCCCGGTGCTGTATGACCCTTTGATAAAACGAAACGGTCTCTGTCTTCCATTTTCGGATTCTTTGGATCAATATTCATTTCTTCAAAGTAAAGGTATGTGAACATATCTGCTGCAGATAAAGATCCACCCGGATGACCTGCTTTAGCACTGTGTACACTTGTGACGATACCTTTACGAACTTCGTTTGCCATTTTCTGAAGCTCTAAATTTGTCATGTGCTTTCTCCTTTTTCATTCTATATGGTTGCAATATACTGCTTTTGCGAAACACCGATACCTTTCTGCCCTGTCTGCTGTTTATTCATAGACAGACAGAAGTGCTCCGCAGCAGCTGTTCCGATAAGAGCCAGGAGCGAAAAACTACCTCTTCTCTTTACCCTATGATAGCAACCGATCACATATATGACCGGTTGCTACCCTTATAAACATTCTGATTGTACCATTCCTTAAGCCTGCGGTCAAAGTATTTTAGCCTGACCTGCTTCAGATCACCTTATGCAAATGGATTTTCTGTCGGATATCTTACACCCTTAGGCTGATTGTATCCGATCTCATCTACATCTACACCGATGTATTTGAATACTTCATAAAGTGCTTTTCCGAAGTGACCGAAAGCAACTGCTCCATGATGCGGGAAGTTCTTCTCGATCAGTACATGACGGTAGAATCTGCCCATTTCAGGAATTGCGAATACACCGATCGCACCGAAGGATTTTGTTGCAACAGGAAGTACTTCACCGTTTGCAATGTATGCACGGAGCTTTGCATCTGCTGTAGACTGCAGACGGAAGAATGTGATGTCGCCAGGAGCGATATCGCCTTCGAGTGTTCCCTGTGTTACTTCTTCCGGAAGGCTTCTTGCCATGATCATCTGATGCTGCATAGAGCAGAATGCCAGTTTCTTGCTGCATGTATTACCACAATGGAAGCCCATGAATGTATCTTTATGTGTGTAATCAAATTTGCCCTTGATAGACTCTTCGTACATATCTGCCGGTACGGAGTTGTTGATATCAAGCAGTGTAACGATATCTTCGCTGACTGTGTATCCGATGAACTCGCTGAGTGCACCATAAATATCAACTTCGCAGGATACAGGAATACCCATACCTGTTAAACGGCTGTTGACATAGCAAGGAACGAATCCGAACTGTGTCTGGAATGCAGGCCAGCATTTTCCGGCGATCGCTACATATTTACGATAGCCTCTGTGCTCCTCTACCCAGTCAAGTAATGTCAGCTCATACTGTGCGAGTTTAGGAAGGATGCCCGGTTTGTTGTTGCCCTTTCCTAATTCTTCTTCCATTTCTTTTACTTTGGCAGGAATTCTTTCATCACCTTCATGCTTCTTGAATGCTTCGAAAAGGTCAAGCTCTGAGTTCTCTTCAATCTCAACATTTAAATTGTAAAGCTGTTTGATCGGCGCATTACAAGCAAGGAAGTTCAGAGGTCTTGGGCCAAAGCTGATGATCTTTAAGTTTGCAAGTGCATCTACTGTACGTGCGATCGGAACAAATTCATGGATCATATCTGCACATTCTTCTGCAGTTCCGACAGGATATTCCGGAATATAAGCCTTTACATTACGAAGCTTTAAGTTGTAGCTTGCATTCAGCATACCACAGTAAGCATCGCCACGTCCCTGTACCAGATCATTCTGGGTTTCTTCTGCTGCTGCACAGAACATAACAGGACCTTCAAAGTGTTTAGCCAGTAATGTTTCAGCGATTTCAGGTCCGAAGTTACCAAGATATACGCAAAGTGCATTACAGCCTGCTTTCTTGATGTCTTCCAGAGCCTGTACCATATGGATCTCGCTCTCTACGATACAGATTGGACATTCATAGATCTGAGAAGCGTCATATTTCTTTGTGTAAGCCTCTACCAGAGCTTTTCTTCTGTTTACGGAAAGTGATTCCGGGAAGCAGTCACGGGAAACTGCTACGATACCAATTTTTACATCAGGTGCATTGTACATATTTTTTTCCTCCATTTTCTTTCATACTTAAGGTTCATTTTATTTTGTTTATTCCAACAGGTCTGACCTGTTTATCACGTATCGCTTATTCGTTGATGTTTAAGTTCTTTCCGACCAGTCCGATGAAAGCTGCCGGATCCTGACCGCCTTCTGCATGTGCGATCAGCCATTTGTTCTTTGCTGTGATGAGCTTATCTTCAGCATCCTTATGTGCCTCGTCAAGCGGCTCATTTGTGCCCTTTGGCAGAACAACCGTTACCTTGAAGCCTTCATTATTGAGATCACATGGTGCATAGTGAAGCGTTGTACCATAAATCTCAACTGCTGTTCCTTTCGGGATCTTGAATGCTTCCATCAGGGATGTATCATAATGGAAATCATCTGTGATATCCTGCTCGGAGCCTAAGATCAGCACTGCATCTGTTGCAGCTACATTGATCTCTGAACTTCTGTGATATTCTACCGCATTCAACAGTACGTTATGACCGTTGCAGTAACCGATCTGGATCGGAAGTTCTCCGTAAGTCACCTTCTGAAGCTCCTGCATCACAGGAAGGGCTTCCAGCTCCTTAACAGAGGCAACATACTCTACGCCATCCGGGAGAGGTGTGCTCTGCATTGCTTCCACAAGGCCTGTAAAATCAACATTTTTTACGATTCGTCCATACTTTTTAAAACGTGCGTCTGTAACATCTAAAATCTGCATTGGTTTGTCCTCCTTTTACTACATTATTTTGTAATGATATCGAAAAGTGGTTTGCAGGCAGGATAGATTTCCCTGAACTGCTGGTACTTTTCTTCATATTTTGCAACAAGCGCCGGATCAGGCTCTACCGTATCGACAACCTTTACGATCTTTGCTGCTGCATCTTCTACGGAAGCGAATTCACCGTTTGCAACAGCAGCGAGCATTGCACCGCCGAGTGCAGGTCCTTCTTCACTTTCGATGACATCTACCTTTAAGTTCATGATGTTGGCGATCATCTTCTTCCACAGCGGGCTCTTTGCACCACCGCCGCAGATCTTTGTACGCTTAATGTCAATACCAAGGCTTCTTGCAACTTCTAAGGAATCACGCAGTGCAAAGGCAACGCCCTCTAAAACTGCCTGTGTCATATCTTCTCTTGTGGTATCCATTGTCATACCGATGAAAGTGCCTCTTGCATTCGGATTGTTGTGCGGAGAACGCTCACCCATTAAATAAGGAAGGAAGAATACATGGTTTTCACCAAGCTTTGTGATGCCCTTCTGTTCTGCCGGATAATCCTTTGTACGGATGATCTCATCCATCCACCATTTATTACAGCTTGCTGCGGAAAGCATACAGCCCATCAGATGATAATGTCCGTCTGCGTGTGCAAATGCGTGCAGCGCATTGTTCTTATCTACACCGAATTTTTCAGAGGAGATAAAGATCGTGCCACTTGTACCAAGTGAAATATTGCACATTCCGTCTCCGACTGTTCCTGTACCGACTGCTGCAGCTGCGTTATCACCTGCGCCTGCAACTACCTTACAGCTTTCCGGAATACCGAGCTCTTTTGCGATTTCCGGCAAAACAGTTCCGACCGTTTCATAGGATTCATAGATCTTGGCAAGCTGTTCTTCTTTCACGCCGCAGATCTCGCACATTTCCTTGGACCAGCATCTGTTCTTTACATCAAAGAGCAGCATGCCTGATGCATCGGAAACATCTGTGCAATGTACGCCTGAAAGCTTATATGCGATATAATCCTTTGGCAGCATGATCTTTTCGATCTTAGCAAAATTCTCAGGTTCTTTATTTTTCACCCATAAGATCTTTGGTGCTGTAAAACCTGTGAAGGAAATATTGGCTGTGTACTGAGAAAGCTTATCCTTTCCGATCACATTATTTAAGTAATCACATTCCTCTGTTGTTCTGCCGTCATTCCAGAGGATCGCCGGACGGATCACATTGTCATCCTTATCCAATATAACAAGTCCGTGCATCTGACCGCCGAAACTGATGCCTGCAACCTGTGATTTATCAGCATCTTTGATCAGTTCCCTGATGCCTGCCATAACCTGCTCATACCAATCCTCAGGCTTCTGTTCACTCCAGCCCGGATGTGGGAAATAAAGCGGATATTCTTTTGATACAATATTCCGGATCTTGCCTTCTCCATCCATCAACAGCAGTTTTACTGCGGATGTTCCTAAATCTACCCCGATATATAACATATCCATCCTCCTGTTTTATTTTCTTAATTTACGTCTTTTATCTTCGTTACACGAGCCTCAATCACAAATACCGTGCTTTCTTGTGCCCGTGCACACTTATACTATAATATGCCCGTTTCAAAAATGCAATATCTAGTTGAAAAATTATTTCATTTCGTCATTCTAACCAATGATTTTCCCTGTATTCTCATTTTCTGGCGTTCTCTTTTGTTACTTTTTTATAAATTATGTGCACGTATCACATTATGGCACATATTTCATTGACATTGTATGTCGAGTATGTTAGTTTTTAAAGAAGAGGGGCACTTTATGTTTTGTCCGTGAAAGGAGATCGTTATGGCAACGATTAAGGAAATCGCCGATCTTGCAGGCGTATCGCGCGGTACGGTAGACCGTGTTTTAAATAAAAGAGGCTCTGTAAACCCACAGACCGCACAGAAAATCATGGAGATCGTACATGCGCTCGACTACAAACCAAATCGTGCAGGTCTTGTGCTTGCTGCACAGAAGAAGAACTTAAAGCTTGGTGTGATCTTATTCGGAGAGGGCAATCCGTTCTTTGATGAAGTAACTGCCGGAGTCCACCAGAAAGAAGAAGATCTCGCCTGCTACAACTGTACGGTACAGATCAAACGTGTCAATGTTGACACACTCGAGCAGCTTCAGGCAATTGACGAATTTGTAAAGGAAGGCATCAATGGCATTGCCATTTCGCCAACCAACGATCCGCGCCTTGCCAGGCGTATCGACGAGCTATTTGAGCAGGGAATTCCTGTTGTTGCCCTGAATACGGATATCAAAAACTGTAAGCGTATCGCTTTTGTCGGCAGTAACTATTACCAGTCCGGCGCTACGGCTGCAGGTCTGATGCGTCTGATGGCAAAAAACGAGTCCACAAAAATCGGTATTGTTACCGGTTCCGAAGAGATTCTGTGCCATACGGAACGGATTGCCGGCTTTACAAATGCGATCCAGTCTTATCCGAATATCGATATTGTTGCAACGATCACAAATGATGATGATGATTTTGTCAGTTATGACCGGACAACCCAGCTTCTGAAGGAGCACCCGGAGATCAATGCCCTTTTCTTTGCTGCTGCAGGTGTATACGGTGGCTGTCGCGCAGCACTTGCCATGTGTGGTCAGAAAAAGGATATGACGATCATTACTTTTGATAAGGTTGCCACTACCAAAGAAATGGTCGCAAAAGATGTGATCTCCGCCACGATCTGCCAGGAACCGCTTGTACAGGGCAGCAAACCGCTCGACATCCTGTTTTCTTATCTGGCAACAGGAGATCTGCCTAAGTCGGAGTATAATTACACGGCGGTAGATATCCGGATCAAGGAAAATATGGATTAGTTTTGCCACGCATTCCGAAAAACCGCATATTTACTGCATTTTCTGTATTTATCTATTGAAAAAATATATTACATCATGCTAAAATATTTTTAACGCGCAAATCGCCTGTTCAGCCCTCTTTTTTACTAGAGTTGAGCGGGTAGGATTTCATGAAAAAAGCCCGAGATATCGGGCATTAACATAATTTAAGTTTTCACTGTGAAGGTCGGCTCTCAATTTCATGAAAAAAGCCCGAGATATCGGGCATTAACAAAGGCATGAAGTTTCTTAATATCACGGCGGTTATTTCATGAAAAAAGCCCGAGATATCGGGCATTAACTTATTTTGCTTCCACTCAGCTTCAATTTGGGCAAATTTCATGAAAAAAGCCCGAGATATCGGGCATTAACATGGTATATGCAATAGCGCTGTATACAGCATTTGAATTTCATGAAAAAAGCCCGAGATATCGGGCATTAACCTGCTAAAACATCGCGTCCCAGTACCGAGTTTATGTATTTCATGAAAAAAGCCCGAGATATCGGGCATTAACATCAGCTTTTTTGTATCCAAAGTGTAATCCTTTGGATGCTTTTATGAAAAAAGCCCGAGATATCGGGCATTAACTATTTTCTATCAGGATTCTGATAGATTCTTGTTGAATTTCATGAAAAAAGCCCGAGATATCGGGCATTAACAACTCATTTCATTCGGTATTTTTCTTATCTGAAATTTCATGAAAAAAGCCCGAGATATCGGGCATTAACATGAATATGGGAGTGAGATTCAAAAAATTGAACCATTTCATGAAAAAAGCCCGAGATATCGGGCATTAACCCAGTGCAAGCAGTTCACTCAGCTTGTTGATCTTGATTTCATGAAAAAAGCCCGAGATATCGGGCATTAACTCCTCTGGTGAAAGTTCACAGATTTCTTCAAAATAATTTCATGAAAAAAGCCCTAGATATCGGCTTTAGCTTTTTTTGTACAGCTCTGAACCAATTTCATAAAAATAGAAAAGACAGACTGTCTACGCTTTTAACAAATGTAGTCAGTCTGTCTTTTCCAGAAAAAATGACAACTAATCATACATGATACTCTTTTTATACAGAAAATAAGTAACCGGTATTGATCTATGAGAGGAGGGCTCTGTATGAGCTTATTGTATGTAGCTGAAAATGGTACAACACTTGGAGTCAATGGTGGATGTTTTGTTTTAAAGCATACCGATCAACATGAAGAAGCTATCCCTAAGGAAACGATCAGTAGCATATGTATCTTTGGCAAAACACAGATCACAACACAATGCACTGAGTTCTGTCTCAAAAAAGGAATACGTATCAGCTACTTTTCACAAAGTGGCTCCTTCTATGGCACACTCCTGTCTCCCCGGCAGACAAATATCAAAAGATTGCGCAAGCAGCTGCAACTAACCGATGATCCTGCCTTTTCCCTCTCTATGGCAAAAAAGATAATTGATGCCAAGATACACAACCAATTTGTCATTGCTAATCGTTACCAGAAAAATCATTCTATCGAAGCCGGGAAACAATTCTTTCAGATGAAAAATGCCAGAAAACATGTCCAGCAATCCCTTACCATTGAAGAGCTGATGGGATATGAAGGAATTGCATCCAGAAACTATTTCGAAATACTCGCCATGCTCATTGATCCGGCATTCATATTTTCTTCCCGTAACCGCAGACCGGCTCAGGATCCTTTTAACTGTATGCTTAATCTTGGATACTCTATCCTGAATAAAGAACTCTATGGGCAGATAGAAAACCGCAGTCTGTCCCCCTACGCCGGTTTTTTACACAAGGACAGAGAAAATCATCCCGCCCTTGCCAGTGATATATTTCCATCCAGACGCTATCCGATTGTGATCTGCTCATTTGTTGATTTCACTTTCAGAGCATGTTATTATAACCATAAACAGTAATGGAGAAAAAGTGTATGACAAACGAAATGCAGAACGGGACTGTTGAAATAGTCTTGGAACGTACAAAAAATAATGCAAAAGTATATGAATGGGATTTGGAAAAGGAATTATATATTTCCAATAAAACCTTTCAAAATCACACTGCTGCCATCCGTTCAGGCAATGATTCTCCGGCTTTGATTACAAGTGGCTGCGACCTGGGTCTGTACTGGCATCTGGACTATAATGCTGCCATGAATCTGTTCTTAACAAGAGAATCTATGCTGGAGGATAAATCGCAAAGAAAAAAGTCGCGAAAAAATGAGTCTTCTCATTTTTCGCTCTATTTGCAGGATTATTTTTTTACAACCGACTATATTCAAGAACTGACTTCTCATTTATATCCCGATGTCAAGTCTGTACTTTCCATATCTGATTTACGAAAAATACTGTCAGATTTGCTTTCCGATAAATCTATTACTTTGTCCGAATATTCTCTCCCTAAAAATATCTGGAAAGAAATCCGTCAGAAATTGTATCAAGTATATATTCTTCCTATCCGCCAACAGATACCGGATGAAGAAAAGAGAAAAGATTCCCATCCCTGGAAATTAGATTTTCTTTCGTTGCAAAAGAATACAATTTTTCCAAAGTTTTTGATTGCACAGGGAAAAAGAGGGCAGGAATTTCTTTTTTACTATTTATCCAAAGCTTTTGATGATACTTATCAAAAAGAGCTTACATCAGAAATAGAAAATTATATACAGCAGAATAAAATAAGCACATTTTCCGCCACAGATTTCACCAAAATGGTTATCTCTGCTCTGAATCACGGTGAAGACATCTTACTCGATGCAGTACCGGGCAAAAATGCAGAGAATCTGTGCAGTCAATATGCCATTTCGCTCAAAACACTTCGTGACCTGAAAAAAATCATCCTACAGAGTAAATATCCGCTCTCTGTCTCAAATCAGCGCATTTACTGGACCCGCCTGCTGGAGGAATCTACTGCAGCCACATCAGTATTTGAACAGAGTGACGACCGTAGCGTCCGCTCTGCCTTTATTCTTTTAATACTCAGCACTGAAGGGAAAGAAATAACGCTATCCAGTCTATATCAAAAATATCGGGAACTACTGTCGAACGCTGAACAGACTTCTTTAAGAGCATCTCAGGACAATACGTTCAAGGCATGCTTACAACAGCTTTTAGATCTTAGATATATTGATCCCCAAACACAGCAAAAAACTGTCTTTTATCGTATAACAGATAAGGCTCCCCTTCTTTTAGAAAAAAAAGAAGAAAAATTATTGGATATCATGCATTATCTGGAATTATTTAGGAGCAGCACTATAACACACACAAGCTTACGTAAATTAGCAGATTATATGAATAACCTTTTTATCGATCCATCAAAGGAATTCTGTGAATGGGACCTTACTAAAGACATGTCTATTCATTTAGGCAAGCAGCCTGCTGATTCCAGAGAATATCAGCATGTCAAAAAACTATTCCACAATATTGACTATAAAAATTATGCTATCCGTGTGAACTATTCCGGTAAAGATCCGTCCCAGAGCCGAAGCGATATTATTTTTACAGTTTCTCTATATTATACAGATGAGAAGAATCAGTTTTATCTGTTTGGTATAAGACGGAAGTCAAATATGAAGAACAGCATAGAATACAAAGCAATACCGGTTAACCGGATTTCTTCTGTGGAAATATGCCAGGATATTCCAAATACAACCCAGACTGCCCAGCTATATGTACCGGAAAATAAGGAAAATAAACCACCCAAAAAACACCTTACTTCCCAAATAGCTTCTCTTTATCATAACACCCAATATATGCAGGTTTATTATGAAATGATATCCGGTTCTCCAGGTGCAAAGGACGTTTTTTCAACCAAACTTCGTTTTCCCGGTCTGGCAAATACCGAAAATACACCTGAACAGAAAAAAACATATCAGGAACTGAAACATCTGGTGGAAAGCCGTAATCATAATGCCCCGGATCAGAATATTGCGTCACTGGAGGAACAGGAAAATGATATTATCTATTCAGATACCATACGCGATTTATCTGAATTTAATTATTATATGCGTAAGTTTCTTCATCAATACGAGATTATAGAGCCGGAATCTCTAAGAAAAATACAGCGTGATTCTGCCCGGCGAATTTTAACAAGATATGGAGATTATTATGAATCAAGAGAATAAAATTGACCGACTTTTTCAATTGATCAGCATACTGTCAAATCAGCTCGGATCATCTGATTCGGAAGATAACGAAGAAGATAACGAAGATCAAAACTATTTTTTGCAATACTACTCCATCTTCCGCCTGCAACGGATCACACACATCCCCATTAATATTTTGCGGAAAGATCTTTACCAGCTTTCTCTGCATCCATGTGGATTGCTGCCACTTGATACGGACGATATAAAAATAAATGACAGCTATAGAGATTTCCTGGCATCAGATCTGTTTCTTCAGAATTTTCTTGACAGAAACGATTATCCTGACATTGACACACTAAATGACCTTTATAATTTATATGACACTATCAACGACACCCCAAACGGAAGTACAGCTGAACGGCGGAAGTTATTTCTCTCCGGAAAATTCGATGCTTTACCCTTTTGCCTAAGTAACCTTACTGTATTTTCCCCCAAATACGTCCATATTGCACTTTCCAGAAAAGAATATGATATTCTGGACGATTTTCTGATCATCCACAGAATTTCTTCTGTTCAAGAATCAGATTCTTTCACATACGATGAAAAGCTTCTGGAAGACTATATTTCAGATGAAGAGAGGGAATCATTATCTTCCAAGTTACCTAAACTTTATGGCTACATTATTATGGGTTATGATATCGAGTTTCTCTATAAGTTCTATAAAAGAGGCTGCCTTGGTACAGAACCCAAACAGAACATAAAAACACATTACATATGCCTTATTTTCTTCCCACATACCGGAAAATATTACATGGCAGGCATTACAGATGAAAAAATATCTCTCTATGATCTTCTAAAAATGGAAAACATAAAGAATACCCGTCTTTCTCCTATTTCAACCGAAGAAGAACAAATAAAAAATGATTTTATGGATCATGTTCTGCCGCATCTTTTCGGTCCTTCCTATGAAGATAAGCCAACCACTGTAGAAATTGATTTTTATGACGATCATGATGGACGGCTTTTTCAAAAAGTCAACCGTGTTTTAAACCAGTATCCTTTGCTGAAAGACGAAACATCAGAAGTAGATGATCTCGTCTATCATAAGGGGATCATTAAAAAGCGCCATGTGAAAATGCTTGTATACGACCGGGAAAGTTTTTTTGACTGGATCGTCATGCTTGGACAATCTGCTGTTCTTCTACAACCTCAGGATTTACGAGATCGTATTATTTCTTATTATACTCAGATCCTAGATTCTGATTCTTAAAGAAAGAGGGTGTTTCTCCTATGGGAAACACCCTCTTTACGTTATTTTACTCTTTTTTATAAGCAAGCAGCGCTTCTACTTCTTCTAAAAATCTCTTTTCTCTTGCCGCTAACTGATACGGATTGCCTTGCTCTGTCCGATCTGCTCCCATCCTGTTTTGCTTTTTCGGGTTTGCTATTTTATCTTTCGCTTCTATACCGCCAACCATCATTGAATCTGCCAGACATGTTGCAATATCGATTGATCCCGGCTTTTCTGTTTCTTTCTCAATCTTTACAGCCTGTCCCGGCTTGTAAGTAAAGTAGTCTGATTTTATATCTTTCACACCAAGACAAACTGTTGTATGACTTCCATTTTTCCCGGGTACTTCTCTTCTGCCAAATTCCAGCTGTACATTAACAAAATAAGAAAGCAGTATATTAGGCAGTATATAAGAAACACTCTTTTTCAGCTTTGTATCATAAGAGAAAAATCCACCATACATGCTTCCATACATTTCCAGAAGACTCTTCTCATGATTCGCAAAGTATTTGAAATGATCAATATAATTACGAAGCAGGATATATTCACCATGTCTGCCATCTACATCCTCAAAAAAACAAAGTCCATTATCATATTCTTCTGCACTGTCACAATAGGATTCGGTAAATACATTTATCTTTCCTGAAATCTGTCGTTCAGAAGATTCTGTTGCTTTTCCTTCCTTCCATTTATAAACCGGCTGATCATAGTTATATAAAGCCATCAGCTGGTATAGAACCGCCCCATCTCTTATATCACAATCTCCCTGTAAGACACGCAGCTTATCCTGTGCAGGAATGGAGTCTGTATAAAACAGTTTTGTGTAGTAAAAACCAAGCTGCATAAACATCAGATCTCTTTCCCGCAGACAGGAATAGCTGACAAGCTGTCCATACAAATCATTCATAAGTTCCGTCATAACCAGCACATCAACAAATTCCAGTCTGTTTTTCATATTCTGAAATTGTTTCAGCTTTTGCTGATCTTCTTTATTTTCGCAAACTCCTTTTTCAAAAAGTCCGGACAATTCTTTTTTCTTTTTGCTGAACTGTTTAAAATCCTTTTCTGTGATCTTCTGCATTGTATTTTCCAGTATTTCCCGATTTCCATACATAGTTGACAATACAATGTTTCTGTTTGGAACCGGATTCAGCCCATCGTAATAGTTTGCTTCCGGTACCTCGGCACAGAATGCCCGCAGCTCGGCAATTCCCGGATTTCCATAATCCACGAAGCAGGAAATATATTTGGCATAAGCTTCATTATCTTCAAAATAATCTTCTATACAATTCGACACTTGTCCACAGTACAGCTTAACAAATTCAAGTATTTCCACCAGCTTTGTGTATTTCTCTGTTTCTTCCATATAGGTATCACAAGTTCTATTGCCTGTGATTCTGGCTCTTTTCTCTATATCTGTCCTGAACTGGATATAATTTTTGAATATACCGATCAGATGATTTAGATTTTTCGGATCCAGAAAATGTGCTGTTACATACCATGAAGAAAACAGCATATCAGTTAATAAATGCTCCCGCAAAGGAAGGAATACATCTGTATGCCAGCTCTGACAAAAGCTCTCTTCCGATACTATCCTGTCCATTCTATCTTCCGGTTTCTTTAAAAATCCATAATCTGCTATGTTTTCTCTGATAAATGTAAAGAAGGCTTCCCGGATTCCAAGGTACAGCAATGTCCTGTAATGCTTATAAATCTGCGTATTATCCTCTATTGCTTTTATAACCTGTTCTTCTGTTCCATCCTTTTTCTTTATCTTAACTTTCACGCCGGACGGTTTTTTTGCTTTCTGATTATTCTGCAGGTTATATTCTGTCATGATCTCCTGACAGAATTCTCCGAAAGAAAGTCCTGCTTCCTGTAGCAAATCCGCTCTTCCACAAAAGCTTTCATATGCATTTTTCCTTGCTTCCTGCTCATGACGGGAAGCACGTTTGAGCTCTCTTATATGTGCAGTATCCAACGCGCTTCTGAAGCGTTTCATCATGTCAGACTGTCTTAAGAAATCATAATAATAAATTTCCTTTAAGAGAAAATACAGCGTACTTCTGTAAATATCCGCAGTCTCTGCCTTTAAAACGCTGCTTCTGCTTTTTGTATCCAGAAATGCTCCCACAAACTCAAGATAAGGATTCCCTTTTCTGGCAATTACTTTATTAAAAGACGGAATCTGTGTCATATTCGGCTTTTGTGCTGTATACAGGCGATCCATCAGCATATTAATATCTGTTTCAGCATAAAACCCCGGTACATTGTTAGAGTAATACCTTTTCCGATAAACAGCACCTACTGAAGCGTATTCTTTCCGAAGTAATATTTCTACAACCTCGCGGCCGACTGCTTTCGATTCTCCTGCCATAAAATGAAAACAGCTGTTTCTGGCTGCGGATAACTGTTCCTTGATTGCAAAGATCATTGCTATATCATCCATGCTTTCTATTTCTGATCCTGCATAGCCTGATGCACCGCCAAAATATCTCAATATATTCTTTTTCACATTTTTATCGGCAATAATCTCATTTTTATTTAAAAATAAAATATCTTCTTTTCCGCCTTTCTGCCTTTCTTCACTGCTTCTGACAGATTCATCAAAATGATTTACAGCAAATGAAACATAACGGGAAAGCGCTCGTTTCATCGCTTCCTCTGCTTTATTTCGCTCATAATCAAAGCTTGAAATACCGTCCCGATACTGATCTGCTGCCTGCCCGATATTTGCCGGTTCATTCCTCGTTACCTTATCCACATCATCCATGGCAAAGTAATAAACACCCTTTCCAAGATCTATGTATTTCCGGGCAATATAAGCTGTCCATTCCTCCCATATTTTTTTGCACAGATAGGACTTGCATAGTTTTTCCTCTGTAAGGCGCTTTCCTTTCAGGACAGCAGCAACACGATCTGAAATAAAATTGATCCATCGTCTGTCTGTATCAGAAATGCCTTCAGCGTTTACAGCTTGTTGATAATGCTGTACCAGAATATCTTTACATTCTATTGCAATCTGGTCATTATACCCTCTGATTTCCGTTTTAAATCTGCTTGGCGTATTATCCCTTGTCCGTATCAGATCCAGAAGCGTTTCCGATATAACCCCGTCATTTTCTTTTAATGAGATACCAAAACTGAACGGCCTTAAATCCGTCTCTCTGGCTTCATCCGCAATCTGTTCTCCATATACATACAACAGGATCAGATAGTGCATATGTTTTAATAACTCTTTCTGCTGTTCCTTTTCGCATCCTGCATATTCCTTCATAAACTCAAAAATATATTTTTTCTTATCATTATATGCACTGGAAAGTACCAGATGTTTCCCATCTTCTCCTATCTGGACAGGAACATTCTGACATTCTATAGATTTTGCAATTTTTGCAATCTGTTCTTCCTTTGTATAATCAGCACGAATCCCCTTTATTGCAAATAACAGATCTGTCCTGTCGATTTGTTCAATCTCCCTGTCACATGCTTCACCGGATAACGCTGCTATGCAGATTTTCTTTATGACATCCGGAATATAAACAGATTTTTCCTCTTTGTTCACCGTATAACTACGTCTGAGGCTCTGTCTCAGATAACCATTAACAACTCTGTCTGCCTTATCCACCGGATCTGTGATCCTCCAGAAAGTTTTCCACTCCCTGACAGCTTTTTCCTCTTTTTGAAACGGCTTTGTATTTGTTTTTACAAGTATCCGCTTTTGTGTGATACGTTTTATATTATCTACAATCTGCTCGTCTGTCCCGCCTTCCGATATCGGCTTGATCAGTATTTTTCTGAAAAGTAGGGTAAATGCATCTGTAATTGATTTATCTTTATCAGTACAGGGGGTAAAAAGATTATATAGATTCTGTGCTTTTTTGTTCAGATTCCTGATATAATCTGTCAGTTCTGCCTCTTTTCTCTTTTCTTCTGCCTTCCCCGGATATGAATACAGCATTCCACCTGCTTCTACCGGTTGTCCTGATATTCCTGCTTTTTTGTGATTTACTTTTGATACTTTCATATTTTTGTCCCCTTCTTTTTCCTATGTGTGATTTAATGATACATAAATGTAAATTTATTTGCAAAATACTGATATTTTCTTTCAGAATCTGTCGGGATATCTCCTGCTTCCGCTATACTTCTAAAATAATGATCCGGATTTTTCAGATAAGCTTCCAGCTGGTCTATGTAAGCATCTCTACCCTTTGTATCATTAGTTATATGGCAAATCTCCGCATTTCCAAAAATCTCTATCGCATTGACTATCTTTTCATGACCCTTATGTGAGTCTTCACCATATTTTCTGTAAAGGTTTTCTGCCTGTTCATCTGACCGCTCTTTTGCCAGAAGTCTCATATATTTACAGATCAGATAGCTTGGATGTCCTTTAAGTGTATCCCATCGCTCTACATATGGATTATTCTTTCCGTTCTCTTTTATGTAAGTTACGATATCTGCAAGAATTTCCCATAAATCGTCCTCTATCTGATCTTTTTCAAACAGATACAGACCTCTGACAAACACATAGAACCCAAATGTAAAATGATAAGCTGCATTTTCGCAAAAGCTGTGTGAAATCAGATATTCTAATCTCGCCAATGGTTTATCACAATTTCCAAAATATTTTGTTGCCCAGAGCTCATATTTTTCCTGCCATCCCATATCCATGTAAAAATGCAGCAAATAGGATAAGGTTATATTATAATCTGCAATATTTCCCTGCATACCTTCCAGGGCAGATAGATAATAGGTCTCCGCTTTTGCATTCCGATATAAACTCAAAACCTGTGCCATCTGACTCTTTGCTTTTTGATGCGGCAAATAACTCTTGTTAGATGATGTACATGCTATTTCATACCTGACTTCTTTTAAAGAAATATAACCATTTAATACCTGTTCTGCCTGTTCTCTGGCTTTTTCCCACTGGAAAGAATCTGTCAATATGACAACTGACTGATTTTTACAACGCAGAATATCTTCTGTACTGACCGCTCCGAAATAGTCCTGACATTTTTCATAACATTCCCATGCCTTTTTTGTATCTCCTACATGTGAGTATAAGGAAATTCCCAGATTGTAAAACCAATATAACAATCTTCTCTTCTCGTCAGGGCATTCTTCTGTTGTATATTTCTGCATAACCTGCTCTATAAAATGATAGATAAAAAGTTCTCTTTTCTGCTCCAGTTCATTGCTGAAAATATTATTTTTTATATGGGATATTGTCTGCTTCCACGCATTTAGGTCATCTGCCTGCTTCATTTTATTTTCCAGAAGCAGAAACCATTTATTCTGATAATACCATGCAAATTCTCCTTTTTGCTCCTTTGCTTTATAAGAAATTGTCAAAGCCGTATGATAGTCTCCTTTTTCATATGCCTTCCATGCATCGGAAAAAAGAATGTCTATACGATCATATGCAAACAAAAGTACATGATCTTCTCCTACCACCATATCATTTGCCAGTGTATTGATTTCTCCGATCCACTGATATGGCTCATGCTGTCTGACCGTTCCATGCACCGGATGGGTATCCCCCAGATAAGAACAGATGCTGTCTGCCAGATACAGGTATTCCATGTCTGCTTTTTCATTATTATAATTAATGGAACATATATTAAATTCGCCTTCTTTTATATGCGGATAACACGGGGTATACATCATCTTCTGGGTAAAGAGTGTTCTGTAAACATCTCCATTCATAAAAGAAAACTGCGTTTTTACTTCATTATTCCTTTGTTTCTGCGGCTGGTTTCGACGATATCCAAGTCTGGAATATGTTTCATAAGCTGCATCATGATGGCTGATCCATCCGGAAGAACGCGTTGCAATGTATGGATGTAATCTTTCTATTTTTCCAAGAACAGGATTATGAAAAATAATGTGTTCCAGCACTTCATCTGCCATATGATAATATAGATTATCCCCCTCCTCTTCCCTTAGTAAAAACTGTTGTTCTGTCTTATTTTCATCCTGCATACCGCCTTCGCTCTTTAAAACAAGCCAGATGTAATATTCGCCCTCTCTTTTTGGCTCTTTTATTGTATTCCCAAATAATGTAGAACTAAATTCCTTTCCATAGCATGTCCCTTTTTTCAAAAATTCCGGTAAGGTTTTTACCACTTCGGCTTTCACACCCGGAACCAATTCATCTGCTCCCTGTCCACTATGTAGGCCTTTTGGATAACGTTGATCAGCATTTTTACCGCCTGATTTTTCAAACAATTGCTTATAATACCATTTAATTCTGGCTCTTTCCCTTTCACCTTCCCCTTGTATATCATGATCATCATATAAAATACCACCAATAAATGCAGGACTGTTTGTATTTGCAAAACCTGCTGATTCGTCTAATGACATTATAATCATGTGAATCCCCCTCCTTGATCTCATTTTTATTACAGATTCGTACTTAACAAATTGTGTTTTTATTGTATCACATATCTCAGAAAATGACCTTTTTATCTCAACATTTATTTCTTGCTTTTAGATATTAATTTATAATTCGCCGTCGCTTGGCACAATATGGGCACCATATGTATCCTTTTTCCAAACTTACAATATAAAATTTATGGCATAACGGACATTGTATTTTTCTTCTGTGTTCTTTTTTCATGATTTTTCCTCCTTTGCAAATCTATTGGCAATATTCCACCCAACCGTCTCAGTCAATGCCGCTGCCGTTGATGCATTTACCACATTAGAAGCACCCGGCAAAAAGCTGATCAACATCTGGGATATACACCTGCCCGCAGCCGCCGCATTAGCACTGGCTACAACTCCCTTGGCTGTACTCTTATCAAGCTCAATATGAAATACTTTACCTAACGCTATTGCCATCGCAATCTGGATAGGGGTAATTACCACATTGTCGCTGCATGGTATCTGTGCCAGTCCTGCTCCCACTGCCCCCGCTGAAACACTTGCTGAATGAATGATACTATTACATAATGCTATTTCTTTATTTGTCATACTCTATTCCTCCATTCTGTCGCTGGATGACTCTGACTCAGCCAGTTCCTTTCCTATAATCATCAATATGTTACCAATTACCTTAGCCAACTGCGATGTATCAAATTTCATTACTATTCCTCCTTCTGGCTTTCCATGATTAACTCTGCAACATACACCAAAACTTCACCTACAATTTTTACTACCTTTCCTGCATTTACATTCATTTCGTTTCCTCCTTCTGGTTTTTCATGATTTCCTCTGCAACATACACCAAAACTTCACCTACAATTTTTACTACCTTTCCTGCATTTACATTCATTTCGTTTCCTCCTTCTGGTTTTTCATGATTTCCTCTGCAACATACACCAAAACTTCACCTACAATTTTTACTACCTTTCCTGCATTTACATTCATTTCGTTTCCTCCTTCTGGTTTTTCCCATTTTCCATAACAATGTCTCCAATCAGTACTAAAATTCTTCCAGCAACTTTAATCCAACAGCTTACATCTTTATTCATATCAGTTCCTCCTTTAAAATTGTTTTTATCTTATATAATCACTATAGTATATATATTTAGCTTACATTTTTCTTGATTTTCATTTGTTTCTTGTCTGTTTCTAATACTAGTATTACATTCCTGTTTAGTTCGCATTTTTCTTACTTCACTTTCATTTCTTGTTTGTTTCTAATACTAATATTGCACTCTCGTTTAGTTTGCATTTTTCTCGACATACAGATTTGTTATAATTTTCATGGTTTATTGCAAAAAAAGAGATGCACTCTTTCCGAATGCATCTCAAGTTATTCTTTATATTATATTAACTCACTCTTCTAAACCCTATGCTCATAAAACAGAAATTCCATATCTTCGTAGCCCCGGATAGACAGATGTCCGGTATCGCAAAATACAAAGCCCTGCGATGGATAAAGCTTTTTGGCTACAGTATTGGTTCCGATCACGTCGAGACGCAATACCTTCTTGCCGTTTTCCTTACATAAACGGAGTGCTTCGTGGACCAGCTGCTTGGCAATACCCTTTCCCTGATAGTCTGGGTCTACACCTAAGACATGCAGTTCCGCAGCCTCTGTGTCGGCGACTTTTGTGATCCAGTTTATGGTCCGGTAAGTTTCACTGACGCCATTTGCAAGAGCCATCATACCGGCGATGGTTTCATGATCCCAAAGAATATAAAATTCGTCTTTATTTATGTAAGATAAGATAGTTTCTTCAGTCGGATGCTGTCCTTTCCGCCACATGGCAAGATGTTCGATATCCGGTGTTTTGTCAATAATTTCTTCATAGCACTGCATTGCCTTTGACAGATCTGCAGCGGTTGCTTTTTGTATATGCATGGTGCGCCTTCTTTCTGTAATTCCCAATTCTTCAGCAAGTTCGTCAGCATCAATCCAGCATTCTCTTTGTGCCCTTATTTCAGCATTCTGTAACTTTAACATTAAACTTTCCACTAGAGACCCCATCTCCCTAACTACAAAAACCGTGCGACCTGCTTCGAGCGAAACCCCCATACGTTACCTTAACAGTTAACTCGGCCCAGGCACCCTCACGGCACACAGGAGCTTCTGCTTAGTGCTGCTTTGTTCCCAACCTGACACGGTTCACAGATTCCTGTTGCGCAAGACCCAAACGTCATCGCCACTTATTAAGGGCAGCTATGAAAGCCAAAACCCTCTGCCGGCCATCACCCCTACTAGAGCGGATTGTAGGTACAGGGCGCCGCTACTGCCCCGGCTGCACGGTTCTTTATAGTATATCGAATTTTCTCCTATCTGTCAAATGACATATAGTACCAAAACCCTTTCCATTTTTACATGTTTACGCATTGATATAACTGCCACAATACGGGCACTTGCTGGAATAACCCGTTGCAGCCTGAAAGCTGGAACCACAGTTCGGGCACGAAACAGCCACCATTTTCAGCTGCATCGGATCTACCGGCTTGTCATCCATCAGTTCTTCCTCTCCCGGCAGATATTCACTTCTGACAGATTTCGGATCATAGCCATATTTATCCCGGTAGCAATAAATGTCAACGGTCATTCCGATAGGAAGCATTTTAGAGGAACCCTTTTCAAAACATGTCGGAATGACAGCCTCTCTTTCTGTGTGCGTTTCATCGAAATAATGCACCACTGTATTGACTGTATAAGAGTTATTTACCGTAAAAGAGGTATTCTCCACATAGCTGTACACTTTTGCCACATATTTTTTCCCTTTTTTCCGAATTCTTCCTTTGACACTCTTATGTATTACAATTCCCGCCAGAAATCCAATACCGATCACCACAAAAATAAGCGGAATAAAAACTGCTCCTCCTGCCTCTGCAAAGCCTCCTGAAGCTATAAATACCAGAAATACACCTCCGCCAATTATCACATAGGCAGCACCCATGATTCCCAGAATAAAATATATCACACCCATCTCGTTTCCTTTCTTCGTCACCTATAACATATCTGAACCGATAAGATCATTTTGTCTCGCAGAACAGTTCCATTATTTCCTATTGCAAATACCGCTACCATCCGTTTCATGCAGGCGTTTTCTAAGTCCGGCAAAAAACTGCTTCAAAATCTGGCTGCATTCCGCTTCGCAGACACCATAGGTGGTCTGCACCTGATGGTTGAACTGCTTCATAGTAAACAGATTCAGTATAGAACCGGCGCAGCCTGCTTTCGGATTCATCGCTCCGATCACAACCTCCTTGACACGCGCCTGCACGATCGCGCCCGCGCACATCTGGCATGGCTCCAATGTCACATAAAGTGTGCATTCCTCAAGCCGCCAGTCATTTAATTTTTTACTTGCTTTCCGAATGGCTGTGATCTCCGCGTGCGATAATGTGCTCTTATCGGTATTGCGTCTGTTATAGCCGCGTCCGATCACTTTTCCGTCCTGTACGATCACACAGCCGATCGGTACTTCGCCAAGCTCTTTTGCCTTTTTTGCCTGCAAAAGAGCCTGTTTCATAAACTTCTCATCTGTTTTTTGTTTCAGTATAAGTGCCTGCTGCCTTGCTTCTTCTTCCCTGCGCAGCTTCTCTTCTTTGGCGCGAAGCCGGTTTTCCCGGCGTTTTAATTGTTTTTCTGTCAGTTCATGCATAACTGTTTTCCCATTTTCTCTTCTTTCCGTTCTGCCAGAATACTTATAGAAAGCTCAGTACATGGATCATCAATGCCGCAGATATTAGAAGGGAGACTACCATAACTTTTCCCCATACAGGCTTTCTATTCTCATCCTGCTCCTTTATTCCTGCAAAAATACAAAGCAGTGTCAGTAGAAAAGCAAATACGCAGACAAGCTTTTTCACTGCGAAAGCTTTATAGTCCGTATCCAGACATGACGAAGTACCTGTGACTAACTGAAGCCCCGTCATATCCATATCGGAAAACGAATCACTATACTCACGCTCTACCTTATAATCCAGCTTCCGTTTTTTCGCCTTCAATGTATAGCTTCCACCTATTGCCTTGCCATCTGCATCAAAATTTTGATCCAGCCACTTTTTCGTTGCACGTACAATATAAATACTACCTTCCTCAGAATTAACACCTATATAGTAATACTCATTTCCTATCGGAATCAGCCCATTGATGGAATGCTCAACCGTAAGATTTCCACCTGCCATGTCAATCTTTGCTTCCACATAATCACTCTTGCTTGTCAGATCCGTAATCCCTGTGATCAGTAAATACAGACCAAGGCCGATAAATAACACAGCCACAAAAATCTTCGCTAATTTCTCTTTCATCTCTCTCCCTCACTATTCTCTCTTCTGTTTTCTTTTTGTATTGACCGCCTTAGCGTGTTCTTCCGGTTATTCCTATCGCAGATATTCCTCTGGAACAGGATAACCCGCCTGTTTCAGCTTCCATGCATAATCAGGATTTCGCAGACGCGCTACTGACTGTTGTCTCTTTTGTTCCCACTTTTTTGCCTTACTTCCATTTATAATGCGAATCAACTCAATGATTCCGCCAATGATCAGGACTAGTCCCATCACAGTAAATACAACCGGAAGTAACCATCTGCTCACTGCAGTATCCGACATGCCAAGCTCTCTGTATCCGATCAGGTGAATTCCTCTGTACAATACAAAGGCACCTAACGCAATCAAAAACAGATACGAACCTTTAGAAAACTCACTGCCCGGCAATCCCTCAATCGCCAGCTCATGATATCTTTTGTCGATATAACTGCCTCCACATTTTCTGCACGTTCTGATCGGACTTCCACAAAAATACTGTCTGCTGTCATAATAAAAAAACTTCTTATTACAACACGGACATCTGTCTATTGCTACCTGCATTTTTTCCCTCACTTTTTCCTCTGGAATAAAACACCTGCCTCTATCATACGGGGTATGTGCAAAAATAACAAGTATTTCTGCACAAAATATCCAGATCCGCTATACCCTCAGACAATTTAAAGTGGTATACTGTTTATCTGGGACATCGCATCCCCACAGAACGTTTTTTGTCTAATAGGAAAGAAGGCAGCTTATGTTATTTTGCGGTTTACAAAAGACAACTTTATTAGATTATCCGGAGCACGTAGCAGCTACTATTTTTCTCGGTGGCTGTAATTTCCGCTGCCCATATTGCCAGAACAGTGATCTGTTATTAGATCCTGCTTCTTATGCTGCATACACAAAACAAGATATCCTTTCTTATTTACAAAAAAGAAAGAATATCCTGACAGGTGTCTGTATTACCGGCGGCGAACCGACGATCTATCATGATCTGCCTGATTTTCTGGCCGAGGTCAAACAGCTGGGCTATCTGGTCAAGCTTGACTCAAATGGCAGCAATCCTTTCATGCTGCAGACGCTTTATGAACAGAAGCTGATCGACTACGTGGCAATGGATATTAAGTCCGGTCCTTCCGATTATCTGAAGGTGGCAGGACTGACTGATCCGACAGATCACAGTACTTCTTATGCCTTTTCCGATGAAATGCTTGCACGCATCCGCGAAAGCGTGCATTTTCTGATGCACGAGACAGATGAAAGGCGTTTCACCTACGAATTCCGCACCACTGTCGTCCGCGAGCTGCACAGCGCAGAAACTTTCCGCGAGATAGGTGACTGGATCAAAGGCGCCAAAAGATACTTTCTGCAGTCCTACAAAGAAAGCGAACGGGTTCTATGCCCCGGCTTTTCTGCCTATTCCCGCATGGAACTGGAGAAGTTTATAGAAATACTGAAACCAAATATCCCTTCGGTCGCACTGCGGGGCGTAGACTGATCGAGCTGCCATGCGCCACACTACCGCCTGTTCTGCCTTGTTTGCCGCACCGCCCATTCGCATATTTATCTGACTTTACACAGAAAATACCCATATGCCCCCATCTGTGGCATTTCTGTTCTGGTTTCTTCCCCAATTTCACAATGTTGCAGATTTTCGGCCTCAATGAAAAGCGGAAAGCCCATCATTTTTGCCGCGATCGCTTCCCGCTGGCTGAAATTGCCCGGAACACCGATAAACCCGTCACCAGCCACCACATGTCTGTACTGATAATATCCATGCAGCAAAAAGCTGTTATAATACAGCTCTCTCTGTTTTTCTCCCATGGAAAGAAGCTGTGTCAGATCCTGGATATAGAGCACTTGATTTTCCGGTATTTCATTCTCCTTCCTGCTTTCTTTTGTCTCTACCCAGCTCTTGTTTTGCATCTCCTGTGATCGTTCCTCATCTCCCGGCGCCACTTTCGATTCTGATTCCGGTTTCTTTATTTGGCATTCTTCTGATTTTGATTCTGATTTCTTCATTTGGCATTCTTCTGATTTTGATTTTGGCTTTGTTTCTTTCCATTCTTCCGATTTCTTTATCCGGTGTTCCTCAGATTCTGATTTCTGCTTCATTTTCCCTTCTTTATCTATATCCGGGATCTGCATCCTCACATCCGTCTCTTCCACATTCTGTTTTTCCTCTGTGACAGCATCCGCTTCTCCACGGATCTCCTTTCCTCCGGGCAGAAAGATCCTGCAATCCACGATCCCTTCCATTTCTTCCGCTTCCTCCAACTTTTGCAAAAACTGCATCTGCCGTCCGCCGGATACAAATACAATATCCCAGCTTTTTTCCTTCTCCTGTCCGCCCAGAAGATAACGCAGTCTGCAGCTTCCTTTTCCGCCTATAGCCGGCAGATCGTGCAGTAGAAATTCCACCTTTACCTTCCGCCCCATGACCGTCAGCTTCCGCAGCCCCGCTTTGGACAACATCTGCTCTCCTTTATACACATAAACATAATCCTTTTTCTGCGTAAACAAAATAGCACTTCCCTATATTGAACCATTTAATCCAATATATGAAAGTGCGTATAATGTCATGCATTACTTGTCGCATATTTGCGTAGCAAATGTGTGACCGGGAATGCATGATGTAGCCTCAGCCCATCACCGAAGGTGATTATGCACGGGCTGAGGTTCCCGCAATGTCATGCATTACTTGTTGCATATTTAATAATCCATACTCTCCAGATAACGCATATACCGCACCACCATAAGTGCGATCTTCAGTGTCAGTGCATCATCAAAGATACGAATATCCAGTCCTGTATATTTTTCCAGTTTTTCCAGACGATACAACAGTGTATTTCTGTGGACATATAATTGTCTGGAGGTTTCCGATACGTTCAGATTGTTTTCCAGGAATGTATTGATCGTGGTAAGAGTTTCTTCATCCAGTTCTTCCGGAACCTTTCCGCCAAAGATCTCTTCGATGAACATTTCACAGAGATTGATCGGCAGCTGATAGATCAGTCGTCCGATTCCGAGTGTGCTGTATGCAGTGACCGTCTTTTCCGCATAAAAGATCTTGCCGACATCCAGTGCCATTTTAGCTTCCTTATAGCTCTTAGAAACATCTTTCAGTTCTTCTACGATCGTACCGTATGCCACACGCACATTGATCATCGCTTCTGTGTTCATCATTGCAACGGTTGTTTCCGCTACTTCTACCACTTCAGCATAAGAATCCTTTGCCTCTACCTGTTTGATAACGATCAGTGTGTTTTCATCTACTGCCGTTACATAATCGCCGGACTGCGCAGAAAACATACTCTTTAAAAATTCCATGGCATAATTTTCTTTTCCCGCCGGAATTTCCAAAAGCAGAACGACTCTTGGCTTCTGGATCTCAATATGCAGCTTCTTGGCACGATTATAAATATCTACCAGAAGCAGATTGTCCAGGATCAGATTCTGGAAGAAATTATTGCGGTCAAACCGCTCCTTGTAGGCTGTGATCAGATTCTGGATATTGGATACCGCAATCTTTCCGATCATATATTCCTCACTGGAATCACCGCAAAGAAGTACATATACCGGATCTTCTTCATCATAGATCTTCAGATACTGACAGCCCTGAAGCACCTGACTTCCTGCCGGAGAGGCAGCAAATTCCGTTACAAATTCTACATTTTGTTCAAATCTGTCCGAATTCTTTGCCACCATGACGCCTTCTACGTCAACAACTGCCAGATCTACCTTTGTAATTGTCTTTAAATCATCCAGACAGCTCTGTATTACCTGTGCTGTTATCAAATGCACACATCCTTTCTATACCTCTTGCAGACTCGAAAATCCCGCTACTTCGTAGCGCCGCAGCTCCGCTGCTTCTGATTTTCTCGTTGTACGCTCGGGTGAAACCAAATGCCAGCTTCGCTGTCGCTTGGTTTCCTTCCTCGCTACAAAGAAAGGGAGATACATACAATGTATCTCCCCAAGTAAACTTGTTCGGATTAGTTGGTAATTACTAATTCTGTTTCTTTATCAAAGATATGAATCTTTTCAACATCAATAGCGAATTTAACAACATCACCTGGTCTGGCTGTTGTACGAGGATCAACTCTTGCTGTCATCTGGAACTCATCAAGATCGAAGTATAAGTAAACTTCTGCACCAAGTAACTCGTAAACCTTAACTGTAGCTTCGAATGTGCTCTGTGGTGAAGCTTCTACCATCATTTCTGAATCATATACATCTTCCGGACGGATACCAAATGTAACAGTCTTTCCGTTGTAGCCACCTTCGATCAGCTTTTTAGATTTTGCAGGTGGAAGTGGAATGAAGTGACCAGCAACCTTTAATACTGCTGTATCATCAACTACTTCAACGATTGCATCTAAGAAGTTCATCTGTGGAGATCCCATGAATCCTGCAACGAACAGGTTCTGTGGCTTCTCATATAAGTTCTGAGGTGTATCTACCTGCTGGATGATACCATCCTTCATAACTACGATTCTTGTACCAAGTGTCATAGCCTCTGTCTGGTCATGTGTTACGTAGATGATTGTTGTACCTAATCTCTGATGTAATTTAGCGATCTCGATACGCATCTGTACACGAAGCTTTGCATCCAGGTTTGATAAAGGCTCATCCATAAGGAATACCTTAGGATTACGAACGATTGCACGACCCATGGCAACACGCTGTCTCTGACCACCTGATAAAGCTCTTGGCTTACGATCAAGGAGTGGAGTCAGGTCAAGGATCTTAGCTGCTTCTTTAACCATCTTGTCGATTTCTTCTTTTGGAACTTTTCTTAACTTAAGACCAAAAGCCATGTTATCATATACTGTCATATGAGGATACAGAGCGTAGCTCTGGAATACCATGGCGATATCTCTGTCCTTTGGTTCTACGTCGTTTACTAATTTCTCACCGATTCTTAATTCACCGGAAGAGATATCTTCCAAACCTGCGATCATACGAAGTGTAGTAGATTTACCACATCCTGAAGGTCCTACGAAGATGATGAATTCCTGATCTGCGATCTCAAGATTGAAATCTTTAACTGCTTCAAATCCGTTTGGATATACTTTACATACGTCTTTTAATGATAAGTTAGCCATTAAATTTTCCTCCTAATATTATGTTTGGTGTTATTCTGTCACCCGATAATGGTATTATATAATACACTTCTGATTTTTCCTATAACACAAGTACACAAAGTTTTCAACCTTTCTTATACATGTTGCCTAATCTGTCGGATTTCCTGTAAAAGATGCGAAAGTCCACTCCATCGGTGTGTAGGAAATCCCTTCTTTTGTGCACATCCGGTCCGTGTCCGTAAACCCGATCTTATGATAAAATCCCGTCGCGTATGGCGCTGCATTCACGGTCATGGAAGTCCTTCTTCCTTCTGCAAGAACCAGCTCCCGCAGACTGTGCACCAGCTCTGTTCCGATCCCCTTTTTGTGGTACTTACTGTCCACAAACAAAAGCGAAATGTGATTGATGCTCCGCATAGATGCCACGCCAACCATCTTCTGACCGCAAAAAGCTGCCATGACAGGGTATTCTCCTATCATATGCAGCTTCTTTAATCGTTCATCCGTGATAAAATCCAGAAAACTGCGGACACCCTCTTCTTCATAGTCACACGCTTCATATTTCAGAAATGTGCGCCAGACGAGTGCCATCGCATCTTCCCATTCTTCTGTTCTGATATTACGGATCTGAAATGTCATTTACTGAAACAATCCTGCAAAAAATCCTTTGATCGCATCACCGATCTTTGCAAAAAAGCCGGATGCCGCACTTTTGGCAACTTCCTTGGCGATCGCGTCCGTATCAAGATTTTTCAGGAAATCCTTTCCAAATTTGCTGTACAGATCTTCTGCCTGCGAAACCAGTACATTCGGATCCAGTCCGAGCTGGTTGATCTTCTGCATGATGGCAATGATCTGATTGATCTCATCTTCTGTCAGTGTTACACCGAATTTATCTTCGCCTTCTTCGATGGCACTTCTGATCTGGTCGTCGCTGTCCAGTCCGCCTGCTGCCACTTTTGCCTTAACAAAAGCGATCAGTTCTTCAATATCCTGGCTGTCCGCATCCTCCATGGCGATCTCACCTGTCGTGATCAGCTCATTCATGGCTGTATCGAGTGTCGTATCGGAAACGGATTCTCCCGACATTGCTTCATAGCCCTTGATCGCTCCGATCAGTGCTGCGGTTCCTGAAATCTCTGTCGGACCTACAACAAGAATATCCGCATCGGAAACGCCTGCTGTCAGAAGGGCATTCCGGTACATACCGGTCGTACAGTAATTGATGTTTTTTGTTGTAACAAGTACACCATGTCCGCTTTCTGCAGGCGTGATCTTCACGCTGGAAAGCGATTTGGAGCCAATTACGGATGCATCCATATAAGCATCCAGATACTGATGTTCCATATCGTTGGTGATCGTAATGACCTGATAATTGGCAAGATCCGCTTCTGTCACATCCATGAGTGATAATACGGTCGCTCTCTGCTCTGCGGAAAGATCTGCGCCAAGCGCAATGATCGACTTGGAAGCATCAATATTGACGATCTTGCTCTGGTCGACTTCTGCTGCCATAACAGGCATCGAAAGCAGCAAAACTGCGGAAAACAGTAGTGTGATTAGTTTCTTCATACGATTCAAACCTCCTGTGAAATAACCTGCTGCATTTACTGCAGCTCATTTAACACGATTTCCATCCAGTTGTACAGTTCATAATAAACAGTCTCTTTGATCTTTTCATTTAACAGCTCATGACGCGCGCCGTTATACAGCTTCAGCGTTGTTTTGGTAATGTCCAGATGCAGGAGTGTGTCATAAAGTGCCTTCGGCGCTTCTCCTCTGTCACCAACCGGATCTTCTGTACCTGATACGATCAGAATCGGTAATTTTTTTGGTATTTTCGCAAGATTCTCTTTCTTCTGCATACGATGTGCCAGCTCATACAGCGTATGGTAGCCATTGACGGTAAAAGTAAAGCCGGAGCAGAGCGGATCCTTTGCATAAGCCTCCTGCACTGCCCGATCAGAGCAGAGCCAGTCAAGCTCTGTTTCCATTCCTTCTCCGCTCATATAAGCCTTTGTGCTCATCTCATTTACCAACTTGCTGACATACGTATCACCCTTCAACTTCCCAAGGATTGAAGTCAGCAGCTTACCGCCCACAAGCTGGCTCTTTTTCGGCGTTCCGGTGCCACAAATGATCGCACCGCTGATGCCCGTTCCGTATCTGGTAATATAATTACGCAGGATAAAAGAACCCATGCTGTGTCCCAGGATCAGATAAGGAAGTGTCGGATAGTCCTGCTGTGTCAGCTTCTTTAGTCTGTGCACGTCCCTGACTATGATCGTCGCCGGATCATTTTCACAAAAATAACCGTAAGTGCCCCCTTCCGGAACACTTTCGCCATGGCCGAGGTGGTCTTCTCCCACCACGACAAAGCCTCTTTCCGCCATATAGGCTGCAAATGCATCGTAACGGCGGATGTATTCATTCATCCCATGAATGATCTGTAATACAGCAACGGGTTCCCCTTCGGGAAGCCAGCGCATTGCATGTAATTTTGTTTTCCCGTCACGGGAATCAAATGTAAATTCTTCAGTCCGGATCAAAATTATCCCCTTTCGGTTAGCAGATCTCTGCGCCTGCAGGCATCGGTTTTTCAGGTGTCACAAGTGCCAGATTGCCTTCTGCATCTTCTGCACACAGAAGCATACCCTCGCTTAATACCCCGGCAAGTTTTGCAGGCTTTAAGTTCACAAGAACCATAACCTTCTTACCAACCATTTCTTCCGGTGTGTAATGTGCTCTGATACCGGATACGATCTGTTTCGTCGCAGAACCGATCTTTACCTGTGAGCAGAGCAGCTTTTTGCTCTTTGGAACAGCTTCGCAGGAAACGATCTCGCCTACCTGGAACTGCATTTTTCCAAAATCATCAAATGTGATCTCCGGTTTTGCTTCGATATCGATCACAGCCTCTTCCTCTTTTGCTTCTTCTGCAGGAATTCCGGCTTCTTTTCTTCTCTGTTCAAACATTTCGTCAGCCTTTGCAACAACCTCTGCCACATCCTGACGGGCAAATAAGATCTCCGGTTTTTCCGTTACTTTATTGCCGCTTGGATACAGACCGAATTTTTCAATGTCATCAAAGCTTCTGATCTGCGTATTCAGCTGTGCTACGATCTTTTCTGCCGTCTGCGGCATATACGGCTCAAGCAGGGAAGCACCGATCGTGATACCCTCTACCAGATTGTAAAGAACGGTCGCAAGACGATCCTTCTTTGCCTCATCCTTGGCAAGTACCCATGGCTCTGTTTCATCAATATATTTATTGCATCTCTTAAAGAGAACAAAAATCTCTGTAATTGCATCTGCGACACGCAGGTCATCCATCTTCCCTGCAACTCTCTTGTATGTGTCTGTTACGACAGCCTTCAGATCCGTATCGATCGCTTTCTGCGTCGGATCATCAGATTCACCCTTGTTTTCCACAACGCCGCCAAAGTATTTGTTGCTCATGGAAATGGTTCTGTTTACAAGGTTTCCGAGTGTATTTGCCAGATCGGAATTCAGACGTTCTACCATCAGTTCCCAGCTGATCACACCGTCATTTTCAAATGGCATCTCATGCAGCACAAAGTAACGGACTGCATCTACACCGAAGAAATTGATCAGATCTTCCGCATAAATGACGTTACCCTTTGACTTACTCATCTTGCCATCGCCCTGCAGAAGCCACGGATGTCCGAATACCTGCTTTGGCAGCGGCTCACCGAGTGCCATCAGGAAAATAGGCCAGTAGATCGTATGGAAACGGATGATATCCTTTCCGATCAAATGCAGATCAGCAGGCCAGAGCTTCTTGTACTGCTCTGTGCTGTTTCCGTCCGCATCATAGCCGATACCTGTGATATAGTTTGTAAGGGCATCCAGCCATACATACACAACGTGTTTGTCATCGAAATCTACCGGAATACCCCATTTGAAAGAAGTACGGGATACACACAGATCCTGCAGACCCGGCAGAAGGAAGTTGTTCATCATTTCATTCTTACGGCTTACTGGCTGGATAAATTCCGGATGTGTATTGATATGCTCGATCAGACGATCTGCATATTTGCTCATTTTGAAGAAGTATGCTTCTTCCTTTGCAGGCTTACATTCTCTGCCACAGTCCGGGCATTTGCCGTCTACAAGCTGTGACTCTGTCCAGAAGGATTCACAAGGTGTACAGTACATACCTTCGTATGCGCCCTTATAAATATCTCCCTGCTCATATAATTTCTTAAAGATCTTCTGTACCTGTTTTTCATGATAATCATCTGTTGTACGGATGAATTTGTCATAAGAAGTATTCAGCATATCGCAGATCTCTCTGATCTGACCTGCTACCTTATCTACAAATTCCTTCGGAGATACGCCTGCTTCCTCTGCTTTGAGCTCGATCTTCTGACCATGCTCATCTGTACCGGTCTGGAAGAATACATCGTATCCGTCCGCTCTTTTGAAACGTGCGATCGCATCCGCCAGTACAATCTCATAGCTGTTCCCGATATGCGGTTTGCCTGAGGTGTAGGCAATCGCCGTTGTCATATAATATTTGCCTTTGTTCATCTTTTTCTCTCCTTTTTCTTTCTTTTCTGACTCGAAAATCCTGCTACTTCGTAGCACCGCAGCTTCGCTGCTTCTGATTTTCTCTCATGTGAACCTCAGCCATGTATAATCACCTTCGGAGATGGGCTGAGGCTATATCATGTATCTTCGATACATGACAGCACACGTTCGGGTGAACACTTCTATAACCTGCTACGCAGGTTATTTCGCCGTACATTTGCTGCGCAAATATACGACAATGCTTGGTTTCCTTCCTCTTGCAAGCTCGAAAATCCCGCTACTTCGTAGCGCCGCA